>PDWI01005966.1_pt1 | contig 15495 bp, 12 predicted proteins | sample 1430891 | NCBI WGS metagenome assembly PDWI01 (sample SAMN01162508, study PRJNA174530) | Oral metagenome, whole genome shotgun sequencing project. | biome: Marine environment; feature: Marine mammal; material: Swab sample of the gingival sulcus; isolation source: swab sample of gingival sulcus... | reverse complement strand
CCAGAGATTACTCCACAAGAAGTCAACTTTTTCTTGAAAAAATCAAAAGATATGAAAGACGGTGAGTCCTTTACAGTTGGAAATATTACTCTCAAAAAAGTTAGTAATAAAAAATACGAACTGACAACACCAAAAGGAACTGAGATCATATCAAATCCTTCATTTGTTCCGGAAAAGTTTGCAAGACGACTCAAAAAATGACTCAGAAGTATCGATGATTTTAGTGAGGCTCGAAAGTTTATCTCAGCAGCGAAGCTCTCAGATATGATGAGTGCGAAAAAATGACACACTTTTAAACTCAAAATCAAAGAATGAAGTGACACTGGTAAATATCGAGTGCAAGTACTGGACGGTGGAAAATTTCAAATACACAAAATTACAAGCCGATGAGTTGAACAAGTTCTCGATGATGCACAGACAACAAAATTTATCAAGGATTATGAATATGAAATTTATAGTAAACTTTTCCACTTCAAACCAAAAATCTGAGCCTACGCTGATGTAAAAACTTCTTTTGTGCGAGAGTATATGCGACGACCAGATTTCTCAAAATACCAACCAATGGATATGAGCCAAAATATGCTCGTAGCACTCGGAATCAAAGGAACAAAATATGGTGTAAATAGAGGAACGAATATTGCAAAATGAATTGTTAATTGGACAGTATGAGATACGATCGAAGCTTGGAAGAAACTCCTTGTTACTGATAGAAATGCAGAAGCACTCAAAACAGTGATGAAAATGCATTTAAAACGAGCATTTTGAGCCGCTGCGATTTCTTGATTTTTTCATGATGGAGAAATGACGGATGAATGAATAATGTTGGTTCTCTTTGGTTGGAAAGCTGCTATTGCAGATTATGTTGCTACGCAATTGGTATTCTGAGATGGACCTTCAAAAGCAAGTAAAGATCTTGGAAATTTTGCTTGGGAATGATTAAAAAACACTCTTACTTCATTTAAAAATACTTTTTAATTTTATTAACTATGTATACAAAGAAAAACTCGCTTTTTGTCTCGTACGACGGTGCTGTCACTAACTCAGCTGAGACTGAAAAAACTACAATCGAAACGCCAGTCAATCAAGTCGAGATGACTCAAAAACGTATCAGTGAAATCATGCAGGATCTCCAAGAGGACACAAAAAATGCCACAAAAGGAGCCTACGAAAAACTCCAAAAAGCAATCACTGGAAATAACAAAAATACCCTCAAATCAGCAACTCAGGAATGGACAAATGCTGTGGAGACTTTTGTAATGAATAAAACGCAGGCAGAAGGCGCGGAGCAAAAAGCTGCTATCAAAGCAAAACTCGACCAACTTCGTACTATCGCATCGAGCAATAATCCGGAAGATATTGTCAAAAGTGTTGCGGATACCACTGTGGCTGAAATGAAAAATCTCCCGGGAGATATTCAAAAAGTGATGACAGATTGAGCGAATGAAGTTCAAGAAGCACTTTTTGGTCAATATGGTGAAATGCAAAAAGAAGTCGCGAAAAAATGAAAAATGTGAGCTCTTGGTGGATTATTTGGTTTTGATGCTGCATGGGTGGCTGATAAATATCGGGCTGCATCCGAAGCGAAAAAATCATGAGGATTTACGGGTCGGATAGAGAGTATATTTTCTCTTATTTTCGCAAAAATTATTGGAAAAGTAATGGGTATCAAAATGTCTGATATTCAAGAGAATATGACCACAGAAGAACTCAAAGATGCTGGACTGCCAGTGCCGGATGGGAGAGAAGAGGGAAAAGGAAATGAGCAGAAGGAAATGAAGGAAAGTGTTAATAATCAAATAGATAACATAGCCATGAATCAAACAGCAAAATTTTTCATTTCAAGAACAAAAGAAAGAGAATATGAAGGTACTTTTTCTGCATTTTGGGAAGGATTAAAAGATGCAACATGGTGAAAAGATGAACAACAAAGAAAGAATCATGTACGAAGTACTGCAACTAAAATACTTACTTGGACATCTTTTTCGAAAAATTCAGTCGAAAAAGTATTTTCTGCAATAAACACAAAAGATAAAGAAGAAGCAGCACGTATTCTTGGAGTCACTACATCCCAGGAGGATGAATTGGTATCTCTCCAATATGCACTTATGTCCATTGGAAAAAATAAAGATTTTATCACAAAAGTAATGCAAAAACAGTATCCAAATTGGAAAAATATGACTTGGGAAGATTTTATAAAAACTTTTTATAAACACGCCGGAGTAAAAGCAGTCAATGATATTACAGATGCATTCAATAATATAGATTTTCAAGATGATGTTGCAGGAAGTTTGAAATCAGTTTTTTCTAATATACTCATTACATGAAGTGAAGACGGAAGGATCTGAGGAATTGTATGAGAGCAGTTATCATCTTTAGAATCAGAATGAATCAATAAGGAAGTTTTATGAACTATATTTTTATGAGGGGCTAATGGAGATACGACTGTTGAGGACTATAGAACTACATTAAAAAATAATAATTTTGAAGAGCAAAAATCTCAACAAAAAATGGAAGAACTCGCTAAGAAATGAGGTTTTTCTAAAAGTATTTTAGAAATGATGAATCAAGTTGGACTTGAAAAATTTGAAAATTTAAAAGATGGAGAAAATATTACCATGTCTGAATTAATTTCTATATATGCGGTTTCAGGCGGAAATACAAATCTTGATAAAATGACCCCTGGACAGCGAGCACAAGTTATTCCTATACTTTATAAAATTGCTGCAAGAACAAATCCATGAGATCTCACAGTGGTTTTTCTTACAGGATTAGTAGGAAAAGCAAACGAAAATAAATATGCTCAAGAAATAGGTCAACTTTTTGGTGAATCACTTTCAAATGGTGTTTATGTAGCAACTTTAACTTCTTTTGGAATAGCAAAAGAAATAGTTGAAAAATTTATAGAAATGAGACATACGAATCCAAAGACTTTTTATGGGGCTATTGGTATACTTACAATTTCTTGACTTATTGCTACACGATTTAAAGGATTACTTGTAAAAGGACCAATCTTTGTGGGGGTAGCAAGTGCTATCATCTCTGGTGCAGTTGCATTTAATGTTTGAAAATAAAAATACCCCTCAATTATTTAAAACCTCTCAAAATCGAGAGGTTTTAAATTTCCTCCAACCTCCACCAAAAAACTCCCAATCTACTGGGAGTTTTTCATTTGTTTGTATTTTCTTATTCGCTATACAGTCGATCTCGGTCTCGCATATTATAGAGGGCATTGGATTCAGAGATGAGTCCTTCTTTGAAGAGGTTTTGGACTGATTGATCCATGAGGATCATACCTTCTTGACTTGAGGTTTCGATGGTTGAATAGATGTGCTGTGTCTGTCCACGGAGGATGAGATTCCGTGCTGAGTCATTATTGACGAGGATTTCCCGGGCGACGACCCGACCACTATTATCGGCTTTTGGGATGAGCACTTGTGAGACGACCATTTTGAGTGTGAGTGAGAGTTGCATTCGGATTTGATTTTGTATCTCCTTTGGAAATGACTGGATAATTCGATCGACGGTCTGAACAGTATCATTGGTATGAAGTGTCGAGAGGACGAGATGTCCACTTTCCGCGAGTTCGATAGCGGCTTGGATTGTTTCAAGGTCTCGCATCTCACCGACGATGACGATATCCGGATCTTCTCGCAAAACGGAGCGGATTCCATCAGAAAAAGTCTCAAAATGTCGTCCATATTCCCTTTGATTGATAAGGCATTTCTCATTTTTGTAGACAAATTCTACCGGATCTTCGAGGGTGATGATATGTTTTCGAAGGGTTTTATTGATATGCTGAGCAATCGTGGCAAGCGTTGTCGATTTACCGCTTCCAGTCGGTCCAGTGACGAGGATGAGTCCCTTCCTTGTATTTGCAATATCGAGGATATATTCCGGCAGGAGAATATCTTTCGGATCTGGAATGACTGATAAAATTCGTCGCATAGAAATTGTGATACCGTGAATCGTACGGAAAATATTGACACGAAATCGGACATTTTTGTGTTCAAAAGAGATATCAATAGAGGTGTCTGTAAAAGGTTTTCCATAGAGTATAGAGATGACATTTTCGATATCTTCTGCTGTCAGCATTCCGAAACTTTCTACCTCTACAATATCTCCGGTTTGATTTCGGATGAAAGGAGTCCGACCTGTACTCAGGTGCAGGTCGGATATATTTTTATCGATGATTTCTTCTATGAGTGAGAGAAATTTTGAAGTTTCCATATTTTTTAGTTAAGGGTGAGAGAATTATTTTTTATGACGGTGTCAAATTGCGACTTAAATTTGTCGACATCTTCTTGTGTGATGACTTCATATTGCTGCGTTTTTTTGTTGAAAAATGGAATTCCTACGAGTTCATCAAGGGTGCGTGGATAGGTAGAGTTGATTTCTTTATAGATAGAAATAATATTGCCGAGTTGCTTATCAGAAGCAGCCTGCTTCTTTTGTGTTTTTATCGTTGTTTTCTTTTCTTCTTTTTTGACTTGATTGATGATTTTCGGGTTTTTTTGTTTTTTTGTTGTGTTGGTAATTTTTTCGCTCTTTTCTGTTTTGGTTTCTATTTTGATAGGCGTATTTATAAAAGTAGCAAGTATATTATTGTATTTATTTTTGAGTTGGATTTCAGTTTTTGATTTTTTCTTGTCCGAATTTTTATACATATTGAAAAATACAAAGGTTTCTTCATCAGAGACTTCTTTGGCTACTTTCCATTCCTGATCGTCACTTTTTACTTTTTCGATAAAAGGTGTATACCATTTTTGGTTTTTATTTGCGAGTGCAATAAAATTCGTTCTATTAAAAATTCCTGTGAGGTGTATTTTTGTATCAAAATAAGTATTGAGCAGGAGAAGAACTTCCTCGCGAGTGGTATACAATTTTCCATTAAAATAAGTTCCATAGGCTTGTTTTGCACATTTTTTTGCTGTCATTTTGAGTGCGCTCATATCTTTTTCGCTTTCAAAAGTTTCCTCTGCGAGCATTTCTTGGAGACAGAGTTCGTATTTGACATTTTGAGAAATGTAGGTTGCTCGATCAGAAGTTGAGATTGTATCCGATTCAAATCCGATGAGATATTGATTGATAGGTTCTTTCCAAGTGTATCCCATATTTGCAATTCCCATATGCAATGCAACCCAATGATTTTGAGTTGGTAGAATATATGAAGAAGAGTTTTTTGAAGTTTCTGATTTTATTTGTACCCATTCTTCGGCACAAGATACAGAAATAAACGCTCCGGAAAGAGCAAAAGTAAGTAATGTTTTTTTGATAAAAGTAAACATACATAAAAAATAAACAAATAAAACATAAGTATGGTAGCACAATTTTTTTTAAAATGCAAATATTTTGATGATTTTATGAAAAAAACGATTGACAGAAATCGCTTTTTTAGTGAAATAATTTTTTAAGGAGGTTTTGTAAAACTACCTAATGATAAAAATCTTGAAAAAAAACCATTTTCTCATATCATATATATATGAAAATAATAATCTGACTCGGAAATCCCGGGAAACAATACGAAAAAACGCGTCATAATATATGACACATTTTAGTGGACTCATTTCATGAGGCTCATGATTTTGATGTGTGGCAAACTTCTAAATTTGACGCTCTTGTCAGCGAGGGAAATATCGCCGGCGAAAAAATAATTCTCGTCAAACCGACGACTTTTATGAATCTCTCCGGACAGTCCGTCGCAAAAATTGTAAACTTTTATAAACTCGATATCGCAAATGATATTCTCATTATTTCTGATGATATTGATATGGAATTTGGCAAAGTTCGACTGCGAGCCAAGGGGAGTCACGGTGGACAAAATGGCATCCGAAATACCATTGACCGACTCGGTACGAGTGAATTTTATCGGCTCAAAATTGGCATCGGTCGACATACTCATATGTCAGTCAGTGACTGGGTTTTGTCCAAGTTTACTTCGACAGAGTTTTCGACACTTTCGACAGAGATTTTCGACACTGTCGAAGTAAAAATCCACGAGTTTTTAGAGAAATAATTTTACCTCCTTGCAACAAATCTTCCTGTAAAATTGCCTTTGCCCGTGTGCGGTTTAGCAAATTCTTGCACCCAATATCCACCACTGTATCCAAATCCGACGACCGTCACATCTGGCAATAAAAGGTTTTTGTTGTGCGTTGGGCTTACTTTCCATTCTCACATGACTTGTGTGATCGTTTTTTGTCATCTTCCGAGATTTTCCGCGAGTGTGACGGCCTTGTATTTTTTCTGCTGTGCACGGTCGACAAGGGTTTTACCGTCTGGTGAAGTATGACTAAAAAATCCGCGCCCGCTCATATCTTGTGCGTATTCGAGAGCGATGATGTCGAGTGATTTTGAGGACTTGAGTGGTGCGACTCCATTGGCTTGTCTATATGTATTTATCGCTTGTAAAAGCCCTTTTCGTACTTGGGATTGTGAGAGTTTGTGGACAGGAGTCGACATGAGATTTTTTTGAGATTGTGAGATTTTTTGGTAGGATTTGAGGATTTTTTCTTTGTCTTCTCGTAGGATTTTCCACACCATTTTTGCAAATTCTCATCGATTGATTTTTTGGTTTGCTCCAAAAGTGCCGTCACTGTATCCATTGATGATTTTTGTATCTTTTGCAAATTGTACATACGGTGCAAAGACAGATTTTTCGTCAATATCTGTAAAATTTTTATTTTCAGAAGTGAAGTTTTCGAGTTTTATATCGAGTTGTCGTAAGATTATATACAGCGCAAAGTCTCGTGAAATCGTCTCATTGTCATTAAATATTTTCTCATTTTGAAAATCCTTTTGTGTGTAGAGATTTTTATACGGTGTGTACCATTTTTCGGTGTTTTTTTGATTTTTGACTAAATTTTTTCGATTTCCTGTTTTTGTCGCGATTTTGAGTGCCTCGACGAGTGTGACATTGTTTTTCGGTCGGAAAGTATCGTCGTCATATCCACCGATTATCCTTGCCTTGTACACTTTTTCGATATAGGCTTTGAAGTCAGAGTTTGCTACATCAGAAAAAGCGAAAATATCTTTATTAAAAAAGACAATACCTACAAAAAGCGCGAGAAGAAAAAAGACTCTTGATCGGATAATTAGTTTCATAAATACAAAATTAAAACATATAGTAAAATATATTTTTATATTTGTATTTATTTTTTAAAAACTAAACTAGAAATTATTTTGTAAATTTAGCAAGTAAATAATAATAAAATATATACTTTTGTCAAGACAATATGAAAAATTTATGGTATAATATATTTTTTGTAGGGGAGTTTTTAGGGTTTTAATAAAATTAAATAAATATGTTTGCATTTTTTTAAAAATAGAATACACTTAATAGGTTCGTTAAGATATTCTGAAAATTCAGATTAAGAAAATATATAGTCGCTTTCCTAAACAGAAAAGTTGTTATTATTGGTTGATTTTTTGCTTTCAAATGAGATATCCTTGAAACTTGGACTATTAATAAGTAGTTGTTTTTATTTTTGATAGTGAAAAACAAATTATTAGAAAATAGTTCAAATCTTTATTATTTAACTTTTAAAAAATGGTATCAGAAAAATTTTTAGATATGATTAATCAATCTAATATACTTGAAAAATGGTATTTTAAATACCCTATATACATTCTCTTTTGATTGTGGGGAATGTTTATAATGTATATTTTTTCTACTTCAATTTGAATAGATAAGTTTATTCTCTGAAGAGAATTAGTCAATTTTTCTAATATAGAAAGTATATCTTCTATAATTTTATGAACTTGATGAATTTTATCTTTATTTTTTATTTTAATACTTATGAGCATATGAAACTGAAAAATAGATATTGAATACAAAGAAATGGTGGAAAAAATTTATAATTTATTAGAAAAAGATATAAAATTTTTTCAGGAAAAAGGTTTTGAAGAAATAAGAAAAAATCCAGTTTGAAAACAATATAAAAGATTTTTAAAATATAAGTATAAAAAAACAGAAATAGCTATTGCATTACACCATTGGGGTAATTTATACATAGATGTTTATAATTCTGAAAATCAAAAGATATTTTTAAATAAAAATACTAATTGGGAAAAAACAGAAACTTATGCAAGTCAAAGTGTATATAAACAAGAAGACTTAAATGTACTCTCTGAAGAACCTAAAGATGTATTAGAAAAAATAAAAAAGTATGCTGAACTTATTCAGGATACTTTCAAATAATAATTTTTTTAAACACTAACCAAAAAATATTATAACAAAATGTAATAAATGTAATACAGAAAATACAGATAATGCTAAATTTTGTACTTCTTGTGGAAATAATCTAAAAAAAGTTTCAAAAGATAAAAAGCACAAGATAGAGAAAATATAGAGTTTATTAAAAACCATTATAAAAGTATAGATAATGGAGAATATGAAACAGGTTATAATAATTATTTGAAACCAAAAGCAAAGAATTTAGAAGAGTTTGAAAGCTGGTTTGCTGGTGGTTGTGGAATAGATTTAGTGTGAAGTATAAGCAAAGTTGGTTTTAATCAATATAGATTCAATGCTGAAATAAGTTATTGTGATTATATAGAAAAATATGATATTACAGCTAAAATCTGAAAAATAAACTGAAAATTAAAGATTTTGGATTATACAAGTAAAAAAATTTACTAAAAAATAGACTTTGATTTAATCAAAGTCTATTTTCTTTTTATACAAACTTTCAAATAGTAAAAGTTCGTGTCAGTTTTGTTAGTATGGATATATAGACGTTTACGCTAAAAAGATGGTCAATAAGCCGAAAACAGCCATCATCTTACATATTTAAACATAAACTTTTCTATGTATTAAGATAGACCTTTGAAGTCTATTAAAAATTCTTAAAGAGTGTATCTATAAAAAGTATTACAATCTTCAGATGTATTCTAAAGAAAAACCTAAAAAAATCAAGAGAAAAATTAAAATTGTATTAAAACATAATAAAAAAGGCAGGATAATTCCTACCTTTTTATCTATACCTATTACCAATCTTTTTTGATAACTTTTTCAATACGACTTTCATTTGTCTTGATGTCAGTTGAGTATTCTACCATATAACAAACTTCATTTTCTCTTATAGCTCCTTCCTTACTAATATAGGTACAAAAATCTCATCATCTTCCACTTGTAGACCAGTAAACTCTATTATTTTCTAATTTTGAGATTTCAAAATTAGAAGTGTATGCTCTTAATCGGTTTTCAAATGGTTTTAGGAAATCTCCTTGCGTAAGTTTAACTACTTTTTCCTTTCATTCAGTGACTTTAAAGTTTTGTTGTATATTTCCAAATACTTTTCGATTACCGTTTTTATCTACCAATACGAAAGCTTCATCTTCGATATCTATATATGAATATGGAGTTTCCTTCGTTTCATTTTTCCACCATTTTTCAGCTTCTTCCCGTGGTAAATCCGAATTAAAAACTATGCTTTTCCAGTTGAATTCTGATTGTTTTGAATTTGTAATTTCCTTAAATCCGTTCTTTAGAGTCCATTTCCAGTCATTGTATTCTTTTTGGAGTTGAGCAATTGGAATATCTACTATATGTATACCAAAGACAACATAGTTTTGTTTATTTGTATTTTCAATTTCAATATCGATTGCACCGAGGGCATCTTCTGTCATGGCAAAATCTCCCATAGGTACTACATAGTTTCCTCCTGTGATTTTTATTTTATATTCTCAATTTGAGAAAGAGTCATGATATTTTCCTGTTGAATTATTTTCTTGATGTAAGTGTGATTTTGTAGGTTTGAAGTAAACTCTTCCACGAACTAGCATTCAATTAGAAAATTCAAAGAGTCTAAAGAAATCTCCATTAAATTTCTGTACAAATTTTTGTGTTCCACATTTTCCTAGAAATTTAAATTCAAATCGACGATATTTTGAAGATGATTTCGGTTTAAAATCATATCTTCGAACACATGAATTATCTGATTTTGTATCTTTTACTACTATTTTCTTTCAGTTATCGACCACAAAATCTTTTTTATCTACATATCATGTAGCTGTAATTTTTCATTCACGAGCATTGTAGAAACTTGCAAAGAACATAGTATCGGTAGATTTTTCAGGGACAATATCGATAATATCATTACGAATAATAAATCGTCCTTTCTGTTGTTTATCGGGAGTTCCGTAGAAATAACTTCGTTTTTGAGTATTTCTATATTTTGTTGGGACTACTTTTTCTTCCTCTTTTTTCACTTCTTGTTTTTCAGTTTTTGATTTTTCTATTTTTCATGTAGATGATTGAGATTGAGTACCAGTTTGGGTTGTGTTTTCAGTGGGCTTTGGGGGGTTGTTATTTTGTATAAAAGGATTTGTACAGCTTGCAAATATCAACAATGTTGTTGTGATAAGGCTGTAAATAAAAAAACGAGACATAGAAAAGAAATTATAATATAAATCACTATTTAATATATGGATTTTTGAGATTTGTTCAAGCTTATTTTCGAGGTTGAGCATGTTGATTTCGAAGCTCACTTATAGTACTTTCGATTTCTTTTGCTTCATTAAGACTTAATCCTACTCATTCAATCATTGAAGGTGAATAGTTAAGGGTAAGGCTTGTTCCACCTTTATTTGTAAATTGGATCTGAATTCGTTTTCCGAAAATAAAATATAAAACCGTAATAATACCAAGAATAATCCCAAATACTATAGTACTAATCAGTAAAAGAATAGAGATAACAAATAAAACCATACAAGTAGTAGCTGGTATGCTAAAGCTCGTTTTTACTGATGTGAGTACATCAAAATTGATGTTTGTAATATGTGTTCCGTTCATTCCTTTTTCTTCGAGCATGATTTTCTGTTCTTTCTTTTGTACAAGAAAAGTATATTGATTTTCAATAGAGAGTTTAGCAAGGATGAAATTCCATATACCTCCTTTTCGAGCGATAATTTTCACACAATCATTATTATCTTTATCTAAATCAATCTTTGTGACAACGAGTTTTGGGGTTTCTGTATTTTTTAATACTTTACTTTTAAAGAAGCGAACACATACCATAGCAATGATAATTATACCAATAAGTCATGTTATGCTCGATGAATTTCACATAGCTCAATTATCAGTATAGGCAGATGATGTATACGAAGATGTATCTTTTGAACCAAAAAGAAGTGCAGACATAATAAGAAAAAATAAAAAATAAAAGAATAGGATTATCATCTATTTAGATAATAATCCTATATTATGACTATTTTGAAGAATTCTTGATATGATTATCAAGAGTTGCTTTAATAGAAAAAGTTTGCATAAAAATAGCAACTAGTATAAGAGTAATAGATATGTGGGCAGTTGTGGTATTTACAATAGCTGACAGACCCGATTTTTCTATAGTTTTTATAGAAAAGAACATAAGTATTCCTATTACTCCTAATAAGAATGAGATAAAAAAGGCGATAGTGCCTAGGACCGAAGATTTTTTCATAATAAGAAAAAATAAAAAAATAAAGAGACTTCAAGATATAAAGTCTCTTTATTGTTGTGTGTATATTTTGTCGGAAAAACAAAGGAGGCTTTATATCCTATATGTTTTCGCCAAAAAACTTATTAATAATACATGGTGATGCACTTTATTATGCGCCATTTAATTATTAAGAGATATATAAAACCTCCTAATTTCTATCAAATGGTGCATAGTATAGTAATGACTAATAAGTTTTTTGGCACCAACATTATTATGATTTTCTAAAAAAAATCAACTTTTTTATTTTTTTCTTTTTAGAAAATTATCTTGAAATCGCTTAGGTAAAGGAAAAACAGAAGATACCTCCTAAATACTCTGTAAAAAATCGACCAGATTCCATCCCAGTCCTATAAAATATAGAATAGAAGACACAAGAAATACAGGAAACAAGGTCTTCTTTGTACTTTAACATGCCCGAAAACTCTATTTTAAATTATAAATTAAAATATAAAAATGCATAGTATTAATATCTATGATTGGAAAATCCATAAAATGTCCCGAGACAGACAATGAAATGTCTCAAAAATAGAAATATATAACTATTTTCGTTATCAAGATGTCCAAAAACTTCTTACCTTTCTTCACACGAAACAATTTTCGTATTATACAGATACCAAGGGAATACCGAGTATTCTCCACATTCCTTTGAAATTTCATAAACAAAGAATCGTCAAAGACACGAATCGAAATACATTTCGTATTCTTGAAGAGAACGAATACCAAGCAAAAACCTTTAAGTACTTCTACTATGTTTTCTTTATGAAGATACTGAATCATCGATGAAGTCTCTTTCCCCTAAAAATCTATTGGAATGAATCTCAGCAGAAAGACTTTGTAAAGATAGAGATTGCCTACTATCGGAATGACAGTAAATACTATCTCTCCTATCATGACTGGGCTTCAAAATTGAAAGGGATTTCAGAAGTCATTAATCTCCTTCATTCCCGAATCGAATTCATCTGATTCCATGAAGATTTTAGTAATGGAGTAGCCTTCCGAGAAGGAATACAGAAAATTTTGTCTTGGTATTCAGAAAAACAAAAGACAAGAATCTGAGAAATACTCTCTTCATTCCTTGTACCAACTCTGTAGAATACTTATTCTACAGAGTTTCTCTTTCCTCATATCTTCTTTGTATGACTGACAATTACAAGATATTCATCCTTTTTATTTTCTAAACTCTGTTTTACTCATAAGATTTTTAATCAAAATAATCATCTGGCAGTTTTGGAAATTGAGGAGTCTGAAGAATTTGATGCATAATATCTCAGTCAATAAGTTTTTTTGTGTTTAAGTATGCATGAATCTTATGAATAGAATCAATCGTATCTTGAAGATGATTGAGATAAAGATAATGAAAAGGAAATTGAGTCTCCTTCGTATCTCCTATGATAAAAGGAAGACAGAAATTCTCCTGAAATTGCAATACAAGTTTCTTATTCTCTTTGAGAGAGAAGACAACAGATTTCGGACAAATCGTTTTCTGAGTCCCTTTCACTTTCTCTATATCTAAAAATCGAGAATGAAACGCTTTTGTAAGCTGAGACTTTGAATATTTTAAATCCATAAGAAATATTTTTAAAAGATAGTCTTACTCAATTTTATGTCTCAGTCACTTTTTCTTTTTTGAAAATATGTACAGAAAATAAAGAGTTTCAAGGTCTTAAAATTTAAGTAAATCTCCACATATTCTATAAGAAAATTATATATGAAATCACAACGAAATATTAAATACTTAACTAAACGAGAACTTCGTAAAATGTTTAAGACCATTGAAAAAGATAAAGAGCGAAGCAAACTCTGGCTTCGAGATATTACCTTATTCCAAATTGCCTACTATTGCTGACTTCGTATTTCCGAACTTTCTCTCCTAAAACTCGAACATTACAATAAGCAGACAGGAGTACTCTATGTCTCTCGACTCAAAGGAAGCAATAACTCAGCAATTACACTCGACAAAAAACGAAGGTACTATCTCGATAAATACATACGAGAATATCATAAAAAATCACACACAAACTCATTTCTCTTTCAAACACGAACTTGAGAGTGTATGAAAAAACCAGCTATAGAATTTCTCGTAGAAAAATACAGAACGAAAGCCCACATTCCTCATTTTCATTTTCACATGCTTAAACATTCTATCGCTGTCCATTTACTCGAACTATGAGTCAGTATTTTTGAACTCAAAAACTATCTTGGACATAAGTCGATTAATTCGACTATGGTATACAGCAGTTTCTCACCGAGTATGAATCAGAAAGTATTCGAAACGATAGAAAAATGATTAGACACCTAAATCCGAGTTATTTTAGAATTTTTTCAGAAATAAATCGAGAGATTTGTGAGTATCTTTCTAAGTAAATAAGACCCTCCCTTTTTCTTTCTACGTATTACATAAGAATAAGTATGCGAGAGAAAGACAGAGAAAAGACAAGTTCTTGTCTATACGACGAATAAAATCGAGAAAGTCTGTAATAGGAAGAGAGTTTTTAAGAAGAGTCGATTATAGACAGATTAAGGACATATAGAGACAGAGTCGACAGAGACGACAGAGTAGTCGAATGATGACAACGATAGACAATAAAGACAGTATAATATAGTGTCTTTATTTTTATGAACAGAGCAGAGAGAATACAGCAGAGAGAATACAAGGGATGAATAGAAAGGAAGAAACATACAAGAATCTAGGCTATTTGCAATGAGATTTTTTCTGCGGTATGATAGAAGGGAAAGAAAGAAACAACAATGCTTTGATAGGAAAGAATATGAAATCTTCTAATATCTAGCAATCAATGAAGTATCTATTTTTAAGATATGAGCATATTTTTTACGAAAAAACCGAATTATCTGATTTTTTTAGAAATCAATTTCAGTCTAAAAGTGTACTTTTTTTGATATATAAGAAATATATTTAGACTTTTGTCCAATGTTTTTTCAGGATAGACTTATTGCGATAGGTATCGGTTAAAGTGGCGAATTTTCTATATAATAGAATATACCAAACCATTGTCAATACATTTTCCATTTTTTCTTGATTTTACTGATAGGTATCTTAAAAAGTAGGGAAAATCCCCTATTTTTTCAAAAACCTAACTGCCAAAAGTTCTATATCATAACAAATAACACAGGAGACAGAAACAAGGGAGGAGTGGATTTTAAATATTTAAGAAGTCCCTATATTCCCCCCTTACAAATTTACTTTTTAACTTTTTAAAATATATGATTTTTAAAAATCATAATATCTATGATAGCTTTTATGCTATCTATAAAGATAAACACTTTCCTATTAAATCTTTTTGATTGAGAAGAACTCATTTCAAAACGACTTTAAACCGAAAACGAGTTCATCGGAGTACGGCAGAAAGATTAGTCTTCATCTATAATAGATATTATGATACTGATGAAAATATAGAGACTCTCTTCGACACAAAAACTCTGTATTTAAAAGAGAAACGAAACATATCGTTTTCTCTATTACAAGAGATAGACGAAGAGAGTCTCAACAAAGCCATACAATTGGTTTTATTTGATATAGATGAGCTAGAAGGCTAGCTCATCTATATATGATAATTAAATTTAACATTAACTAATTTTTATATATGAATAATAATAATGCAATTTATATTCTTAAAGATGAGAATATATCAATCGAAACTCAAAAAGAAGCATGTTTAAGCTTTGCAGAAAAATTTAATCTTCTCATAAAAGAAGAAAATATTTATATTGATGAACATATTCATTGACAAGAACACAAGCCAGCTCTTAATAAGCTTCTAAGAGAGGCAAGTCAAAAAGAAATTAACAAAGTACTAATTTTTCAGGACGATAGATTATCAAAAAACCCATATACTTTACTTGATATTTTAGGACAGTTTTTAGCAATTAAGGTAATAGTTTACCCAGTTAATGTATCACCCCAAGAATTAAATTTGATTTCAGCATTTATGAAGGAAACTGAGAAGAATTTCCCTAAAAAAGATAAGCCAAAAATGGGTAACTTATTTATTCTGGG
>PDWI01006998.1_pt1 | contig 15497 bp, 13 predicted proteins | sample 1430891 | NCBI WGS metagenome assembly PDWI01 (sample SAMN01162508, study PRJNA174530) | Oral metagenome, whole genome shotgun sequencing project. | biome: Marine environment; feature: Marine mammal; material: Swab sample of the gingival sulcus; isolation source: swab sample of gingival sulcus... | reverse complement strand
ATCCCGCCCTAGCGGAGATACTTTGCTTCGTCTGGCGGATGTGTTAGAGGTTTCCAGTGATTATTTACTGGAAGGTGCCACCGATGACGCCGCCAAAGCCCGCTTTGAAGACAGAGAACTTCTGAGGCAATTTCAGGAAGTTGAACAACTCCCAGAGCAAGACAAAATGGTCATAAAAACGCTGTTAGATGCTTTTCTGACCAAGAAACAATTACAATCTATCATTCGTTAAGAAAAAGTAACCGGAGGACAGTATGTCACTGAGTGCTAAAGATGAGGCCAGGAGACTGATTGATCACTTACCCGATCAAGCCAGTTGGAATGACATCATGTATGAACTGTATGTAAAACAGAAAATCGAAAACGGCTTAAAAGCAGTGGAAGAAGGACGCACCATTCCACAAGACCAAGTGAAAGCCCGCATTATGGCAAGGAGAAAAACCGCTTAATGGAAATTGAATGGTCAGAACCCGCCGAATCGGATTTAGGTGATATTTACGAGTATATTGCCAGAGACGTTCCTCTCTATGCCGAGCAATTTGTTGATCAGGTTCTCGCAACAACCAACCTGCTGACTGACCAACCATTAATGGGAAGGTGTGTACCGGAGGCTCACCGGGAAGATATAAGGGAATTGTTGTTTCAGAGCTATCGCATCATCTATCAAGTGAAACCAGAATTTGTCTATATTGTGGCTGTAATACATGGCTCACGTGATCTTAGCAAGATGGACAATAAGCCTTGGGAGGTCGTTTAACTGTAATTTCCCATACAAACACCGCACGATCAGGCCTTTTTCTATCAAATTATCATCGAATCTTTCGGTAACAATTTGGTAAAACTAGTTGTTTTTACACCAATCGTATGATGAATAATTTGGAAAAAATGTGATGTTAAAAAAGTGCCCTACACATTAGGGGCTGTTGCCATTTGGTAATAAGTAGTTGATTTAAAATAGCAAACTCGCAATATTGTAGTTCTCACACAAACAATAACGAGTTTGCTATGCCACGACTATTGCTCAATGATGAACTCTGGTCGAAGCTACGGACAATTCTGCTTCAATTTGGTGTTTATGACAAGCGTAACCTTCGCAACATGGTGGAAGGTATGTTTTATCGATTGCGAACAGGGTTGCCGTGGCGAGACTTACCTGAATACTTTGGTTCCTAGATTTACTGGCCGATGACCCTGATCTGGAGTGGGGATTTATAGATGGCAGCTATGTAAAAGCCCATCAGCATAGTGCCGGGGCATCTGGAGGTGAATGTCAGGCTGTAGGCCTCAGCAGAGGCGGAAATACAAGTAAAATACATTTGGTTGTTGATGGTTTTGGGCTGCCTGTGCATTTTGAAATTACAGGAGGGCAAGTCCATGATTCAAGTGCCGCAGATAGTGTACTTGATAACTCGCCACTCTTCGGTTCTATCATTGCCGATAAAGGCTACGACAAGGAAATGCTCCGGGAAAAGATCCGTAGTAAAAACTCAGTGCCAGTGATACCAAGAAAGTGTAATTCTAAAATTGGAAATGATGATATTGACTGGCACTTGTACAAAATGAGGCATCTTGTTGAGAACCAGTTGCTACCCGGTATGATAAACTGAAAAGAAATTTTGAATCGATGGTGGCTATGGCATGTGCATTTCAGTGGTTATCCATGTGAAATGGCAACAGCCCCTAAACCAGTTTTTTCATTTCCAGGAGGGCGTCGTTTTCATTTCGTAGAGCCAAGTGGAAATGAATTTGCGGTTTGGTCAGATAAATAGTCAGCAAAATAATCAGGGGTGACGCTTATGAAGGTGCCCTATTTATTAAAACGTTAGACAAAAATATTTCAGATTGAGGCATGCTATGGGGTTAATAGAGATCGTTAATGTTTACAGTGTCACATTGGGGGTTTTGACTGCTCTTGCCCTTTTAATGTTTGTTCAAGTGGTTGTTGCTGATGTTGCAGCTATTAAAACCAGGCATACTCCTGGTTATCCAGTAGAGGCCGACCACAATAGCTTTTTATTCAGGGCGGTGAGGGCACAAGGTAATACGACAGAGACTGCGCTGATATATGTGATTTGTGCCTGTTTATGCGCGGTTTTATCAGTCAATCCAACGGTAGCAAATGGTTTTTCGGTGGTGTACATCGCTGGGCGTCTTGGTCATATGTTGTGTTACTACTTTAATATTCGAGTAATGCGTAGTGTCTCTTTTGCAGTGAGTATGTCAGGTATAGCCGGTTTGCTTGTCAGTATTATTTGGGCGGTTGGTATAGTAATCAGTTAACTGCAATATTTTTGCAATTTTTCTTTCCAGAGTCATTCTGATCTTCACGCCTTTAGCAAACGCTTGCGTCAGCAGGTCGCCTGACTGACAGTCACAGCCTTGCCAAAGGCACCAGAGGCAATCCCATAACCAGATTTACCACCTTGAGCAAGGCTGATTCCTCCACCCGGCAACCCGTGATCACCTGCAGCCATCGCACTGCTTGTACCAAACACAGTACCAGTATCAAATTTTAGATAAATGGCACGCACCACACCCACCAACGGGTGCCGCTTTTGCGTTTTTTCAGTGGTTATCCATGTAAAATGGCAACAGGCCCTGATATTTGCTATAAATAACACGGGGATAGGGTGAGCGCACCAGGAACGGCAGAATTTGCTTTCAGAGCTTTTTGTCCTTTACAAGGCACCCCCTTTACACTCTTTAACTGCCAATCAGCAATAATGAAGGTTAGAAACACTATGGTTACGAGAAAGACAACAGAAACAAAAACCGCTTCCACAACAAAAAAAGCGTCGACGAGTACAGCAAAGTCGGGAGCTGCGGCCAGTGCTGCCAAAGCAAAAACCACCGCAACTGCGGCTAAAACCAAAGCGCCGGCCAAAAAACGAACAACTACGAGAAAAACAACCGCAACGAAAAAAACGACGACAGCCTCTAAATCTGCAAGCACCGCAAGGCGTACTGCCACGGCCAAAAAAACCGAACCTGAAACACAGGGCTCTGAGTTGAAAAAGAAAATCGAACTGGAAGCATACTACATTGCCGAACGGGATGAATTTCGTAAAAACCCGGTCGAGTACTGGTTTCAGGCAACCAGATTGGTATGCCCCTGATTGGCATTTGATTCATTAGAGTCGTTTTTGACTCAACCTGATATCCATAAAGCTCAGCTATCCCGGGCATTCGACGAGATGGCTGACCTTTGTGGGCGATCAGGCAAGGACAAGAGTTCAAACGGTCATTTCTTTTCGCTGTGTTTTATATGGACGTTTATCTGGACGGTTGGGTATTCACGGGCAGGGTCACGATAAACCGACTGAATTTTCCGGGTTCTGATTCTACAACCAGACTTCCGTTGTGGCGATTGATAATCTGCTGACAAATGGCCAGCCCAATACCCAGGCCAAACTGGCCTTCCCGTTTGGTAGTGAAGTAGATTTCAAAAATCTTTTCTGTGATTTCGTCGGGAATACCAGGCCCGTTATCCTCTATCGACACCCTTACCGACGGCTCAGGCACACTGGCATCACTAACCAGTTCCGTTTTCAACATCAGGGTGCCCTGTCCACCGGTGGCATCAATCGCGTTGGCGATCAGGTTGGTCCATACCTGGTTTAATTGCGCCGGAAAACACTCGACCGGCACAAGCTGCCCATAATCACGGATGACCCGGTAATCTTTAAGCTGGTTGGCAAAAATAGCCAGCGTGTCTTCCAGGCCTTCGTGCAGATCGACACGAGTCGCGTCCGGACTATCCTGACGTGAATAGTTTTTCAGACTCTTGACCAGACCCGCGATACGATCACTGCATACGCAAATATTACGCAAAAACATGCCTGCCTCATGAAACTGGATAAGAAAGGCGACGGCTTCTGCGAGTTCCTCTTCCGAATCCATGAGATAGCGACTGAAACTTTCTTCGGAATCCAGTTGCAGCTGCACAATTTTGCGCGCCAGATTGGGAGAGCGTACCCTTTTGGACAGCTTCTTTACCCTGCTGCGTATCTCGGTGGTTGATAAGGGAGGTGACATCAGGGAGTGTTCCAGCACCTTTGGCCCCAATTCCAGCAAATGCCGGTGCGGTGTTTCGGCATTAATCAGCCTCGCCGTGGCCGTTTTGAGATAATCAGCCCCACGCATTATGGCGGACACGGGATTGTTTAATTCATGCGCTATTCCCCCTACCAGCTGCCCCAACATGGCCATTTTTTCTGATTCCACCAGTTTGGCCTGGGTTGAGTCGAGATGATCCAGCGTTTCTGACAGCTTTAGCTCGGTACTGATACTTTGCTTCAAACGATGATTGAAGTTACGCATTAACACATTGGTAAACAACGGCAAAAAATCCCGATCCGAAGACATAATATCGTTAAGTGTCTTGCTTTCGATTCTTATCATCTCGGCTTCGCCTGCAGTGTAGCTGGATATATAGGAAGCACCACCACTGATAAAGGACATCATCCCCACCATGGCTCCGACACCTTCACGCATAACCGTTTTTTGTGCGCCGTGATATGCCCTTTTTTTGTGGATTACCTCACCCTTCGCAACAAACCACAAATAGTTATCCACCTCGCCTTCACGCGTCAGCACATGGTTCGCACTGTATTTCTTATACACGTTTTCATGAGGGTGACTGTCAAAGTAGTCATTCAGCTTTTGAATCAGTCGCTCTTTTACCCTGGCATCAGACTCTGATGCAAAGTCGAGAAGGCTGGTACGATAACGATCCAGTTGATTGCTTACATGCGCAGCAATAATTCTGCGCCTGTCCAGCTCCAGGCAATAGGGCAGCAAATCGGTTTCATGGGACAATAAATAGGTAGTCGCCTGATCCGTCACGGCTTTAATCAATTCTTCCCGTCGCCAGGGTTTGGCAAGAAAAAAATCCAGACGCGCTTCATTCACTGCGTTAACCACATCCTGCATCCGGGCACTTTCGGTAAACAGAATTTTCCTTGTGTCACGAGTAAACTCGTTCTGGTTCAACTCCACCAGAAAATCGATTCCAGACAACCCCTCCATATTGTTTTCTGAAATGGCCATACAGAGCTGTCGCTGGTCTTCCTTTAATCTTGCTACCATTGAGCGAGCCTGTTCGATGCTGTTAACACAGATCACATCAAACACCCTGGCGATTGATTTCAACTCTTCCCTCAATCTGCTCAGTATTTCCGAATCAGGATCAATACAAAGAACTGCATATTTCCTGGATAGCGGCGGATTCCCCAGGTACTCGGTCATACAAAACCTGCCAGGCTGAGAACAGGTATCAGCGCATATAGCATCAGCATGCCGACAACGCTTGTAGACAAACCGGCAACAAGCATGGTTCTGGTATCCACCTGCCCCGTCGCATAAGCCATTGCATTTGGCGGCGTACTGATCGGCAGGGCCATCGCGAGCGAGCAGGATACGGCAACAGCAATCACCAGCAGCCTGGTGCCGCCCAGGGAATCCAGCGTAGTCAGGCTACTGCCAAGTGCAGCCACAATAGGTATTAAAAGGTTTGCTGTAGCAGTACGAGAAATGAAGGTAGACATCGCCAGTGCGAGCAGTGTTACCAAAACAACAATGACTGCCGGGGAAAAACTGTCAAAGGGTACGCTGTCTACCATATGACGACTCAGGCCGGTTTCCTCAAGCCCCAGACCCAGGGCGATACCACCACTGAGCAGCCATAACACATCCCAGCTGATTCTTTTCAAATCACTTTTGGTGATGGTTTGAGTGACGACAAAAACCACCACGGGAAACATCGCTACAACATAGGAGTTCATCCCGTGTAGTGCCGAGGTCAGCCAGAGCAATATGGTCGCGGTGAAGGTTAGGTAAACCAGCCAGGCACGAAAACTCTTGTCAAATGTCCCCTTTATGGTCAGCTCCATGGATTTTTCCTTTGGAGGGCAGAAGCGCAACAGTAACCACCAGACGATACAAAGCGTGACAAGCGCAAAGGGCACACCAAACAGCATCCATTCTGCGAAACTGACCGCATTTTCTCCCGTAAGATACTTCATCGCCACTGCATTGGGCGGCGTGCCAATGGGGGTGCCTATCCCCCCTACATTTGCGGCAAATGGAATACATAACACAAACGCGGTCCTGCCGGGGTCATCCTTGTGAAAACTTTTTAACAGAGGGGTCAGAATAGCCAACATCAATGCGGTAGTGGCAGTATTGCTGATAAACATGGAAAACACACCGGTGATCAGCATAAGGCCAAGCAAGACTATCCGCGGGTTTTCACCAAAGGGTTTCAAAAATACGCGCGCCAGGTTGGTATCAAGACGATATTTTGTTGCAGCCATGGCCAGAAAAAAACCGCCGAGGAACAGCATGATAATGGGCGAAGAAAAGGTTCCCAATAGCGCTTTGTAGCTGAGTAAAGTGCCAAAGTTTTCAATTTCTTCGCCACCCCGGAACCAGATAAGGCCCTTATCTGAAATCAGAACGAGCTGTAGCCCGATTAACAACACAGATGTGGCAAAGATGGGTACGGGCTCCAACACCCAGAACAGAATAGCCAGGATAAATATGGCCAGCATTCTATGCTCGACTACCGTCATACCCTCAATGGGAATCCAGGCGGCAGGAATAAACCAGATAATCAAGGGTATTAAAATGCACGCAATGAGTTTTTTCATGCCAGACCTGTGAAAAGTAAATCCATGAGTAGAAAAGTCGGAGTGTCAAGCTCACATTGGTATCAACAAGAGATAAATATCAATAACAGACAGGTATTAAAAACAGACAAGCGCCGATAACAGATGCGTTTTGAGCAATCAAAAATCTCACTGACTCAACCCGACTGATGAATCGCCTCAAATAACCGTTCGCTGTCCAGGATACCAGAATACGCAATCAGGTCTTCTTCGTTTGCAATCACAAATGTCGTCAACTGATCCACCACTGTTTCCAACAGTTTGGTGGCATCCCAGGGTTTGGCGATATAGTAATCAAGGCCTCCCCGATTGACCGCTTCGATAGTGGACTCCAGCCCCGCCTGCCCGGTCAGTAACACTTTGCGCGTCACCTTTGTGTGCGGGTTTTCATTAAGCTCGATCAAAAAATCGACGCCCTTTACTTCCGGCATTACATGATCACAGAGAATCAGTGCAAGCACCCTTCCTTCTGCTTCAAGTTCTGCGATAACCTCTCTGGCTTCGGGTGCGCTTTCTGCCCCTTCAATAATAAAATGCGACCCCAGTGGCTCAAGGTCGTGCATCACACTGTCCAGCACTTCCCGCTCATCATCCACACACAAGATAACGTAAGTATTCATAGGTACTCCGTTGCTATTATTTCAGCCAAACACAAAACCCGGAATGACACGATACATGACATTGTTTCGATTGTATTCAGCAGACATTTCAATATCAACGGATAATAGTCCTCCTGATACAGTTATCAGAATAGCAAAACACCCGCCAACGCGGGTGCTTTACTCTGGTATCGGCAAATCAGAGGCCGATTTTTTGCAAATTGGTCACGTCAACAGGGCCACTTCGACAAGCCCCTTCGACAAGAAAGCAATCAGCTTTCCTTTGTCGCCCCCATATTAAAGTCGGGTGCTCCAACCAATACAGACATATTGCCGGAAGGGTGCTTGTTTTCGTACATAAGCTGGTGTGCCAAAGGCAGTTCATCGTAAGTAAAGGCCTTGGACATACAAGGATCGACCTTGCCCTGACATACCAGATCATTGAGACCATAGGACTGTTCATCGTTGGCAAAATGAGAACCCTGCAAGCGCTTCTGACGCATCCAGTGATAACGAAGATCAAGGGTTGCATTGAAACCGGTTGTACCGGCACAGATAACAACCATACCACCTGTTTCGGCGACGAAAATAGAGGTAGGAATCGTAGTTTCACCTGGATGTTCAAAGACCATGTCAACACCGCGCTTTTCACCCAGGATATCCCATATCGCCTTGCCGAACTTGCGGGCCCCTTTTAACCATTCCCCGTAGGCATCCGTGTCTTTCCAGTGAGGCATTATTCCCCAATGGTCAAAGTCCTTACGGTTGATACAACCAATGGCACCCAGCTTTTTACAATAGTCAAACTTGTCTTCACCAGAGACAACGGCAATGGGTTTTGCTCCCATCGCGGCTGCAATCTGGATCGCCATACAACCAATACCACCGGCGGCACCCCAGACGAGAACCACATCATCCTTTTTCACATTGTTTGGTGCCCATGACATCAACATGCGGTAAGAGGTGGCACCAACCAGCATATAAGCGGCCGCTTCTTCCCAGTTCAAATGTTTTGGCTTGGGCATTAACTGGTGATCCTGCACTTTGGTATATTGTGCAAAACTGCCCCAGTTGGTTTCATAACCCCAGATCCGGAAGCTGGGATCATACATCGGGTCTTTACCTGCTTTGATGGAAGGTGCATTCTGATCCCAGATACCGCAGTGCGCGACGACTTCATCACCGACCTTGACCCGCGTTACGTTCTTGCCAACCTTGTAGACAATGCCGGAAACATCGGAACCACCAATGTGGAAATCTTCCTTTTCCCCCGCCTTGTTGCGTGCTGCGATAACATTGACCGGAATACCAAGACCGGCCCACACATTGTTATAGTTGACACCCGCCGCCATGACGTAGACCAGCACTTCGTCATCAGCAATCTCGGGCACCTGGATCACTTCCTTTGCGAATGCTTTGGTGGGTTCACCAAAACGCTCGGGGCGAATCAACCAGGCATGCATGTTCTTTGGCACTTCACCCAAAGGTGGCATTTCAGCGATATCGTAGAGCTCTTTTGTCATGTTAAGTCCTCTTATTTTTTGAATTAATTCAGTCAAATTCAGTTAAAGGTGGCAATTGGCGCCGGAATAGTGCTGTCAAGGCACCCAATACCTGATCAAACGAGAAATAATGACCCGCATTGGCTGTCAGGTAGCGCTCGCAGACTCCAAGCCCGTAATTTCCAAATTCTTCTTTCACCCACTTTTCGAGAAAGAACCGCTCCGTGGCAACAAACTCATCTGCGCCATCTTCGGCCTCCCTTGCACTCAACAGGTGATCAGCCAGCTCCTCTATTCCCTTGTTTTTAGTGACACTGGTCAGGTAAATCGGTTTCGATTTCTGACTTTCCTCGTTGACATAAATATTGGCCAGTTTCAGGCTGGATTTAAGCAGGTGATAACTTTTTTGAGCTAACACATCCTCGTCACATTTGTTGATAACAAAGGCATCAGGCACTTCCATAATGCCCGCTTTCATAAACTGAACCTGGTCACCCGCCAGTGGCTGCATTACCAGCAAAGTCTGATCACTCAGATGATCCACTTCAATTTCGCTCTGGCCAATACCCACTGTTTCGATAATAACCAGGTCAAACAGTTTTCTTAGCAACCGAACCACCTGAAAGGTCTTTCGGCTCATGCCTCCAAGGTCAAGCGCCGAGGCCTGGGAACGAAAATACAAACGTTTTTCCGCTACCGGAAAATTCGTCCGGGTCCTGTCCCCCAGCAACGCTCCGCCAGATGTCTGACTTGAAGGGTCAACGGCAATCACGGCAATTGACAAATCACGGTGCCTGGACAAAAGCGACAGACATACCGAACCGATCAGGCTCGACTTGCCCGCACCCGGCGTCCCCGTCATACCCAGAATATGGGCACAACGAGACGATTTTACCGTAGCCAGGTACTCCATCACTGCCTGGCGCCGCACACTCGCCGCTTCCGACTCGGTTTCAAAAACAGAAACCAGCCTCGCGATGGGCCATTTTTCCAACAGCAGCGCCTTGTCTACCAGGCCCTTTAATTCATCAGAAATCATCTTGTCCGCTATTACCTTCGGAACGTACCTTCCCCGGAGCGTACCCTTCCCGGAGTCACCTGTCTGCCACCCTGTCAGGCAGATTTGGATTCTTCAATAACATCCATGATTTCGGACATCACCTCCATCGGATCAAAGTCTTTGGGAGTAAAGATTCTTTTGACACCCTGCTCCAGCATCCCTTTGTGATCCGGCTCGGGAATAATCCCGCCCAAAACAACCGGCATTGCGTCTTTCGCACCCGCTTCTTCCAGACCATCGAACAACTGGGTCATAATCTCATTGTGGGAACCGGAAAGCAGCGATACGCCTATCGCATCCACGTCTTCCTCGACAGCAGACTGCACAATCTCTTCCGGCGAGAGCCGGATGCCGAAATAAATCACATCAAACCCCGCATGGCGTGCGGCAACGGCAATCACTTCTGCACCATTTGAATGGCCATCCAGTCCGGGTTTGGCGACAAGCAGTTTGGGGCGATAACCGTACTTCTCGATAAAGGCATCAATCTTCGCTCTCACCTTGTCCAGTGTTGCCCCATCCACTGTCAGCGACTGACCATCCACGCCGGTTGGTGGTCGATATTCACCGAACACACTGCGCAAGGCCTCGGCCCACTCACCCGTGGTCACCCGGGCCTTGGCACAGGCAATGGAGGCTTCCATCAGATTGGTATCACTTTGAGCGTCCCGCTTCAGGCGTTCCAGTGCAGCCTGCGCAACACTGTCATCCCGCTCCGATCTGGTCTTGTGCAATGCATCCAGTGTTCGTTTGGCCGCATCGGCATCGACCACAAAAATACCGCCGTCAGAGTCGCTGACCAGAGGTGACTGCAAACCTTCTACCCAGCGATTTTTACCAACTACAATCTGTTCACCGTTGACCAGTTTTTGCATTCGATCACTTTGAGAGGCAACCAGAGCCGACTTCATGTAACCGCTTTTCACCGCCTCGACACCACCGCCCATTTTCAGAATCTTGTCAATTTCAGCATACGCCTGCTCCTTGAGCTCGCTGACCTTTGACTCGATCACAACAGAGCCGTCAAACAAATCGGGGTAGTCCAGCAAATCGGTTTCATACGCGAGAATCTGCTGGATACGCAGCGACCACTGCTGATCCCAGGGTCTGGGCAGGGATAACGCCTCGTTCCAGGCAGGTAACTGAAGTGCCCGACAACGTGCCTTCCGGCTCAAGGTAACACCCAGTGTTTCCAGTATGATACGCCAGGCGTTGTTTTCAGGTTGCTCTGCTGTGAGGCCCAGGGAATTGACCTGTACCCCGTAACGAAAACGACGATATTTGGGATTCTTGACGCCATATCGCTCCCGGGTTATCTCATCCCACATCTCACAGAATGCCCGCATTTTCGACAGCTCTTCAACGAACTTCATTCCCGCATTGACAAAAAAGGAAATACGCCCGACACAACGCTCAAATTCTTCCTCGGAAAAACAGTTGCGAGCCTTGATGGAATCCAGAATGGTGATGGCCGTAACAAGCGCAAAGGCCAATTCCTGCACCGGTGTTGCGCCTGCTTCCTGAAGGTGATACGAACAAATATTGGACGCGTTCCAGGATGGCATCTTGTGCAGACAGAACTCGTACATATCTACAATCAGACGCATGGAATCTTCCGGTGGAAAAATGTAGGTACCGCGTGCCAGGTACTCTTTAATCAGGTCATTCTGGGTGGTACCCATCAGTTTGGATACATCGACACCCTGCTCTTCAGCCAGAGCGACATAAAGCGACAATAACCACATGGCAGTTCCATTAATGGTCATTGACGTATTCATTTCATCAAGGGGGATATTGTCGAACAGGACATGGAAATCATCGAGAGAGTTAATCGGAACCCCGACCTTGCCGATTTCCGGCTGGGCAATAGGGTGATCCGAGCTGTAGCCGCACTGGGTCGCCAGATCCATCGCAATACTCAATCCGGTCTGACCTTTGGCCAGGTTATCCCGATAGAGTTGATTGCTGGCCCAGACATTGGTATGACCTGCATAGGTTCTAAATATCCAGGGGCGATCCTTTGAAGGCTTGTTTTCCTTGTCATAAATGACGTGACGCTTTTTATCTGTCATCGGCTTTGTCCCGCGTTTTTAATAAACCTGCTACGCCAAGCGAATTAATTACATGACTTCGCTCTATTTTTCGATCTATTTCGCTCGGGAGTCGTAAAAAACGCGCCATTCATGGCGCGTCCACTGCCCTGCTATCGATATTGGCGTATGCCTGTACTCCGGCGTACGCCAATATTGACGTATGCATTCATTGCTTTTTGGTTAAAAATGCCACTCTGCCTGCTTATAAGGCCGATAGTAATTCAAATCACCGGGCATTTTCAATCAAACTTCTTCCAATCACTTTCAGGGCCAGCGTTTCTTCAGCACCTTCAAAAATGGAAAGAACACGGGAATCAATCCAGTAACGACTCACGTCGGTTTCTTCCGCGTAGCCCATTCCACCATGTATCTGAAGCGCCTCACGACACAACCATTCAGATGTTTTACAGGCAAACAACTTGACCAGGCTGGCCTCCATTTGCCCTTCACCTTTGTCCATCAATCGGGCCACGGCATAGGTGAACTGGCGGGAAGTGGCTAACAGGGTAGCCATTCGGGCAATTTTCACCTGGGTCAACTGGTATTCACCGATGGGTGAACCGAACACTTTTCTTTCGCGGGCATAGCTGATGGCTTTTTCAAATGCTGCCTGCATCAAACCGGTCGCCCGGGCCGCTGTCTGGATTCGACCACCGGCAAAACCGGCCATCGTAAAGTAAAACCCCTTGCCAAGCCCGGCTTCACCACCCAGAAGATTGGCATCCGGTACAAAGTAACTGTCAAAAAACACATCAAACGAGTGCATACCCCGGTAACCAATGGTCGGTATCGCCTTACCGGAGATTCTGCCACCTTCGGGTTGGGTGTGCTCAAAATCATGGCCTTCGAAGGAGGGTTTTTCTGCCAAAAACATGGACAACCCCTTATGCCCCAGTCCGGGATCAGGGTTGGTACGAGCCAGAACCAGCAACACGCCGGCCTTGCCACCAAAAGTACACCAGGTTTTATTACCATTCAAAACCCAGCCACCTTCCACTTTTTCGGCTTTCAGTTTCATGCCCGCCACATCGGAGCCATAATCCGGTTCGGTAATGGCTACGGCACACAGCGGATCACCCACGGCCAGTTTCGGCAACCATTTCTGCTTCTGCTCTCCAGTACCGCCTGCAAGCAGTGCCTTGGAAAGAATTTCAGGACGGGTAATCAGACTCCCTGCCGCCGCAAGCGACCCGCGAGACAACTCTTCCGTTACCACAATCATGCCCATGTTGTCTTCATGATCGTCAGGCTGAAGCCCGCCGTACTGTTCGGGAATGGACAAGCCAAAGCAGCCCATCTCGACCAGACCACCCAGGATTTCTTCCGGTACAATCAGGTCATCACGATGGATTTCCTCCGCACGGGGCATAACCACATCGTTGGCAAAACCACGGAAGGTATCGCGCATGATCTCCTTGTCTTCATCAAGCAGATACTCACCGGTACGGCCATCCTGTTCCATCATCAGACTGCCAAGCTCTACCAGCTTGCCTGTATTCAGGTTGGCCTGACAAAAAGCCTGGATTTCAGGGCTGTCCAGAGCAGCCAGCTCACTGAAGGCAAGCCCGCAATCACCAAGCCGCGCGGCCAGTCGGGAGCGCACATTCTGTACCATTTCCGCACAAAAACAGAGTGCAATACGCTCTTCCATCAGGATCGGGTCATTCGCACTGCGCATTCCCCTGACGGCAGTCGCGTACTCGATCATGTTACGTGCACCGGACGTCTCGGCCGAACAGAAGGCCAGATCATAGGTTGCCAGCTGGTATTGATCCAGGCGAGTAGCCGAAATCCGGCCAGCTTCATTAACACAGTGCCTTTTAATATGAGACAGCGCCCGATCGACCAGCCCCTGGGCGGTGTCGATAACTTCAGTTGCCTGCTGGATCATTGGTATTGTTTGTTCTGACAAGATGCCTCCCGATTCAATATGATCAAAATGTTGATTGTATCTGTTTTTGCCCTGCCGTTATTGCGGTAAAACAACATTTGGTAAAACTTTATCAATATTTCTTTACAATTCTGTATTAGCCCTTATTTAACCGTCTGAAGACAGCCCAAAACCGCCTTGATCCGGCAGCGGGTTGCCAGGCTGGCCGCTATGCTATACCAATTTATTTTAAAATTAAAGTATATACTCTAAAGTGACGGCACAGCCTGAAACCCGGGGAGGCAGGTCAAAACCGGTCTGGAGCGATGGCTACCATAAGTGTACGCGCAAGAGATGGCGCGCAAGAGATGGCGGAGAGGATTCAAAAGGTCGATAGAGACAAAAAGCTGAACCGCTATTGGCTTTCAGGCCCGTGTTCTTGCGATGATTTGAGGATTACCCCGATTTCGTCAGCAGAAACAGGCCTGGACAACAGATAACCCTGCAACAGACCGTCGGCATTTTCCTGCTCGATAAAGGACAAGTGTTTCTCGTACTCCACACCCTCACAAACCACTTTCATATCCAGACTGCTCGCAAGCGCGAATATGGCTCTGGTAATGGCTGCATCTCTCGGGTTATCAGGAGCATTGGCAATAAAAGCCTTGTCTATCTTAATGTAATCAAGCGGAAACCTGGTCAGATAGCTCAATGACGAATAGCCGGTTCCAAAATCATCGAGTGCAATTTCGACTCCTTCAGATTGCAATCGGTTCAGTTTATCCAATAACTCTTCGTTTTCTGATATCAATACATGCTCAGTAATTTCAATGCCCAGTAAATCAAAGGGAATATTGGCCCGGGCCATCCTGTCGAAGATAAACTGGATAAAGCTGGCCTCGGTGAGGCTCTTCCCTGATAAATTTACAAAAACCCGAACCGGTTGAACGCCGTCGTCAATCCAGCTGCGAATTTGCCTGATAGCGGTCGATACAACCCAATGGTCAATTACCTGAATCTTGTTTTTGTTTTCTGCCAGGGGAATAAACTCTTGTGGAGAAACCATTCCCAGACTCAGGCAATTCCACCTGATCAAAGCTTCGCAGCTTACCACTTCCTTTCGCTGATTATATTGCGGTTGATATACCAGGGTGAATTCGCCCTTTTCTTCCGCAATGCCCAACGCAGACAGAATTGAATGGATACGCAAGAGTTTGTTTTCAAATTCCGACTCATAAAACAGGCTTTTGTTTTTACCACTGAGTTTGGCCTGGTTCATGGCGACTTCCGCATTTTTCAGCAACTCATCGGATGAACCTTCACTAGTGTTACCGACACAGATACCAGCGCTTAATGAGACTTGCCGGGTTTCTCCGCAAACAAGGTAAGGAATCCGGGCCGCCTGCTCAACGCGATCAATGATTTTTTCCAGTAAATCCGCCTGGTTCTTTATGGTCATCAGAATTACAAATACGTCACCACCAAAACGAGCGATAAAATCGTCAGGCCTGACACAATTGCGTAACCGTTGCACAACATCCTGAATGAGCTTGTCACCCGCGTTATATCCATATGAATTGTTTATGTGGGTCAGATCATCTATACCGAGAGCTTTGCACGAAAGACCACAAAGCTCGACTGATATGCGATAATGGCATTTTTCTTTTGCGATGAATAGATAATGGCCTGGAAGAATTTAAAACAG
>PDWI01006463.1_pt1 | contig 15497 bp, 14 predicted proteins | sample 1430891 | NCBI WGS metagenome assembly PDWI01 (sample SAMN01162508, study PRJNA174530) | Oral metagenome, whole genome shotgun sequencing project. | biome: Marine environment; feature: Marine mammal; material: Swab sample of the gingival sulcus; isolation source: swab sample of gingival sulcus... | reverse complement strand
AAAATACCACAGTTAATTATTGACCTGCTTCATTTGCGCGGGATTTACACAGAAGAAGAGCAGCAGAAATTTTTATATCCAAAGCTTGCTGATCTGCCGGCTCCAGAAAAGATGCTCAATCTTTTTGCAGCGGCAGAGCGTATTAAATTTTATCTGGAAAATGATTTACAGATCGTTGTCTGGGGTGATTATGATGTTGATGGCACGACATCAACTGCACTACTTATCCATTTTTTCCGCCAGTTGGGTGAAGATATAGCATGGCATATTCCAAACAGACTTTCAGATGGTTATGGGTTAAACCTAAAGTGGATTGGAGAAAATATTGATAGTTTTAAGTCTAAAAAATTCCTGCTTATTACCGTAGATAATGGCATCTCCAGTAAAAAAGAGGTTGCAGAAATTCAAGCTATGGGCGGGGAAGTTATTGTTACCGATCATCATGCTATCCCCGCAACGGGTATGCCCAACTGTATTGTTATCAATCCTGAGCAAAAAGAGTGTGGTTTTAATCAGGAAAAACTTGCCGGGGTTGGGCTGGCCTTTTATTTAACCGTTGCGCTGCGCAAAGTTTTAGGTAAAGAGGGTGGAGTATTAGAGAGTAAGGATGTAAATCTAAAGCAATTTCTAGCTTTTGTTGCTTTGGGAACCATTGCAGATATGGTGGAATTAACGCCAGCCAATAGGATTTTAGCTCGGGCGGGAATGGAAGAGTTGAATAATCCCAAATTTATTGGTGTTGCGGCGTTACTTGAGGCGGCTGATGTTGTTGGCGGAGGAGTGAGTTCGGAAGATATCGGGTATTTGCTTGGGCCAAGAATCAATGCGGCAGGTCGTCTTGGTGATAGCAAAACAGTGGTTGAACTGTTAACGGCAAAAGATAGAAAGACAGCACAAAAAAAAGCTGCGGAATTAAATAAACTCAACGAGCAGCGCAAGCAGCAAACAGAAATTGATTTTCAACAAGCTCAAGCACAAATATCAAGCTATCAAGTGGAACAAGACAAGATTTGTATCGTTTATGGTAAATTCCATATTGGGGTGGCCGGGATAGTGGCCTCAAGGCTGGTGGAAAAATACCATGTTCCAGCCTTTGTTTTTGCCGAAATGAAAGGCGAAGGTGGAGAAATACTCTACGGTGGTTCAGGAAGATCAGTTCCAGGAATAAACATTGTTGATGCTTTGGCCGAAAATGCTGATCTCCTTGAACGCTATGGCGGGCATTCAATGGCCGCTGGAGCAACTATTTACAAAAAAAATATCGAAAAATTCTCGCAAAAAATGGGGTGTCATGTTCGTGGAGTTTTTGCAGATAGGCAAAAGTACAACTGCGAAAGAGCCTCTATGCAAGAAGCTGAGCTTGCTTGTGGGCTGGATATAATAATGAATAAAGAGTGTCTCCATTATTTTTCATTGCTTGAGCCATTTGGAATCAGAAATCCGCAGCCACTTTTTTCTGATAATAAGGCTATTGCCTGTTCAGTTAAAGCCATTGGTAAGAAGAACCAGCATATTGAAATCTTTTTTCGTGGAAATAATAGAAATTATAAAGGGATTGGTTTTAATCTGGCCAACTACCTTGATGATATCCAGGAGCAATATCAACGCAAACTTATATACTCCTTAACCAGAAACCGCTACAGGGGAACAGTAAGCTGGCAAATACAAGTTCATTCCATATAGCTCTGTTTTTATTGGAAATATTAAAAATTTAACATAATATACATTATGCGACATTTAATATATTGTTCTTTTTTCTCCATTATTTCACCCTGCTTTGCTTTTCCCTTAGATGATATGGAGTTATGGAAAAAGAGAAGCTGCACGACATTGCTTGAGAATTGAATTTTGCGATATAAATTTATGTTTTTCCTTTTTGGTGAGTTTTGTGAGTTTATATTAGGTAGATTTGATGATAAGATGCATTCTTGCAGGATCAGTTTTTTAAAATTCACTTTATATATTTGAGTTATCTTTTTGTTTTTTTAATAAATATGGTGAGGTTTTTTATGAATCGAGAAATATATCAGGAACCGCTTGTCAGCCGCTATACCAGCAAAGAGATGCAATCTCTTTTTTCTGAAAAAAATAAATTTACTACCTGGCGTAAATGCTGGCTGGCATTGGCCGAGGCTCAATATGAACTGGGGCTGACCGACATTATTACTCCCGAAATGCTTGAAGAGTTGCGCAATAATGTGGAAAATATAGATTTTGCCATTGCAGCTGCAAAAGAGAAAGAGATTCGCCATGATGTGATGGCACATGTCTATGAATTTGGCCTAAAATGTCCAAAGGCTGCCGGCATTATTCATCTTGGTGCCACCTCTCAGTTTGTTGTCTGCAACACCGATCTGCTTATTCAAAAGCAGGCTCTCTCTCTTATTCGTAATGCTCTGCTGCATGGGATTGCCAACCTGGCTGCTTTCTGTGAAAAATATAAAGGGCTGCCAGCTCTTGGCTATACCCATTATCAGCCTGCACAACCAACCACTGTTGGCAAGCGTAATACCCTTTATCTGCAGGATCTTGTTATGGATCTTGATAGTCTTGATTTTTACTCCAGCCAGCAGAAGGCTCGAGGTGCCAAGGGTACGGTGGGGACACAAGCGACTTTTCTTGAACTGTTTCATGGCGACCATCAAAAAGTTCGCAAACTAGATGAGCTTGTTGCAAAAAAACTTGGATTTAGCAGCGTTTTTTCTGTAACGGGACAAACTTACACCAGAAAACTTGACATGAAACTTGCCGAGACTCTGGCAGGTATTGGTGCAACAACCCATAAATTTGCCGCCGATCTGCGTCTACTCTCCAATCTTAAGGTGCAGGAGGAACCGTTTGCTGCAAAACAGACCGGCTCTTCGGCAATGGCATATAAGCGCAACCCGATGCGTTCGGAGCGGCTCTGTGGTCTTGCTCGTAAATTGATGAATCTGCCACAAAATTTTGCGGCAACCTATAGTAATCAATGGTTTGAGCGTACCTTAGATGACTCTGCCATTCGCCGTATGGATATTCCGCAAGCCTTCCTGCTCACCGATGCAATTCTTAAAATTTTCAACAATATAACATCGGATATGGTCGTCTTTCCTAAGCAGATTGAGCGCTATCTGCTCCTGGAACTCCCTTTTATGGCCACCGAGAAGATTTTGATGAAGGCTGTAGAAAAAGGTGAAAGCAGGCAGGAGATGCATGAAGTAGTTAAAGAGCATTCTCTTGCTGCAGGCCGTAATGTCAAGGAGTTTGGTGGGGATAACGACCTTTTTCAGCGTCTGGACGAAGACCCGCGCATTCCTTTTTCCCGAAAAGAGCTTGATGCAATGATTGCTGATTATAGCCAGTTTACCGGTAGAGCCGAGAAGCAGACAGAGGAGTATCTGGAGGAGGTTATCTCTCCCCTGCTGGCTGCCAATAGGGCTTCAATGACTACAATGGACAATTCAATCAATGTATGATAAAGAGTACCGCTCTAAAAATTTATGTGAGATTTTTTTACGTATTTCGCCGGAGCGGTTTCATACTATAAAATTTATTCTTGAAGGGTATGACAATCTTGCCCTGCTCTCAAGTTTTGACCATAAAAAAGGGGTTGTACGTTTGCGTTTTCCTTATGAGTTAATGCCCGATCTTTTTTCTCTTTTAACCGCTATTGCAAAAGATTTACGTCGTTAAGCGGGCGAACAACCAATACATTATGAATATAGACCAGCATAAAGAGACATTTTTTATTAAGACATTTGGCTGCCAGATGAATGAGCGAGACTCGGAAATTATGGCGCAACTTCTGCGTGAAGCCGGATATAGCGAATCTTTTACGGTAGATGATGCCTCCCTTGTTATCCTCAATACCTGTTCAATTCGTGCTAAGGCAGAGCAGAAAGTGATGAGCCTGCTTGGCCATTTGCGCAAAAATCTTAAAAAAAATCCAGCTTTGAAAATCTGTGTTGCCGGATGCGTTGCGCAGCAGGAAGGGGTTGAGATTATTAAGAAAATGCCCCATGTAACCCTGGTTATCGGCACACAAAATATCTATCAGCTTGTTCCTGCTTTGCAGTATGCAGCACAAGGGGGCAGCAGGGTTGTTACCTCTCTTGCCGAGACCTACGATATTCCCCGCTTTCTTCCCAATTTCTCGGCCCAAACCCCTGCCCCACCTTTTCGCAAGTTTATTACTATTATGCAAGGATGTAATAATTTTTGCAGTTATTGTGTAGTGCCTCATACCAGAGGAAGAGAAGTAAGCAGAATGGCTGTGGATATTGTTGATGAGGCTCGAGTTCTGGTAGAAAACGGGGTAAAAGAGATTACCCTGCTGGGGCAAAATGTAAACTCTTATGGCAGAACCAATAGTGTCGTTGCTGGGGGAGGACGAAAGGGGTACGGTTTTGCCAGTTTACTTAAAGATGTGGCAACTCTTGCTGATAGTGGCCTGCAGCGATTGCGCTTTACCACCTCAAACCCAAAAGATTTGGATGATGAGCTTATCGCCTGTTTTGCCGATATTGATATTCTTTGCGCTCAGCTGCACCTGCCTGTGCAGGCCGGTTCGGATAGTGTGTTGAAAAAGATGAATAGAAAATACAGTATCGCAGGCTATTTGAGTCTTGTTGAGAAACTACATAAGGTTTGCCCGTCAATAGCTCTTACTACCGATATTATTGTTGGTTTTCCGGGGGAGACAGATGCCGATTTTGAAGAGACAATGACGGTGCTTGATACGGTACGCTATCATGGTTCCTTCTCCTTCAAATATTCGCCACGGCCCGGTACCAGAGCAGCAGATTTTCTTGATGCAGTGCCGGAAGAGGTTAAATCTGCCCGTTTGACCCGTTTCCAGCAGCGCCAAGATGAGATTAGTCTTGAACGCAATCAGGAGTATGTCGGCAGCATTCAACAGATCATGCTGGAGCCGGAAATGGGAACCACCCTGCTCTCTCGAGGACGTACAGAAAGTAACCATATTGTTCACTTGCAAGAGCCTTTTGCTGGTATGCCGGGAGATATTATCCCAGCCAGGATTATCCATGCTGGGCAGCACTCCCTGCAAGGTGCGGCAGAAGTATCTGGCTGATTATTCTAAAACTCTCATCTATTCAGAAAGAAATCATCTCTCCCAAACCTTTTCTCACCATAAATTCCGCCAGACATGATTGACAAATACAGACAACTCTTCCCCTCTGCCAACCACAAGGCAATTACTGCCATATATGAGGAGAAGCAGCGGTGGGTTAACCAGCAAAAAAAAGGTTTTTTACGCTACCGCACCCCCTTTCTTACTCTTAGTCAAAAATTCTCCGCACAAAAGGTCGTTTGCAATGCCGATACAGTAATCATTGGTGCAGAAACAGAGGTAAGTGCCGAGCAGCAATGCGTAATAGAAAAAGAACTCCGCTGTTTTATGCCGTGGCGAAAAGGGCCTTTTTCTGTTTTTGGTATTGATATTGATGCCGAATGGCGGAGCAATCAAAAGTGGGATTATCTCTTTGCAGAACTCCCTGATTTACAAGGAAAAGTTATCGCCGATATCGGTTGCAATAACGGTTACTATATGTTTCGTATGGCCGCCCATAAGCCTCGATTTGTCCTTGGTTTTGAGCCTTCTGTTCAGCATTATTACTGTTTTAAGGCATTAAATGGCATGGCCGGGCTGGATAATCTGGCTATTGATTTACTCGGAGTTGAGCATCTGGGTTTGTTTCAAAATTCCTTTGATATAATTTTTCTGATGGGAATTATCTATCACCGCCCTTCCCCCATCGATACCTTGCGTCATATATTGGCAGCTCTTAAACCTGGCGGCGTGCTGCTGCTGGAAACCCAAGCTATTCCCGGAGATGACCCCGTTGCACTTTTTCCTGAAAAAACCTATGCAAAAGTGCCTGGAACCTATTTTGTGCCTACCGCAAGCTGCCTGCAAAATTGGGTAAGAAAGGCAGGTTTTGCGCAAAGTCGAATCTTTGCATCCCATGCGATGAGTGCTGAAATTCAACGTAAAACCGAATGGATGACTTTTGAATCATATAGCGATTATATTGATGCAAATGACCCGACAAAAACAGTGGAGGGTTACCCCGCTCCCCGTCGTCTCTTCTTAAAAGCGGTGAAAAAAGAGACAGCCTAGCCTGTTTAATAATGAAAATAACGCTCCCGGTACTTGCCTTTCGTTATTACTAAGTGTACCTTGGAGGGGTATTGTTATATTAAAACATATCCGATAAACGGATAATATCTACTGGAGAGGAATATGGATCTTTCAAAGTACACACTTTATAGTTCAGGGCTCAAGGGTGCAGAAGAGACCTTTGCAGAAGAAGCAGAAAAGATGGGAATAAAGGATGTTGTCTATACCTTTGAAGGCCATAAGCTGGCCAGGGATAAAAATACCGTTGTGCTTGATAAAAGCCAACTTGAGCGGGGCGACATCAGCATGGAGCTTGCCTCCCGGATGCTTAACCGAACGTACTATGAAACGGAAAAAATCCGCAAGGTATTGCAAACCATTTTCCATATGGTCAATAGCGGTCATCAGGTATTTGTGGTAGGAAATATTCAGGAAGACGGTTCGGTTAAAGGTGGTACCGGCTGGGCGGTAGAGCTTGCCAAGATGTTTAACCGTCCGCTGCATGTCTTTGATCAACCACAGAAAAAATGGTTTACTTGGAAGGAAAATACATGGGTGGAAGATGAGCCGAGAATTGAGTATGAAACATTTGTTGGCAGTGGCACCCGCTATTTAAGCGATGCAGGAAGAGAGGCGATCGGTAAGCTCTTTGCCGACTCTTTTTCCGGCCAGTAAAACTCTGTGTTGTCAAAAAGACCTCTCAATTTTTCTTGTTGGGAGGTCTTTTTTTATGCTTTTTTATGTAAAACCCTTTATATGCCTTAGGTCAGGCACCGAATATTCACCGTACAAACCACCTACAATTTCACTTTATGAAAGAAGAGATCTCGCAAACATTTTTTCCCAGCCAGCAATATGGAGAAGATGTTCATCTGCTTGAGCATGGAAATAAAAGAATCGTGCTGGTTGGCACCGCTCATATTTCTCAACAATCAGTTGACCTTGTCAGCCGTATTATCAAGCATGAGGATGCTGATTGCGTTTGCCTTGAACTCGATGAAAAGCGTTATAAGGCATTGGTGCAAAAAGAGAAGTGGCAGGCGCAGAACCTGCGCACCATAATTAAAAACAAACAACTTGCCACGCTGTTTATCAACCTGCTTATGGCCTCCTATCAAAAGCGGCTTGGTAGCCAAACCGGGGTTACTCCCGGCGCAGAACTGCGGGCAGCAGCGGATGCAGCAAACGCAAAAGATACTCCTCTTGTGTTATGCGATAGAGATGTGCGTATCACCTTAAGACGAGCCTGGAAGCTGACCTCCTTGTGGCGTAAATTTTCCTTACTCGCCTCTTTTTTTGCCAGTTTTTGGGAAAAAGAGGAGATCTCGGAAGAAGAACTGGCTGAATTGCGTAAAAAAGATGCTCTTGGTCAGATTCTTGATGAGATGGGGGAGAATTTACCGGAGATTAAAAAGGTGCTTATCGATGAGCGGGATATTTTTCTCGCTGAAAAGATCAAGGCTGCTCAAGGGGAACGGATCATTGCCGTGGTTGGTGCTGGACATGTGGAAGGGATAAAGCGGGTTTTTGCTACGGATAATAGCAACCAGCTTGCCGAGATTGCAACCATTCCGCCAGTCTCTTCGGGGTATAAGTTCTTTGGCTGGAGCCTGCCGCTGATTATTCTTGGCTCCATTGCTCTTATCGGCTGTAAGCAGGGAGCAGCGGCAGCAGGAGACAACATCCTCTACTGGATTTTTGCTAATGGCATCCCCGCTTCAATTGGTGCAGCACTGGCCCTTGGCCATCCGCTAACGATTCTTGGCTCTTTTGTGGCGGCACCAATCACCAGCCTTACTCCGGTTATTGGTGCCGGGTATGTTGCTGCTTTTTTGCAGGTTTTTCTTTGCCCTCCGCTAGTGAAAGAGTTTGAGGAGGCGGGAGAGGCAATGAGCGGTTTTTCTGGTTGGTGGAAAAACCGCCTGCTGCGCATTTTTCTGGTTTTTTTTCTCACAGGGCTGGGTTCTGCCATCGGCACCTGGGTTGGCGGCTATGAAATTGTTTCTTCTCTGATGACTCCTTGAAAATAATCAAGAGATGATTACCCTGCCCTCTTCTCCGGTATCAGGGAGAATTTTATAACCAAAGAAAAGAGATAGAAAATGGAAAGCGCAGAAACAAAAAGAGAAAAGAGAAAAGAGATTAACAGTAAACAGCGGCAATATCTGAAAGGTTTGGCTCACCCCTTTACCCCTCTGGTTCAGATTGGCAAGGAAGGTATGAGTGAATCTCTGGTGGAGATGACTAAAAAAGAGCTGGCTCTTCGTGAACTACTCAAGGTGAAAATTGGCAATAACAGTGGTCTGGAAAAACATGCTGCAGCAGAAGAACTGGCAGCAAAAACAGACAGCATTCTGGTGCAACTTATTGGTAAAACCATTATCCTTTATAAGGAAAACTTGAAGAAACCAAAGAAAGAGCGAATCTATCTGCCTAAAGGGTAAGGTAGCCCGGTTAAAAAAGGAGAACCCTCTTGTTGCGGGAGAGTTAATCTCCCGCAACTGCCCCTCTTTTAGAGACTGATTATCGGAAGCGGCTCATTTTGCAGGCCAATATGAATTGCGACTCCTTTTCCTGCAACCGCTTTTGCCGCTTCTTCAGCCAGTTCCTTGGTATTATTTTTGGCACTGATATGTGCTAAAACAAGATGGCGAAGCTTCCCCTCCTGCTGTACTTGTTGCAGAAAATTTGCGGCATCCTTATTGGAAAGATGCCCCCTGCTGGAGCGTACCCGTTGTTGAAGCTCTGCCGGGTATGATCCATTTTTCAGCATATCCGGGTCGTGGTTAAATTCAAGGATAAGGGCATTGCAGCCCGCCAGGCGGCGCAGCATCAGATGCGAAGTTTTACCTGTATCAGTAAGATAACCAATGGAATTATCCCCGCTGCTGATAACATAGCCTACCGGATCGGCAGTATCATGAGATATACGAAAAGAGCGCACCTCCAGAGAACCAATGGTAAACGTATCGCCGGTTGAAAATTCACATCTTTTGTGGGGCTTGCCAAGGTGTTTTGCCCCTTTTTTTAGAGTACCGGGATTGGCATAGACGGGAATTTTCAGTTTGCGGGAGATAACTCCAGCTCCACAAATATGATCGCCATGTTCATGAGTTAAGCAGAGAGCCTTAATTTTGCTGGTATCCTTGCCGCAAGATTTAAGTCGGCGCACAATCTCCTTTCCCGAAAACCCTGCATCGATAAGCAGGGCCGTCTCTCCTTCTTCAATATAGACACAATTCCCCCCGCTGCCGCTACCCAATACGCTAAAAAGCATCTCCCTCTATCTCCCGGTATGGCCAAAGCCGCCTTTGCCCCGCTGGGTGTTTTCTTCCAAAAAAGAGACCTCTTCAAGTAGCACCTTGCATACCGGGGCGATAATAAGCTGAGCAATTCGCTCACCCCGACGAATAATAAAATCCTCTTTTCCATGGTTTATAAGAGGAACTTTGATCTCACCCCGATAATCCGAATCGATGGTACCCGGACTGTTGATAAGGGTAATGCCGTGTTTTGCAGCAAGTCCTGAGCGGGGACGAACCTGTGCTTCATATCCATCGGGAATTTCTAGGGCAAAGCCGGTGGGAATCATGGCAATCTCTCGTGATTTCAGTATCACATCGCCATCTACTGCAGCGCAAATATCTAAACCGGCAGCACCAGCAGTCTGACGTCTTGGCAAGAAGCCGCTCTCTTTGGCATTATTGTCTAACCAGTATATTTTAACAGTAATATCGGTCATTTTATCCTTATTTCACCTCCATGAAAAAGTTTTTTATGACATGGCAATTTCTTTCTGCCCATATTATTGCCAAGGTGAATCTTTCTTGCTATAGTACGCCAATATTTTTAGTTCTGTTTTTACACATTGTGTTCTTGACTTTCAACACTTCAATAACTCGAATCAAATTTATGGATACAGATATTCTCGAAAAATTTCCCGATCAAAAGCCTGTTCGTGTCTTTTTGCCAATAGAAGACGAAAAAGAGAGAACCCGGGTACAGGCTGTTTTCAAACGGGGGGAGGAGGGTCGCTTTCGCCTGCTTTTTGCCCCTGGAGAGTTACCAGAGCATATTGATGTTATGCGAGAGGCTATTATCGGTGTCGATCTTGGCGGACCATCGCTTAGCATTGAAGCAAAAATCAGAGGTGTTGATGATAATGAGCAGGGGCTTGATATGGTGTTGATACACTCTGTCAGTCATGAGCAATCACGAGAATTTTTCAGGGTTGATGCAACGACTCATATCGTTTCAAGACCTTTTGCTGGCTCCGATGACGAGCAGTGGGAGTTATCGGGAGAGAGTATTGATATTAGTGGCAGCGGTGTTTTGGCCGTTTTCGACAGAGAGGTTCCCGAAGCAAAATTTATCTCCTTGCAGCTTACCCTGCCGACAGAAGATGAAAAAACGGGGAAAAACGATGTGGTAGAGGTCGTTGCTCATCAGGTTCGCAGCCAGAGGCGAGACGATGGTCGCTATCAGGTCGCCTTTCATTACGATGATGTCAGCGAGGAAGACCGCGACAAGATTATTGGCTCCTGCTTTATTCTGCAGCGTAAGATGCTGCGTCTAAGGGTTCGGGTTAAGGAAGATTAAGTTGCCTGCATTAAATGGCTGCCGGACGTCCCAAAAAAGCTGTCGCTGTTCGCTACGATGAGAAAAGCGGCAGCGCACCACAGGTTGTTGCTTCTGGCAAGGGGTCTGTTGCCGAAAATATTATCAAGGTTGCCGAAGAGGCTGGTATTCATATTCAGCAAGACCCAGATCTGGTCGAATTATTGGCAAAGGTTGATATAGGTGAGGAAATTCCTATAGAACTCTACCAGACAGTGGCTGAGGTGCTGGCTTTTGTTTATCGTATGAATAGTAAGCATAAGCAAAACAACTGAATCGACTCTTTGTCTGATTTCTTTGATTTCACAACATCTTTATTTTTTCTTTGATTTCTTCATTTAAGCCAGATTCAAGATAGCGGTACAGTTTATGTTTATTGTTCTTGTAAGAGATTTTTTTTGCTAAAGAAAATGGTATTTAAGTTGAATTTCTTTACAAAATCCTCTACATTGCACAACCTTATCTCTCTTTCTTGTCAGAAGAGAGAATCTGTCTTTTTCAACGGTATTTTTTCATATAAATTTCATATAATATTATGCAACAAAAACGAATAGTTATAACAGGGGTTGGGCTTGTTGCTCCGGGAGCAAGCAATATCGGCGAATTTCGTCAGCAGCTGCTAGATGGCAGAAGCGGAATTCAGGAGATTGATCTGCGCTATTTTGGTAAAGCCCCGGCAGGGGTTTGCTCTTTTGATGAGACCAGATACCGCAAGAAAAAAGAGAATAAAAAAGGTACCAGAGCCGGTTGTATTGCTGTCTATTGTGCCCATGAGGCACTGGCCTCTGCGGGGCTAACAAAAGAGAGCATCAATCCTGCAAAGACGGGTGTTTATATCGGTTTAACTGAGCATGGAACGGTGGAAACAGAAAACGAGGTCTATAATATTAAGGGCTATGATTATGATGTGCAATACTGGACACATCACCATAACCCCCGCACCGTATTAAATAACCCGGCAGGAGAGGTTACCTTGAGTTTAGGTATTACCGGGCCGCACTACGTCATTGGTGCTGCCTGTGCGGCAGGTAACGCTTCTCTTATCCAGGCGGTGCAGATGCTGCGGCTGGGAGAGGTGGACATGGCTCTGGCTGGTGGCATATCGGAATCGGTTGGTTCCTTCGGCATCTTTGCCAGTTTTAAGGCACAAAATGCCCTTGCCGAAGCAGATAACCCGCAGCTTGCCTCTCGCCCCTTTGATGAAAATCGTAACGGTATCGTTGTCTCCGAAGGCGGTTGTATCTATGTGCTTGAAACTTATGAAAGTGCCAGGGCGCGCGGTGCAGAAATCCTTTGTGAAATAGCGGGTTATGCCATCAACTCCGATGCAAAAGATTTTGTGCTTCCCTATGCCCCCCGCCAGGCAGAGTGTATGCAGCTGGCACTGGAACGAGCAGGAATGAGCGCAGACGATATTGATCTTATCAACACCCATGCAACAGGAACAAAACAGGGCGATAGCGAAGAGTGCAAGGCGATCCGTGAGGTTTTCGGTAGCGCATCTCCCTGGATAAACAATACCAAAAGTATCATTGGTCATGCCATGGGGGCAGCGGGAGTGCTGGAACTGGCGGGAAATATTCCCTCTTTTACAGATAAGATGGTACATCCAACAATCAATATTACAGATCTTGCTGCAGACTGCGCCTTTGATAAACTGGTGATCAATGAGCCGGTCAAAACTGATGGTATAAAGACCATTCTAAACAACTCCTTTGGTATGCTGGGGATAAATTCGACCCTTATTGTAAAAGCAGTAAAAGAGTGATTGTTGCTTCTTTTTGTAAATAGTTCTCAACAAACAGGGGAAAATATGGTATAAAACTGCCCTCGCCTAGGTAAATCGTGGGCTTTTCATATGGAAAAGAGGATGACAATCCCCAAAAAATATTGATAAACCAGATTTTTGGAGAAAACGATGACAAATGATGAAATCAAGGATCTTATTCTTGAAATAATTGAAGATATTGATGATGAGGCAGAGCTTGACACACTGAAGCCGGATGAGCCTCTGCGTGACCAGCTTGACCTCGACTCCATGGATTTTCTTGACATTGTAATGGAGCTGCGCAAGCGGCATCAGCTGCAGATCCCGGAAGAGGATTATCCCAACCTCGCTTCCCTCAATAGTTGTGTAGAATATCTGGAACCACTCCTTAAGGATAAGTAGTTCGTGGCATATCCTGTTATTGTTATCGGCGGCGGGCTTTCGGGTTTGGCCGCCGCAATTCGTATTGCCCGTTTTGATCAGGATGTTCTCCTTGTTGAACAGCACTCCCGACTGGGAGGGTTGAACTCTTACTTTTTTCGCAATAAGACCCTCTTTGAAACGGGACTACATGCCATAACCAACTATGCAGAGGCCGGAGAAAAACAGGCGCCGCTTAACCGCCTGCTCCGTCAGCTAAAAATAAAGCGTTCCTCGCTTTCATTTTGCCCGCAACTGCAATCAAAAATTTTTTTCCAAGATTGCGGAAAACTTGTTTTTACTAATGATATAGAGCGGTTAAAAGAAGAAGTTGCAGCTCTTTTTCCTAAAAGTGCAGATAGCTTTTGCGCACTGGTAGAGTTTGTTGCGACCTTTGATGCCTTTACCCCCGCACCCTTTCGTTCGGCCAGGCAGTTTTTGCTTAAGAAACTGCAAGAACCGCTGCTTGCCGAGATGCTGCTCTGCCCTCTTATGTACTACGGTTCCAGCGTTATCGATGATATGGATCTGGGGCAGTTTGTTATCATGTTTCGGGCGATTTTTCTTGAAGGGATGTTTCGCCCGCAAGGGACAATCAAGGATCTGCTTGACCTTCTGCATAATCAGTTCCGCTCCTTTGGTGGAGAAATTCGCATGGGCGAAGAGGTTACCTCCATCTCTCAACAAAGAGATGGCACCAGGGTAGTGCTGGCATCTGGAGAAGAGATTGCCTGCCGTTATCTACTCTCAACCATTGGCAAAGAAGAGACAATGCAGCTGCTGGCCGAACCACCGCCGCAGCCGCCCTGCCCTGCCCTGCCCTTACGTCTTGCCTTTGTGGAAAATATTTTTCAGCTTTCCAGCGAAAAGCTGCCGCAGGAGGGGGAAAACAGCATCGTCTTTTTTAATTCGGGGAAGAGGTTTTCTTACCGGCAGCCAGAGAGCCTTATTGACACCAATAGCGGGGTTCTCTGCTTTCCCGGGTCATTCTCCGGGATGAAAAAACGCAATGATAATCTCTGTGAGGTACGCACGACCCATCTTGCCAATTATGGGTTATGGCAACAGTGCCGGGCAAAGGGTGAAGAGCATTACCTGCTGGAGAAAAAAAAGTGTATGGAGCAGTCGCAACGCCGGATAGAGGCGTTTACCGGCTCCTTCTTTACCGATCTCTCTTTTTCCGATATGTTTACCCCGCTTACTATTGAGCGTTATACAAAAAAAATTGGTGGTGCCATCTATGGGCATCCACAGAAAATAAAAGATGGAGATCTTGGATTCTCCAATATCTTTCTTGCCGGGACAGATCAGGGTTTTCTTGGTATTGTTGGTTCGATGTTAAGCGGGGTCTCCATTGTTAATCAGCATATTCTCCCGAAACTTTGATTTTTTAAAAGTTGGGGGAAGCCAGAGCAGCAAGAGCATTCGCAATAAGATAAAAAGAAAAATAAAAAAGATAAAAAGATATGCCTGTTCATTTTTTGGAATTTTGTGAAAAGAAGAAACATCTCAAGCACTATGACACCATTGTTATCGGCGCAGGGCTTGGCGGCTTGACCACCGCTATGGCCATATTTTTGATATTTCCCTGCATGGTTTCCCTTATGGGATGGTAAAAACCTGCCGGAAATACTGGAATAAGGATATTATGCGGGCAATTGTGCAGCTGCCCGATATTGTCTTTGATAACCCGCAGTTCCAGTTAAAAACCACCTTTACCAAGGAGGATTTTTCTGAGAAGCTGGAGAAAAATTTCGGTATCGCCAGAACAACTATCAACGATTTTTTTGTTTCTGTCGCAAAGATGAACTTCTATGACGACCAGAGCATGACCACCAGAGAGCTTTTTGAAAAGTTCTTCCCCAAAAGAAACGATGTGCACCGACTGTTGATGGAGCCAATTACCTACGCCAACGGCTCAACCCTTGATGATCCCGCAATCACCTATGGTATTGTCTTCTCCAACTTTATGAATAAAGGTGTCTATACCTTTGAAGGTGGCACGGATCGTTTAATTGCGATGATGGTTGCCGAAATGGAGAAAAATGGCGTAACAATCTGCACCAAGGCAAAGGTTGATAAAATTGTGGTCGAGGGCGGCACTGTGCGTGGCGTTATAGTTGATGATACGATGATTGCCGCAGATAGTGTTGTCTCCAATAGCGGCATAACCAATACCATCCACAACCTGACCGAGCGCAGTAGCTATTCCGAGGAATTTTTGGCACAGGCCGATGCGGTGCGAGTTAACAACTCCAGTTGTCAGGTCTATTTTGGTATCCGTGAGGGAGAGAAATTTGCCAATATTGGCGATCTGCTCTTTACCTCAACTGCAGCAGAGTTTGACTCTGCCGAGCTGCTTGATTTTCACACTAAATCAAAGACCTTTTCCATCTACTATCCAAAAACTCGTCCGGGAAGAGAGCGGTATACCGTTGTCGCCTCAATGAACAGTAACTGGGATGACTGGTATGGTCTTGATAAAAAACGCTATGAGGAAGAAAAAGATGCGCTGGCCAAACGAACGCTTGTCGATTTAGAGCGGTATCTTCCCGGGATAAAAGAGAAAAT
>PDWI01010001.1_pt1 | contig 15499 bp, 10 predicted proteins | sample 1430891 | NCBI WGS metagenome assembly PDWI01 (sample SAMN01162508, study PRJNA174530) | Oral metagenome, whole genome shotgun sequencing project. | biome: Marine environment; feature: Marine mammal; material: Swab sample of the gingival sulcus; isolation source: swab sample of gingival sulcus... | reverse complement strand
TGAAGATATTCGTTTTGTTGCTGAACTGGATACGCTTGAGAAAACAGCAAATACTTTAAATATCGGCTTCCCTAAAAACTATTGGAAAGATGACTTTTATCCGTCTTTTTTTGGTTTTTTTATAAAGGACGGATGTTTTTATATAAACTACATGTACGACAATAAAGTACTTTTTTCAAAAGATTCTAAAAACTGGATTTCAACGGAAATTCCAAGTAAATACGCTAATGTCAAGAGAACAATTCCACAAGAGAAAGGATTAAGTAGCAATTATATAAGGTTGGTATTTGATCCGTTTAGAGATGTCTTTTACCGGTTTGTAAGACATGAACAAAAGAAAATTAAGAACAGAGATATCACAGACTTAGTACGATACCCACAAAATTTTTCTATTATTATATTAGACAAAGACCTAAATATTATAGGAGAAACTATTTTCCCTCCAGACACATATGATCCACATGGCTTCTTCATCACAAAAGAAGGCCTGTACTTATCCCGAAGTAATCCGTTCAACCCGGAGTACGACATTAATCTTCTTGATTTTCAATTAAATTTTCTGAATAACTTCGGTTTAGAAACATACAAAGTTATTACTGATACAATGATGCTAACGATTGAAAACAATTTGGCAGGTATAAATCCTGAATTATTAACTAGTTTATGCTATAGTGCTTTGAAAAGAAAACGAAACCGGATGGAACACTTCCTAACTATTTACTTATAACCAAGAACTCATATTTTCCCGAACCAATCTCAATTACAGCCTTGTTCTTACCTGCCTTTTGCATCATGCAATAGTTGTTTGCATTAAGTTCAACACCATTTTTAAGTACTTTTTGTCCTTTTATCAAAGGAACTATAACCGACGCCGTGGTGTTACACGGAATCTCAACATTTAGAGTCAGACGGTTATTATCACTGAGTTTCCAGTCACAACCAATGACCCCATAAGGCGAATCATAAGAAGTACTACAGCTTGTTACATCTCCTACCATCTCCGGTTCAATAACTATGTCTTTAAAAGCAACAGATGTTTCGCTTTGTTTGATTCCGCCAAGCCCATTATAAAACCATTCCATAAGGTGTCCGAGCATCATATGGTTGTGCGAGAAACCTTCGGCTTTCCATGACTCAGTCAATGAAGTGGCTCCCTTTTCTAACTGATAACCGTAACTGGGAACATCGCTACGGTAGTTCATTTTATATAAAATATCGGAATAACCCGACTCCTGCAACGTTTGAACCAGATACCTGTAACCTACATCACCCGATGTTAAAGCGTTATTATTTTTTGTGACTGATTTAGCCAGGTTTACTCTTACTTCCCGATCATATTTTTCATCTACCATACCCATAAACAATGGCATAGCATAAGAGGTCTGACTGCCTGTGGAATATAACTTCTTCTTTTCATCGAAAAATTTATCATTAAATGCAACTCTGATCTTTTCAGCTAAAGTTTTGTAATACGTGGCATCTTTTTTATTTCCCAGCATTGCAGCCATTTTAGAAAGCAGTTTTACATCATAAAACCAGATTGCAGTTGCGGTTAATGATATGGGTGTGAGTTGAGCTGATCCCGGACCTTTAGGTCCCAAATCGTACCAGTCGCCCAATCCATGGTCAAGAATGCAATTATCAGCTTTACTATACAGATAGGCTATGTAGTGTTTCATCATCGGATAAGCTTTTTTCATGGCCTGCGTATCGCCATACCATTTGTAAAGGTACCAGGGCAAAATAACACTGGAACTACCCCACTCCGGTGAATCTCTGAATCCCTGAGTAAATTCAACATATTCGGGAGCAATGTCAGGTACCAGCCCGTCTTTTGTCTGCGACTCCATCATATCAAACACAATCTTATAGTAGAGATTGTAAATATCATACATATATTTTATGGAATTCCCCATCAGATGGGTGACTTCCAGCCAACCCAGTTTTTCGCGGTGCGGACAGTCGGTGGTCACGCTGGACAGGTTACTTTTCACTGACCAGTCAATTAGTTCGTATGTGCGGTTAAACAGTTCGTTTGAACAATTAAAACTCCCTATTGCCGGCGAAGAATTCCGGGTATGCAGGGATTGTAATTCTGTAATAACCGGAAGACCTTTAGGATTTGGGTAACCTTCAGGAACAGCACCCTCTACCTGTACATATCTAAAACCATAGTAAGTGAATTTAGGCATCCATATCTCTTCTCCCTCCCCTTTTAGAGTGTACTGAAACCAAACAGGCGTTCCTGATGTTTTTTGATTCATTAATCCGTTTTCCTCCAATCGTTCTGCGGGATGCAGCCTAAGCATCTGCCCTTTTTTACCTTTCACTTTTAATTTTACAATGCCCGAAGCATTTTGTTTGAAATCATATAAAAAAGTATTTTCAGGTGTTTTAATAAGCGGGTCATCAAAGACTTCCATAACCTGTAACGGATGATCCATTTCTGCTTTCAACTTCCCTTTTGGGCCTCTGGAAATAAGTACATTTTTCCATTTATTGTCATTAAAACCCGGAATATCCCAACCTGCTTGTTCCCGATTGGCATCGTAATCTTCACCACCGAAGATACTTGTGAAAGTGATGGGTGATTTATCGGTTTTCCAGCTTTCATCACTAACAACAACTTCCTCTGTGCCGTCTTCATATTCAATTTTTAGTTTACAAATAAGCGTTGGAGAACCATAGGTGATGGCAAATTTGATATACCTTTCTGTGTTTATGTTGTAAAAACCGTTGCCCACCAATGCTCCAATAACATTTTTCCCTTTTTGAAGCTGGTGTGTTACTTCGTACATATTGTACAGGCAGGTTTTATCATATTGTGTCCAGCCGGGAGCCAGAAAAGATTTGCTTATTTTTTCTCCATTCAGGCTCAGTTCATAATGCCCTAATCCGGAAACAGCAATAAAAGCATTCTTCACTTTTTTAGTAACAGTAAACTCCTTTCTAAAATAAGGTGTTACATACCGTTTCTGCCCGAGTACTTCTACTCTCTCTTTAAAATCTCTTCTAAGCCCGTGTATTCCCGGAACCATACGTAATGACTCCGGCATTTCTTCATAAACCATCCACTTAGCATCGCTCCAATCTTTTTCATTGAACATGGCTGTAACAAAAGCCGCAGGTTGGCTCCAGTCCGACTCCATTCCATGGTTATCCCAAACTTTTACTTTCCAAAAATATTTTTTTGCAGAAATTAATGGTTTTCCATCATATGGCACCTGGATTGAAGCATCTGACTCTACTTTCCCTGTATTCCATAAAATTCCTTTATTCTGGTTCAGTTCATTCAAATCATCAGAAACCAATATATGGTATGCAGTTTGCAATACATTCTGTTTCTCAGCTTTAATTTTCCAGCTGAAAATCAATTTGTCTTTTGACACACCAACAGGTGCTTCAAGGTTACCACATCTGGTTTCATAAACTTCAACTGCTTTTTCAGCATAACAGCAACTAAGCATTGCCAAAGAAATAAATACAAGGAAATTTTGCAGTTTACTTTTCAACATATCTTTATTCATTTTTTATTTTCTTCTACTTCGCTAATTTCAAAAGGCTGAATATATACTCAAAACAATCTAACAGATTCTTACCACATCAATATTCAATATCTGTCCCAGCTTTTCAATTTTGTCGGCTACATGCCCAACGCCAATAGCACAATGATGAGCAGGCCCCTGTTTCGACCACTGATCCATAAAAACTTTTGCCCCTATTGAAAAACGATAGCGGCTGTTGGTATTACCAATTTGAAGTATTGGCCCTTCCACTGCTTCTCCTTCAGCACATAACAAAAATACCCCATCTTTCCCTTCAACCACAGAAAGTAATGTTACAGGTCCGTTTTTAACATTCATCTGTATTGAGAGCCCTTTTCCCGGTTTTCCATGATAAACAGGTAATGGAACCAGTCTTACTTTTTCTTCTGCAATAGTATAATGGGCAGGGCCATCGTGCCCAAGGTAAATAACATCATCGTTAAAGTCCATTAAGTAGAATTCTGAAAACGAACCACCAGCTCCAAACTCTGCCATAATTTTCATGGCTTGTGCATTTTTCACTTCACATTCTCCGGCAATGGGAATATTTTTTCCCGTAAGTAATGTATTACCAGCAATTACTGAAGTTACAATATTTTCATATTCGTTACCCGACTCTCCCTCGTAGTAATAAGCCATAGATCCCAAATTCCGGTTCTTAATCAACTTATCAAGGGCAACTGAGGTTTTGGCAGCACGCTCCAGTTCATCTTTTTCACATTCTTCCGACACCTCAAATGAAGTATTAAATTCTTCCAATTTAGCCTGAACCTCAACGTCAGTGGCATTGTCTCTGTATTTTTTCAGTTCACACATTTCAATCAACTCCATATGGGTACCAAAAACAGCCGATTGTTTGGTTATATCCGTGTAAACATCCAACATTCCGTTGTAATAGTGACCTAAAATTCCCATGCGGTTATTTCGCATTGCTACAGCAACCGAAGCTGCTTCTGTCCAGGCTTTAATTTCCTCCCATGCTTGTTCATCCTGCAGGTACCCGGTTACAATATCGTAGTGAATATCTGAGCGGTTAAAAACAGCTGCAATCTCAGGAACAGAACATGACTGACAATGTTCCAGCCAAACACCAGTCATTTTTCCACGATCGTTTAATTTATTAAAGCTTTCATAATCGAGTTGTGGTACAGACTGAAGATTGAGTATAATAACCGGAATCTTTAACTTTTGTGCCACCGGCAAAACTGTTGACGAAAGGGCATAGGTTGAAACATAAAGCCTGCTATTCTGTTTTTAATTTCTTCCTGATAGGTATTCAGGTTTTCAAGTAACCCTTCAAACTGAGGCCAGTAGGTATCCAGCCCTATTCCAAACAATCCAATTTTTGTCATCACTTTCCTTTTAAACGAAGCATTCGCTTTTTATATTAAAAAATACTATTAAAACTTCAAATATCAATACACAAAACGACTACTTACATATAATTTTTAAATACTAAAGTAAAGCCTTTGCATATAAAAATGCAAAGGTTTTCACAGGTATGATTGTAATTGCCTGGATTTTACTCAAGCTCACCAATTCGTATTTCCCTTTCTGGAATTAGCAATAAGTAATTTATGCTGATTTATCTGATAACCATCTTTTATTTTCAAAAGCACAACTGGCAATCTACTTCAAAAAAAACGCAGTAAGTTTCTGACTTACTGCGTTTTGCAGATTATTGATTATTGCTAATAATCGTTATTTATTTAACTTCTTCAAAGTCCACGTCGGTTACTTCGCCGTCTTCACCGTCTGACTGGCTGCTACCTGCATCGGCCGTTGGGCCACTTTGTGGCTCACCTCCGCCCTGCTGTGCCTGAGACGCGTTATACATTTCCTGCGAAGCAGCCTGAAAAACAGTATTTAACTCATTCATTGCAGAATCGATAGCCGATAAATCCTGACTCTTGTGTGCTTCTTTCAGTTTTGCCAGCGCATCTTCAATGGGCTTTTTCTTATCAGCCGGAATTTTGTCGCCATATTCCTTCAGTTGCTTTTCTGTCTGGAATATCAAACTATCGGCCTGATTGATTTTATCAGCCTTATCTTTGGCAGTTTTATCTGCTTCTGCATTGGCTTCAGCTTCCGATTTCATCCTTTTAATTTCATCATCAGACAAACCTGAAGAGGCTTCAATACGTATAGACTGCGATTTTCCGGTTGCTTTATCCTTTGCATTGACATGCAAAATACCATTTGCATCAATATCAAAAGTTACTTCAATCTGCGGTACACCGCGTGGTGCCGGTGGAATACCATCGAGGTGAAAACGTCCAATAGTTTTATTGCCTGAAGCAATAGGACGTTCGCCCTGTAAAACATGTATTTCAACGGAAGGCTGGTTGTCGGCAGCAGTAGTAAACGTTTCCGATTTTTTAGTCGGAATTGTAGTGTTAGCTTCAATCAGTTTTGTCATTACACCACCCATGGTTTCGATACCCAACGACAATGGTGTTACATCGAGTAACAAAACGTCTTTTACTTCGCCTGTTAACACACCACCCTGAATGGCAGCACCAACTGCTACTACTTCATCGGGATTAACACCTTTCGATGGAGCTTTGCCAAAAAACTTTTCTACTTTTTCCTGAATGGCAGGAATACGTGTTGAGCCACCTACAAGTATTACTTCATCGATTTCACTGGCTGAAATGCCGGCGTTTTTCAACGCTTTACTACAAGGCTCAATCGTTGCATTTATCAAATTATCAGCAAGTTGCTCAAATTTTGCACGTGTTAGTGTTTTTACAAGGTGTTTAGGAATACCATCAACCGGCATAATATACGGCAGGTTAATTTCGGTTTGCGTAGAACTTGAAAGTTCAATTTTTGCTTTCTCTGCTGCTTCTTTTAAACGCTGTAAGGCCATCGGATCTTTCCTCAGGTCTATTCCTTCATCCTTTTTAAACTCTTCAGCCAACCAGTCGATAATCACCTGGTCAAAATCATCTCCACCAAGGTGGGTATCTCCATCAGTAGATTTTACTTCAAAAACACCATCTCCCAATTCCAGTATCGAAATATCAAAAGTACCGCCACCAAGGTCGAAAACAGCAATTTTCATATCCTTGTGCATTTTATCGAGGCCATATGCCAGCGATGCAGCAGTAGGTTCATTAATAATACGGCGAACTGTTAAACCTGCAATCTCACCGGCTTCTTTGGTAGCCTGGCGCTGAGAGTCATTAAAATAAGCCGGAACGGTAATTACTGCTTCGGTAACTTCCTGTCCCAGGTAGTCTTCAGCAGTTTTCTTCATTTTCTGAAGGATCATTGCTGAAATTTCCTGTGGCGAATATTTACGATCGTCTATCTGTACCCTTGGTGTATTATTGTCACCTTTTACCACCTTATAAGGAATCCTTTCAATCTCTTTTTTACACTGATCGTAAGTTTCCCCCATAAACCGTTTGATAGAATATACAGTTTTTGAAGGATTGGTAATGGCCTGACGTTTGGCAGGATCGCCAGCTTTACGTTCTCCGTTTTCAACAAACGCAACAATAGAAGGTGTTGTACGTTTCCCTTCGCTGTTAGGAATAACAACAGGTTCATTCCCTTCCATAACGGCAACACACGAATTCGTGGTTCCCAAGTCAATTCCAATTATTTTTCCCATAATATATTTTTTTGTTATTAAATGCTTTTTTCAATCACGGGTGGTAATTATCAATCACCATGCCACCGGCTTTTTGGCAAAAACTGGCGCAAATCTGGCACCGGTACCGATTTTTTACTGCCTTTTACTGTCAAAACTGATGACAAAAAGACAGCACACCATTTTTACCCTCTATACATCAACCGTAAAATTAACAGGTATTTTATTGCTCTTGTCTCCTACCCTTTATGAAGAAATACCGATAATAAAATTTGGATAAATATCAATCTCTTTGACAAAAATGTCTTAAATTCGAATTTTCAATTTTAAACATCACTAAATGGCAACAAAAACACTTCGCACCGATCCTCAAAAACGGCTCTATTCGCTTGATGCACTTCGTGGGTTCGATATGTTCTGGATTACCGGTGGTGGAGCGCTGGCAATAGCGCTTTCGAAAATAACCGGCGTAGAATGGCTCGAACAACAAATGCACCATGTAAAATGGGAAGGATTTCATTTTGAGGACTTAATATTTCCTTTATTCATGTTTGTTGCGGGAGTTGCCATCCCTTTATCGGTTAAAGCAAAACTGGAAAAGAATGTGCCTCACAAAAAATTACTTACCAAAGCTTTTTGGAGGATGGTGATTTTAATTCTCCTTGGTATTTTCTACAACGGAACTTTTAAAAACGGTTTTCAGGATGGGCGCATAGCCAGTGTTTTAGGCCAAATTGGCATTGGCTACTTCTTCGCAGCATTAATCGTTATTTACGTCGATTCATTCCGCAACCGGATAATTTGGCTGGTTGGCATACTTGCCGGCATCGGGATAATTCAATTGCTGATACCGGTACCCGGTTTTGGCGCCGGGGTGCTGACTCCCGAAGGTAGCATCAACGGCTATATCGACAAGTTACTGCTGCCGGGGCGACTTTATGGTGGAACTTTTGACCCCGAAGGCATTTTATGCAGTTTGTCGGCAACAGGAATAACACTAATGGGCACTATTGCCGGAAACATACTGCGGCGCAAAAAAACAACCGACTGGCTAAAATTGGGTTACCTTACGGCAGCCGGCACCGGATCAATCATTTTAGCATTATTGCTATCTACATTTTATCCGATCATTAAGGCTGCATGGACCTCCACCTTCAACCTGCTAGCCGGCGGTATTTCATTTTTGCTTCTGGCACTTTTTTACCTTATTATCGACCACTGGGGTTTTAAAAAATGGGCCTTTTATTTTCGTGTTATCGGCATGAATTCAATTTTTGTTTACCTCTTTACACGCGTTGTGAATGTGCAAAATATATCCGAATTTTTTGTGGGATGGATTACCAAACCTATGGGCGAATTTGGAGACTTTGTATTGCTTATTTGTGGAATAGCACTGGTATGGCTACTTTTATATTATATGTTTAAAAAGAAAATCTTTTTGAGGGTGTAAAACTATAAATTCTATGACTATAAAATTTAAAAACCATATGAAACGACTTGTTTATCTGGCTCTCTTGTCATTAATAATAGTAAGCTGTGGAAACAGCAAAAAAAATAAAGAAAAAGCAACGCTACAAAAACCTAATGTAGTATTGATTTATATTGACGACCTTGGTTATGGCGATATTAGCTGTTATGGTGCTACGGAGATTAGTACGCCAAATATTGACCTGCTGGCAGAAGAAGGCATCATTTTTTCCAACGGACACTGTTCATCGGCAACCTGTACGCCATCGCGGTATTCCATGTTAACAGGGCAATATGCCTGGCGCCAGAAAGGCACTGGAATAGCACCCGGCGATGCGGCTTTGATAATCGATACCGGCCGGCTTACCTTAGCAGATGTATTTAAAAAGGCAGGATACACAACTGCTGTTGTAGGCAAGTGGCACCTTGGCCTGGGGCCCGAGGGTGGCCCCAACTGGAACGGAACTATTTCTCCCGGGCCACAGGACTTAGGATTCGACTACTCCTTTCTTATTCCTGCCACTGGTGACCGTGTACCATGTGTTTTTGTAGAAAATGCCCATGTGGTAGGCCTCGACCCAAAAGATTCAATAAAGGTGAATTTTAAAGAAAAAATAGGCAACGAACCTACCGGCAGGGAAAATCCGGAATTACTAAAAATGAAACCCAGTAATGGCCACGATTTTACCATTATAAATGGCATTAGCCGTATTGGGTGGATGAGTGGTGGAAATGCTGCCCGCTGGGTGGATGAGGAAATAGCAGACGTAATTACAGGCAAAGCACTGGACTTTATCTCTGACAATAAGGATAATCCCTTTTTTCTTTATTATTCCACACACGACATACATGTTCCTCGTGTTCCGCATCCGCGTTTTGCAGGTAAAAGCAGCATGGGGCCACGGGGCGATGCCATTCTGGAAGTGGACTGGGCCGTGGGTGAAATCACAAAAAAGCTGGAAGACCTGGGTTTGGCAGAAAATACTATCGTAATTTTTACCAGCGATAATGGCCCTGTAGTAGACGATGGTTACCAAGATCAGGCAGTCGAACTTTTGGGAAATCACAAACCCACCGGGCCGCTACGGGGCGGTAAATACAGTGCTTTCGATGGTGGAACAAGGGTTCCTTTTATTGTTTACTGGCCGGGAGTTATTCCATCCGAAACATCAGATGTGCCGGTAAGTCAGATCGACTTTGTCCATTCGTTTGCAAAAATGACCGGCTTAACCTTGCAGGAAAATGATGCTCCCGACAGCTTCGATATGTTAGACGTACTTCTAGGAAAATCTGAAAATGGACGGGAATGGATTGTAGAACATAGTGGCGCATTTTCAATCATCAAAGATAACTGGAAATACATCGAACCCAATAACCGGCCGGCTTATAACCGCTATACCAATACCGAACTCGGGAATAGCAGTAAACCACAACTTTATAATCTTGATGATGATTTAGGCGAAATGGAAAATATCGCTTCACAAAATCCAGAAAAAGTAGAGGAGCTAAAAACCTTCTTGCATAAAATTATTGAAGACGGCAGATCGAGGTAATATCCAAAAAAAATTATGCTGTTAAAATAATTCAGCATATTAATATGGTATAAATATTTCTCACCCCAAACAGGCAACTCAATCTGCCCTGCTCTTATCAAAATAAACAAGAGCATTGATTGCATCCGCACGCTTACCGGATGAAGGCTGATTAAGCGTTTTAAAATTACAATCAATAACGTTCCGGTTGTTAAAAAAATTTGCACTGCAATTCCATTATGTTAAATAATGTAAATATTCTTTTCAAACCGATAATCAAAAAGCAAAACGGAATACAAATTGCAACAGCTTGTACAGAAATAGAATATAAAAGAAAGGAGATAAGTCATGAAAAAATTAATTGTTTTATTAGCATTAGTTCTGACTGCTTCCTTTGTATTTGCAACAGGTAGCGTACAGGACAAAAAAAGTACAAGAAAAGAAAAAAGAAAAGCAGAGCAGCAACGTCAGTATGTGCTGACAAAAAGAATGCTTGAGGACAGAAATTTTGTACTCGAAACCAACTTTCTGGACAATCGCTACGGTGACAGGTTCAACGTAAGCCCAACTATTAATTTTATAAAAATTGATAATAATCAGGCTGTTATACAAATTGGTTCAGATCATGGCATGGGAGCTAATGGTGTAGGAGGTGTGACTGCAAAAGGTAATATCACCAAGTGGGATGTAAAAGAAAATCCTAAAAGCCAAACATTTCAGGCAAGTATATTGGTATCAACACCGATTGGAATATACGACCTCAATTTTAATATTTGTCCCAATGGATTAACATCAGCAAGGTTAACAGGAAATTATTCCGGCAGCCTTACCTTTAACGGACGGCTCATCCCCGTTGATGAATCAATCGTATATGAAGGCTGGTCGTTATAATAAATTGTTTTTATTTGGGGCTTTTAGTATTTAATTTTTACAAAGGCAGTTCAATTTTTTGGATTGCCTTTGCTTATTAAGGTTTCAAATTGTTTATCAATCTTAACTATGTATTCGAAAAATATACAACCCTTCTAAAAGTGGCAGGTTACAAACTACAAATTAAACCAGGTAGGTTTGCCTGTTTTCAACATTAAATCCAATGCCCAAATGGTTGAAATGGATATTGGTTACGCTCAATTATAATTAATAAAATGGAACTTCACCATGTATCTGCCTGTCACTTTCATAACATAGTAAGAAAATAAAACAATACTTTTGAAGTTTTATGACAAAAAGATCAGTGATATGCGATTTTTATATTTGATTCTGGTTATGGCCCCCCTTTTTGTAGGTGCACAGATTAATCAAACCGATGCTAACGGGTTACGACAGGGACTTTGGAAAAAGCAACAACCCAACGGAAGATTACTCTATGAAGGCCATTTTAAAGATGGAAAACCGGTTGGTGAATGGAAACGTTATCACCCCGGTGGGCAGATTAAAGCAATTATTAATTACCAGTCTGACAGCGATACCGCCAATGTGCAGCTTTTTGACGAAAATGGACGAAAGGCCGCAGAAGGAACGTTTCTTAATAAAAAGAAAACCGGTTTCTGGAGGTACTATTCTGGAACCCGGATAATTTCCGACGAACAATACCTTAACGGTGAAAAAAACGGTACTGCCCACACCTATTATAATTCAGGTGAAATACTGGAAGCAACAGACTGGAAAAACGGGAAAAAGGAAGGAAACTATCGCATTTACTATAAAAACGGCAAACCGTTTATGAAATACAAGAACCAAGACAACAAGCGTAACGGGCTTTTTTTAACCTACTATCCAAATGGCAAAACTGAGTTGGAGGCAGCCTACAAAAATGGCCTGCGCAATGGAAACTGGATATATTTTAAAGAGAACGGCGACAAATGGTACACGCTGATTTACAACAACGGAGAGTTGCTAAACCCAACTGTTCGCGACAGTATTGCCGGTATACTTTTTCAACAAATGGAAAATAACAGGGATAAATACAACGACCCGGAGAAATACCTGAACGACCCTGCGCAATTCTTATTAAAAAACAGCTCAAACCAATAGAAATCCTTCATATTTCCTAACTTTAACCCCAGTTTCTTTTTAAAAGTCTTATTTTGTCATGAGAACTTATTTTTTTATACTTTTTTCCGTATTACCAATCTTATTCCCCGTCTTGGTAAAATCGCAGGCCTGCTACTGGGTTAGTTTTACGGATAAAAATAATACTCCCTACTCGCTGGCGGAACCCGAAGTATATCTTTCGGAGAGAGCATTGCAACGTCGTCAACGTCAGCATATTGCCATCGACTCGCTTGATCTTCCCGTTAATCCTTCCTACAGTGCAGCCATTACGGGTATTAGCGGTGTAAAATTCTTACATGCCTCAAAATGGTTGAACGGGATTACAGTAACAGCTACTTCCGACAGCATGTTAATGACCGCAAAACAATTTCCTTTTGTCAAAGATATTCAGCTTACAAAACCTGCCATTGGTGTAAAAAGTGGTATTAACAAATGGGTAAATCAATCAGGTAAACCTCTCATGCAATCAATAACTTCAAATAATGGCCCATCTGTGTATCAAACTACTATTATGAATGGCCAGTACATTCATAATCAGGGTTTTTGGGGCGAAGGGATGCAAATAGCAATTTTAGATGCAGGCTTTTTTAATGTAGATACGTATCCTGCGTTCGACAGCCTGTGGGCAAATAATCAGATTCTTGGCACGCGCGACTTTGTAAATCCTGATGATGATTTTTTTAAAACCAATTATCATGGAATGAGTGTTTTGTCGTGTATAGGTGGTAACATTCCGGGCCAGTTATTAGGCACCGGACCCAAAGCATCCTTTTGGCTCTTACGTTCCGAAGATGTCGCAACTGAATACCTTATTGAAGAAGACAATTGGATAGCTGCCGCCGAATTTGCCGATAGTGTGGGCTGCGATATTATCAACTCATCATTAGGTTATTCCACTTTCGATGCCCCTGCCATGAACCATAAATATACAGACATGGACGGCAAAACGACGCGGGTTACCCGTGGTGCCAACATTGCTGCTTCTCGCGGAATGCTGGTTTTTGTCAGCGCCGGAAACGAAGGCAATAAACCCTGGAAATATATTACTGCACCTGCCGATGGCGATAATGTGATTGCTGTAGGGGCTGTTAACCGCGATTCATTGCCAGCTCCGTTTACATCACTGGGGCCGGCTGCTGATGGTGATATTAAACCCAACGTTACCGCTTTAGGCTGGAACACTTATCTTGAAAAGAGAAATGGCGAAACTGGTTACAGCAGTGGCACTTCGTTTTCATCGCCGGTAATGGCAGGAATGGCAGCCTGTTTGTGGCAAGCTAATACCGGAGCAAAGGCTGAGACCGTAAAAAACATCATTGAACTAACCGCATCGCAATCTATGCAGCCCGATTCCAGAATGGGATATGGCATCCCCAATATGCAAAAGGCATTTCTTCACATTATCAACCTATCGGAGAAACAAAAAAAGCTGACCAACAAGTGGAATGTATTTCCTAACCCTATCGGTGAGGCCATCTTTTTAACCTGTAATAGCTGCGTTTCCCAAAAGAACATACAAATTGAACTTTATAGCATAGATGGCCGATTGTTAAGAAATTGGATAAAACCGCCAACAAACCGTACTGAAATCCGAGGTTTACAATCACTTCCACGTGGGATTTTTCTGCTAAAAATCAACCATTCCGGCCACGTTGAAACCTTCAAGCTGAACAAAGTCAGGTAAAATGGAACATAAACTGACCCTTTCAGAATTAAATGAGAAAATCAAAGCTGCCATAACCGAAGCGTTTTTGAGCCCGGTTTGGGTGGTAGCTGAAATAAGTGAGTTGAAAGAAAATCGCAACGGCCATTGCTACCTTGAACTGGTTGAAAAAGAAGAAGAGGAAATTACTGCCCGCGCCCGCGCTACTATCTGGTCGTATACCTACCGGATGGTAAAGCCCTATTTTGAAACCACCACGGGTCACCCGTTTTCGGAGGGTATTAAAATACTGGTACAGGTTTCGGTGGAGTACCACCCATCGTTCGGATTAAGCCTGAACATTAAGGATATTGACCCTGTATATACCGCAGGCGATATGGCTTTGCAACGAAAAGCTATTGTAGTGAAACTGCAGGAAAAGGGAGTTTTTGATATGAACCGCGAGCTGCAAATACCAATGCTTCCGCAAAAAATTGCAGTAATTTCGTCAGCCACAGCCGCCGGCTACCAGGATTTTATGAACCAACTGGAGAATAACGCGAGGGGATTCAAATTCTATACCCACCTTTTTCAGGCAGTAATGCAAGGCGCAGAAGCAGTACCGTCAATTATATGTGCATTAGAGCAGATCTACCGCTACGATAAGTTTTTCGATGCTGTGGTTATTATACGTGGCGGGGGTGCAACAGCAGACCTCAGCAGCTTCGACAACTACGAACTTGCCCTTCATATTACGCAATTTCCGTTGCCCGTTATTACTGGCATAGGGCACGAAAAAGATGATACCATTATAGACCTTGTGGCACATACCCGAATGAAAACCCCCACTGCCGTTGCTGAATTTCTGATAGGTGGCATGGAAAGGGCTTACGAAAACCTGTTACAACAGGAATCGAACCTTGCTTTTTTAGTAAAGCAAAGAATTGATAGCCATTTTGATGAACTTTCGCATTTGATGGCAAAAATGAGCCAGGGTGCTTTGGCTTTTATTCATAAAAAAAACCTGAAATTAATAAAAAAAGGCACTGATATTCAAAGAAGTATACGTACTTTCACATTTTCAAAAGAAGGGGAATTAACCAAGCAAAAGCACCGTTTTTTTACATCAGGCTCCATGTGGAAAATAAAATCGGAGAACCATTTAAAAAGAAAACGGGATGATTTAAAACGTATTACTTCTGAAATTCTGATAACCAGGCATTCAAAAATAAACTACCTACAGGAAACAGTTGTTAAAGAAATCCGGAGTTATATCCATAAAGAGAAAGAACGCATACATTTATTTGAAAACGGGGTGCGATTATTGAACCCGGAAAATGTGCTAAAAAGAGGATATTCGTTAACTTTGAAAGATGGAAAAATTGTGAAATCGGTTTTGGCAGTAAACGAAAAAGATGTTATAGCAACCCAGTTGTCAGATGGTAAAATTCAAAGTAAAATTTTAAAAAAAGAAAATGGCTACAAAAAAGATAACCTATAACGAAGCAATTACAGAAATAGAAAATATTCTGGATAAAATTGAAAATGAGGAGTTGGACGTTGACGAACTGGCAGAAAAAGTAAACCGCGTTTCGGAACTTCTGAAAATATGCAGGGAAAAATTACAAACTACCAATAAACAGGTAGAACAAGTGCT
>PDWI01005964.1_pt1 | contig 15500 bp, 10 predicted proteins | sample 1430891 | NCBI WGS metagenome assembly PDWI01 (sample SAMN01162508, study PRJNA174530) | Oral metagenome, whole genome shotgun sequencing project. | biome: Marine environment; feature: Marine mammal; material: Swab sample of the gingival sulcus; isolation source: swab sample of gingival sulcus... | reverse complement strand
ATTGATACTGAGTTCCCTTGCTATTATGAAATACAAAATTCCAAATAGCAGGACTTTTTTCAACAGTTTCAATTAATATTTTTTCATTACTTGAAGAAATAAATTCATCAAAGCTAATAGTCTTGTTTTTTAATTTTTTTATATTTTCTTCAAAGATTTTCAATTCTTCATTACAGACTTTCCACCACTCTTGGATATAAGGCTCAATAATTTCACATAATATCGCTTCTTTGTCGGCAAAATGCTTGTAAAGTGCGCCTGAAGAAAGCCCTGCTTTTTTAGCAATTTCACGAATGCCGGTTTCATGAAAGCCCTGAGTAAAAAATAATTCCTCGGAAACTCGTAAAATCTTTTCTTTACTGCCTAAATTAGCAAGTCTTTCTTCCAAATTGTATATTCTCCTTAATACTTATCCGTAATCGCCATCTGTACAAAGAATTATAACACGCTTTCATTCTTTTGGGAATAGGCAAGATATATCTTCGTAGAATTTCCTAGACTATCTCTAGACTTATTGTATAAAAACGAAAAATGTGCTTTTATATAATTTATGGGTAAACTTAGTAAACTTATATATTTGTATATTATCCTTATACTCGCAGTGCTATTTGCAGGTTCTTACACTTTGGGAAAACTCTTAGCCCAAACTCAGAACGTAAAGCAAAGTGAGTTATTTGTTGATTTCAATCCTGCCTTGCCATCAAGAATACTTGATATTAGAGGCGACTTAATTACAGAGTTCTCAATGGATGAAAAAAGAGAACTAATAAACTATGACGATATTTCTCCTGCGCTAATTCATGCCTTATTAGCTCGTGAAGATAGAATCTTTTATGAGCATAGAGGATTTAGAATTAAGTCAATTATGCGTGCCGTATTTGGACAACTCACGGGAAGAAACCTTGGTGGAGGAAGTACCATCACACAACAAATAGCAGGTTTACTACATTGTGACAGAACTAACAGAAAAATCACAAGAAAAATAAAAGAACTCTTTTGGGCTATACAAATGGAAAGAAGATACTCAAAAGATGAAATTCTAATGCTTTACCTAAATGATGTATACTTCGGTGGTGGAACTCATGGTGTAAGCGCCGCTTCAAGATTCTACTTTGGTCATTCAGCTGAAGATATAACTCCGGCAGAAGCAGCAATTCTTGTTATCCAGTTATCTAACCCGACACACTATAACCCTTTTAACCATCCTAACAGAGCAAGAAATAAGCAAAATTATGTCTTGCAGAGCATGGTCAAGCTTGGCTTTATCAGTGAAGAAGAAGCAGGCAAATCTTTTGAAGACTACTGGGCAAATTTTGATTATACAAGAATAGCCCTTTCCGCTTGGTTCTCACGAGAAGACAAGGCTAGATGGTTCTCAGAACATGTTAGACGAAAACTCGAAGGAATGATGTATGGCAAAACTAACCTCTACAAAGACGGCTACACAGTTCATACAACTTGTGATTTACGGCACCAAGAAATTGCTGATAAGGCATTCCAGCAACAATTAAAAATTGCTAACAAGAGAGTAAAAGCATCCAGCAATAGCTCATTTGGTCAGGCAGAACAATACAGCAACTTAACAGCCTTATTGTCACTATGTTTTAACATTCAGCCCTTACACCTAAGCGAAAAACAAGTTGAAGTAAAAACAAAGGCATATTATAGAAAGAACTTAAACAGCACATTAGATGTACTTTCATTAATGTGTGGAATTGACAGCTTAAAAACAATCACAAAGCAATCAACAGCTCAAACACAAGAAATACTAGCAGAGAAAACGGTTGAAGGAACCCTCATTTCTATTGAAAATGAAACAGGCTATATTACAGCCCTAATTGGAGGTAGCCAATACAGTGAATCCAACCAGTTAATCAGAGCAACACAGTCAAAATTGCAAGTCGGAAGTACAATCAAACCTCTGATATACTCAGCTGCAATAGACGCAAAAAAGATCACACCTTCGACAAGCCTAAACGACACACCTTGTGTTTTTGAAAATGCAAAAGGCGTGCAGTATGTTCCAAACAACTACGGCGGAAAATGGAGAGGTACAGTCCTAGTTTACAAAGCTTTGCCATTGTCTCTCAACATTCCTGCAATCAAAACCTTGGAATTAGTAGGCTTTGACGGCGCAATCAACAGAATAGCGGCTCTCACAGGCATCACCGATAGAGAAGAAATAAGCCGAACTTTTGAGCCTGTTTACCCACTCGCCTTGGGAATATGTGCAATCACCCCCGTCCAGTTGCTACGAGCATTTGCAACATTTGGAAATCAGGGTAAGGCTGTAGACACTATAGCTATTAGATCTGTTGATGACCGAAATGGAACAACAATTATGGATCCGGAACTTGACCTAAGAATCGAGCAAAGAAAAAAAGGGTCCGCAATGCAAGTTATCAGCCCTCAGAACGCATATGTAATGACAAAGATTCTAGAAAAAACCTTTACAATCGGTACTCTTTTTGGTGCATCTAAAGGCGGAAAGAAATTTGACTACAAAGACGAAAAAACGGGCAGATACTTCAGAATGCCAATGGCAGGTAAGACAGGAACAACACAAAACTGGTCAGACTCTTGGGCTGCAATTTATTCCCCATATTATTCAACAATAGTATGGTACGGCTTTGACCGAGGTAATTTCTCTCTCGGTACAAACAATACAGGCTCCATGCTCTCAGGTTTTGTAGCAACAAATTACATGAAAGAAATACACAGGGGTCTGCCATACAAAGACTTTGTAGCACCTGAAACAGGCTACATAAAAGTAGAAGTTTGTAAAAAATCAGGAATGTTGCCATCAGAGAATTGTACAGATGGAACTGTAGAACTAACCTTTTTGTACGGAACTGAACCTACAGACGCTTGTACAGAACATACAGCAAGCATGAAGCTTCGAAAAGTGGGAATAAACAGACTTCAACGAGAAGCTATGTCAAACGGTGAAGAAGAAATCAATATTGATAAAGATCCTTTCACCTTAGACCCTGCAATCTTTACAGACCCTGAACCAAGCAACGGCTCAAGTGACGACGATGATTTCGAAGATGACGAAGACTTTATCTTTGATGATGAAGATGACGAAGAAGATGATAGTGATTCAGACGAAGAAGAAGACCTCAATTTCGATAGCCTACCTGATGAAAATTCTAACGAACAAGGCAACCCGATAGACGAGGAACAAGCTGAAGAAGATTCTGAAGCAAACGATAACGAAGACAATGCAGACAATGAAGAAGGTAACAGCGAAGACGAAGATGAAGACAACCCATGGATATAATAGTAAGTAATAATTGCGAAAATTGCAAGTATTTAAGGAGATCTATCTATGAAAGTACCCATTGCCAGTATAAAAGTAAAAAATAGAGCCAGAAAAGACATACAAGAAATTGAGGAGCTTGCAGACAGCATCAAGCGAAACGGTCTATTAAACCCGATAATAATAGACCAAAACAATGTATTAATAGCAGGTGAAAGACGTCTGCGAGCTATGAAGCTTTTGGGAAGAACTCAAATTGAAGCAACAGTGGTTTCTATAGAAAACTCTGCTCAAGCACTGGAAATTGAAATTGAAGAAAACACACAAAGGCAATCCTTCACCCAAGAGGAACTTCTGAAAGCATACACTAAATTAAATAGAAGACAACATCCAAACGTATTACTTAGATTTTGGAGATGGATAATAGAATCTTTCAGAAAAATATTTAAAAGATAGTATTCTAAAAGGAGAAAAGTAAAATGCCTTATACCGCCTATGTTGAAGTTAGAACTTATGAACTGGATTCTTACAATCATGTAAACAATGCTGTTTATCTAAATTATCTTGAATTTGCCAGAATGGAATTCCTCCGCGAAATTGGCTTTGACTACTTGGGCCTAATTGAAGAGGGATACATGCTATATGTTACGCACATTGATATCCGGTATAAATTTTCTGCAAAACTTTATGAGAAATTAGCAATCGAGGTAAGCCACACAAAATTGGGAAAGCTATCGGGAAGCTTTCTACAAGTAGTAAAAAATTCTCAAGGTCAAATTTGTGCAGAAGCAGAAGTATCATGGGCTTGTGTAAATAAAGACGGACGACCTTGTAAATTACCTGAAAAATATATAGTTGAAGGACTTATTCCAAAAAAAGAATAAAACATGTTACCTTTTTTTAACTTAAATGTTGTATTGTTTTAAATCAAAATAATAAGGATGTAATAGGAATTTATATGAAATCAAAATTATTAAAATTAGCATTATTATGTGCAGGCGTGCTTTGCCTATCTCTAAACGCATTTGCAATGGGCGGAAGTGAACAGCCTGGAAACGGAAAAAAGAATGTGGCTGTTAGCTTTGACGCAATGTATGAACTGACCAAAGCCGTAGCAAAAGACAAGGTGAACATTTCGGTAATTATCCCCGAAGGCATGGAGCCTCACGATTTTGAGCCAAAGGCCAAGGACTTAGCATTTTTAAGCCAGGCAGATGTATTGGTTTATAATGGACGAGGCATGGAATTCTGGCTGGATAACGCTTTAAATGCAGTTCAAAATAGAAGGCTTATCAAAATCGAAGCTTCATACGGTGTAAAAACGATTAAGGCTAATCAGCACGATGATACGCACAATCATGAAAACGCTAAACACAATGACTCCGAGCACCAAGGAATTGACCCTCACTCATGGTTGGGACTTTCTTCTGCAAAAATCATGGTAAGAAATATTGCAAATGCTCTATCAGATGCAGACAAAGAAAACGCAAGCTTCTATCAAGCAAACGCAAAAGCTTACATAGCCAAAATAGACAAATTACTCTACTCATACAAGGCAAAATTTAAAAGCATAAAAAATAAACGCTTTGTAACAGGACACGCAGCATTTGCATACCTTTGCAATGATTTCCATCTTGAGCAAAATGCAGTAAGAGGCGTTTTCTCTGAGGGAGAACCAAACGCAAAACAACTTGCACAACTGGTTGAATACTGCAAAGAAAATAATATAAAAACAATCTTTACTGAAAAAGCTGCAAGCCCACAAGTGTCCCAAACACTGGCAAAAGAAGTAAATGCAAAGGTTCAAGAAATATACACCATAGAAATGCCGGAAGAGAATAAAAGCTATCTTGAAAGAATGGAAATAAACCTGGAAAGAATTTACCAAAACCTAAGCGAATAAAAAAAGCAAGATAAATTGAATATACCGACATCTTTCATATATTGAAATTTGTCGGTATATTTGTTATAAATGAGATGGATATATGAACTACTTAAAGAATATTTTTAAAATAAAAAGCACAATAATTTTAATGCTAATCTCTTTTTTTTGCCTCATTTTATCAGCAATGAGAATAGCTATTGCAGAAAATCATTTTTTATTATTTCTAATTTGGAATCTATTCTTAGCTTTTATCCCATGGTTTATTTCGTCAATCCTTTATCTACAAAAAAATTTCAACAAAGCGCTTTTTATTATTCTTTCAATAATCTGGTTGGCATTCTTCCCTAATTCATTGTACATAGTAACAGACATAATTCATATAAAAACATCAGCACCAACAATGCGCTGGTTTGACTTAATACTGCTTTTCTCATACAGCTTTGCAGGATTTTTCTACGGCTTCGTAAGCCTAGACTTCTTTGAATCAAAAATAAAAACAATGTTTAAAATAAAATACCCACAGCTCATTTCAGTGATAGTAATATACCTATCAGCCTTTGGAATTTACCTAGGTAGATTCCTACGCTGGAACTCATGGGATCTAATTACAAATTTATCAGAAATAATGAAAGACCTATTCTTACCCATCACAAACCCATTTCTATATGCACGAACATGGGGCTTTGTATTTCTAATAGGAACATTATTCAATATTATGTATCTTTCATATAAGGCTTTCAAACGAGATTAAAAAAATAGGGGCTAAAACTAGCCCCTCGAAAAGTAAATCTTATAGTATTTATGTATACTTATAAGTTTTTATAAATGCTTTGCTAAAAACTTCTCCATAGCGCGGTAAAAGTCGAAACGGTTTTCTTCATTATGGAAAACATGACCTTCGTTGTCTTTCACCATGTACTCGACAGAAATATTTTTTTCTCTCAGCTTTTCAACAATTTGGTCTGAATGCTCTTTCTTTACACGAGGATCATTTGCACCCTGCGCCACGAAGAGCGGACAGCGAATATTGTCGATATGGTAAATTGGAGATGCAGCTCTCAGCAAGTCTTTATCAGTTTCAGGATTACCAATTTGCTCTTCCATCATTTTTCGTCTAAACTCCCAGTAAGGAGGCAAGGTTTCAAAAAGCGTGAAGAGATTTGAAAGCCCCACATAGTCAACGGCACAAGCATAAAGTTCAGGAGTGTAGACGATACCTGCCAAAGTTGCATAACCACCATAGGAAGCTCCGTAAATAGCTACTCGCTTTGGATCTGCTATCCCCTGCTCTATTAAGTATTTTACACCGTCTGTTATATCGTCTTGCATGGCTCTGCCCCACTGTTTAAAGCCAAGCTCACAAAACTTTTTCCCAAAGCCTGTAGAGCCTCTATAATTCATCTGTAGAACTGCATAGCCTCTATTTGCCAAGAACTGAACTTCAGGATTAAAGCCCCAGCTATCTCTCCACCATGGGCCACCGTGAGGATTAATAACTACCGGTAAATTCTTTTCGTTTTCTTTTCCGGGTGGAAGGGTCAAGTAAGCACTGATTTTAAGCCCGTCCCTTGCAGTATAAGTGATAGGCTTCATTTCCGCCATCTCTTCAGGATTAATCCAAGGAGAAACCTCAGTGATAAGGCTTAAATCCTTAGTTTTCACATCATAAAAATAATAGCTACCACGCGTTTTATCACTGTAAGTTCTAATAATGCACTTTTCTTCGGACTTGTCCATACTTACAATAAGCACTTCCATACCGGGAAGTTTTGCTTCAAGATCATCTTGAACAGCCTTTCGCTCAGCATCAAAAAAGTGGTTTCCGGCTTTTGCGGTATAATATGAAACACCTGTAAGAACTTTTCGCTTATCAGACATAATAAGCTCGCTTAAATCAACATCATCTCGCTCATAGAGAAGCTCTTCCAGCACCCTAGTTTCCGGATTGTAGATATAAAGAGCCAAAGTGTCTCTACCCAAATTACTCATCACATACAGTTTTTTATTATCATAAGTAAAAGCTTGAGGAGAAAACTCATCCTTAAAGTCAGTTTCTATAATTTTCTCAAAATCATCTTTTTCAGTTTTTCTATAAAGAATACCGGTTGTAAGACCATCAGCTGTATAAGCAACGCGCAACTTACCGTCATGGTCAGTCAGCCAGGAAGATATGTTTCCGGGGTTTTCCGCAATCATCTCAAGCTCAGAATTTTCAAGGTTAAGGCGATAAGCGTCATAAATCTGCTTGTTACGCTTGTTCATAGCAATTATAACATGCTTGTCATCTTCAGGAAGTTCATCAATAATTTCAACTCGCACATCATCAAAGGGGGTTACATGCTTTTCATTTGAGCCATCAATATTTACCGTATAAAGTGAAAAGTTTTCATCGCCCCCCTTATCTTGCCAAAAAGCAATAACATCATTGTTTGCCCAAAAATAACCTGCAACATTTCTTTCAGTTGCCCTTGTAAGCTGACGCAAGTTAGAACCATCAATATCTTGAACAAAAATATTCATTCTATTTTTCCATGGCTGGAAAAAAGCAATATGCTTGCCATCAGCAGAAATCTGAAAAGTTGTCTTCTCAGGATTCTTAAAAAAATCTTCCAGCGCCATATCACCCGCAGAAAACTGCACAGCCTTATTTATCCTATTCATCGTATTCATTCTATCCATCCTACATATTTGTTGTAAAAACTAAGAATACTATATAATAAAAATTATTGCAAGCTTTTAATCTAAATTATCAGAAAATTTATCATAATTGACCAAATGACTTTTCTACTATATAATGAAGCCATACTTATTTACTAGGAGAAAATATGGACAAAACTACAACGGTAAAAGCATTGGTAAATTTTAAAGACATGCCTTATGAAAGACCTGACTTAGAAAAAATCGAAAAGGACTTTCATGCTGTTTTAGGCAAATTTAAAGAGGCTCAATCTTTTGAAGAACAAATTGAAGCTATTGATGAAGTTCAAAATATTGCACGAAGCTATATGACTATGGAATCACTATGCTCAGTTCGTCACACTATAGATACAAGAGATGAATTCTACGACAAAGAACAAAGCTATTTTGATGAAATCGGACCTGCTTTTACAAAGATGACAAGTGAATTCGGCGTTGAAATGTTAAAATCAAAATTCCGTCCCGAACTCGAAAAAGAATTTGGAAAGCATATATTTGACTTAACAGAGTTAAAGCTAAAAATCTTCAGCCCTGAAATCATTGAAGACTTGCAAGAAGAAAATAAACTGGTAAGCAAGTACAGTAAGCTAATCGCTTCTGCTCAAATTGACTTCCAAGGCGAAAAAAAGACTCTTTCCCAGTTGACTCCACTTACTCAAGACAAAGACCGAGAAGTACGAAAGTCTGCTGCAAAGGCTTACTGGAGTTTTTTTGCAGAAAACGAAGCCGAATTAGACAAAATCTATGACGACCTTGTAAAACTTAGAACAAAAATTGCAAAAAAACTCGGCTACAAGAACTTCGTGCAATTAGGCTACGATAGAATGAACCGAACCGAATACAATGCCGAAATGGTTGCCAACTATAGAAAGCAACTTTACGAGCAAGTTGTTCCCATTGCACAAAAACTGAAAGCTCGACAGGCAAAGCGCCTAAAACTTGATAAGGTTTATTATTACGATACAGCATTGAAATACCTAACAGGAAACGCCGTTCCACAAGGCGAACCTGAATGGATTATCGAGCAGGCTAAGAAAATGTACTCGGAGCTTTCACCTGAAACTGACGAATTCTTTAGCATGATGACAAAATACGGTCTTATGGATCTGCTTTCAACTCCCGGAAAACGAGCCGGCGGTTATTGCACAGGCTTCCCTGATTACAAAGTACCATTCATCTTTGCAAACTTCAATAAAACACAGCACGATGTTGAAGTTATGACCCACGAAGCAGGACACGCTTTCCAAGTTTATCAAAGCCGAAATGCTCGCCTCTTAGAATATGTATGGCCAACTCTTGAAGCCTGCGAAATACACTCGATGAGCATGGAGCTACTTACATGGCCTTGGATGGAACTATTCTTTAAAGATCAAACAAGCAAGTTCAAGTTTACCCACCTCAGTGGCACATTGGAATTCTTGCCATACGGTGCAACTGTAGATGAGTTCCAACACTGGGTTTATGAAAATCCTGAAGCCACACCTGCAGAGCGAAAAGCAAAGTGGCACGAAATCGAAATGAAATACAACCCAAGCATAGACTACGAAGACAACGACTATCTAAAGCGAGGCGGTTTCTGGATGAAGCAAGGACACATCTTCCAAGTTCCTTTCTACTACATTGACTACACACTGGCTCAAGTTTGTGCCTTGCAGTTCTGGGTTAAAGCCAACAATGACAGAAAAGTTGCATGGGAAGACTATCTTAGACTCTGCCGAGCAGGCGGAAGTCGTCCATTCTTAGAGCTTTTAAAACTTGCAAATATAAAGAACCCCTTTGAAGACGGTTGTATAGAGTCAATCACACCTGAATGTGAAAAATTCTTAGATTCAATCGAGGATGAAAAGCTTTAACTTTTACAGCTAAAAACCAAAAAAAAAGAAAGCCTATTCTGAAACTGCTTATTCAGAATAGGCTTTTACACATATATTTAAGGATATTTGTATTGGGATCTTATAAAAAAGAAGAACCTTCGAAAGGAGGTTAACGAAGGTTCTAGAAGTAGTATGTGTATCTTTGTGTGTGTTGAATATATAATACTTATTTTTCTCAAAAATGTCAAGTGCTTTTCAAGAAAAAAATCATTTTTTTCTAAATTTTCTTAAAAAACTCTATTATCTCTTAGCCTTTTTAAGCATTTTCCTCAGAAACAGGCTCAGATTCTTCTTGAATTTCACTAGAAGAGCCCTCTTCCAAGGCTTTTACTCTGTCTTTCTCTTTTTGAATTATGGCGTTAAACTCATCAGCTTCGATAGTTTCTTTCTCAAGCAAGGTTTGTGCAATTTCTTCAAGCAAGTGCTTCTTTTCAGTAAGCAGTTTTACAACAGCATCATATCGCTCTTCCATAATTCTAGCAACTTCTTCATCAATATATTGCTGAGTTGTTTCTGCATATTCACGCACAAGTTGTGGATCCTGTGGGCCAAGATAGCCTGCACCACGCTTGCTCAAGGCAACATTGAAGAATTTATCACTCATACCATAGTCTGTAATCATGCTTCGGGCAATATCACTAGCCTTTGTTAAGTCATTTGCTGCACCTGTCGAAATCTCACCGAATTTAACAAACTCACCGGCACGACCACCAAGACAAACATCAATTTCTCCAATCAACTGCTTTTCTGTAACAATGTGCTTGTCGTCCTCAGGAATATGGAAGGTATAACCCAAGGCAGCCTGTCCTCTAGGCACAATAGTAACCTTATGGACTTTATCTGCGCCCTCAGTAAAGGAGCCAATAATTGCGTGCCCTGTTTCGTGGTAGGCAATAACTCGTCTTTCTTCTTCTTTTATAACGCGAGACTTCTTCTGTAAACCAATCATAGCCTTTTCAACAGCCTCGTTAAGGTCAGTCATAATAACAGTCTTTCGCTTATTTCTAACAGCGAGCAAGGCTGCTTCGTTTATAATGTTTGCAAGGTCAGCACCCGATGCACCGCTTGTAATTTTAGCAATCGCGTCAAGGTCTGCAGAACTGTCAAGCTTAACCTTTTCAGCATGCAACTTCAATATCATCTCACGACCCTTTAAGTCAGGTCTGTCAACACCAACCTGTCTGTCAAAACGACCCGGTCGCAATAAAGCAGGGTCTAGAACATCAGGGCGGTTAGTAGCACCAATTAAGATAAGCCCCGTAGTATTGTCAAAACCGTCCATTTCAACCAATAATTGGTTCAAAGTTTGTTCACGCTCATCGTTTGAGCTCATGGAATTAATTCTCGACTTACCAATAGCATCCAACTCATCAATAAAAATGATACAAGGAGCCTTAGCCCTAGCCTGCCTAAATAGGTCACGCACTCTCGAAGCACCAACACCAACGAACATTTCTACAAAGTCAGAGCCACTGATTCTAAAGAATGGAACACCCGCCTCACCTGCAACAGCTCTGGCAAGCAAGGTCTTACCTGTTCCCGGAGGTCCTACAAGCAGTACACCTCGTGGAATTTTACCACCAATTTCAGTGTATTTCTTTGGGTATTTTAGGAAGTCAACAACTTCTACCAGCTCTTCCTTGGCCTCATCAACACCGGCAACATCTTTAAAGCGAGTTTCAACCTTACCCTCTTCTACGGCAGCGTTTTTAGCCTGCCCCGGAGAGAAAATGCTTCCACCCAAGCCACCCATGTTCTTAGTCATTCGCTTCATTACAGCTCGCCAAATTAAGAAGATAAGAGCAAATGGTATAATCCATTGCAGTAATAATTCAATAAAATAATTATTCTCTTTTGGCTTTACAGAATATACAATCTTCTTATCATCCAGCATTTTTATAAAGTCTTCAGTATACAAACCAACAGTTGTGTATTGTGAGCTTTCATCAGTTCTGTCAAAAAATGAAAACTTACTGCCTGAATCAGCATCTTTAGGCTGAACTGTGGTATAACCGGTAAAATATACAGGTCCCAAAACAACTTGCTTTATCTGACCTGAAGCAACTCTGTCCTTAAATTCTGAAAAAGAAATTATTGAGCCACTCTGCATTGTAAAGATCTGATTTATTAAAATAAAACCGATCACTACAAGTGGCAGAATAAACCATAGAGAAGAAAAGGGTTTCTTTGGGTTCTTATTGTCTTTACCATCAAAATCATCTCTTAAATTGAAAAAGTTAAAAGGATCGTTTTCATCCTTCTTTTTATCATCATCGTTGCGCATAAGTTCTCCAAATTATAATTATGTCCGTATATGATACACAAAAACACATAAAAAGTCGATAGATAAAAGGAAAAAAAATAAGGAAAAATTGCATTTGTAAAGCTCTAATCTCTTAGAGTTTTTTGTTTCATCCACTTGACATAAAAAGCTTTTTACTGCTATAATTAATGTGTTCTTGGGGGTATAGCTCAGTTGGCTAGAGCGCTTGCATGGCATGCAAGAGGTCAGGGGTTCGAGACCCCTTATCTCCATTTTAATTAAGAAAGATAATAGAGGCTTACAAGGAGGCTAATCGTAATGGATTCAACAACCGACATAGACCTTGATGAACTCCTCAAAGATGTCGCTGTACCTGATTCTTCTGCTGTAAATTCAACTGCTAAATCACCAAACACTTCCACATCAATTCCTAAGGACTTTGATATACTCGACATTCCCGTAACAAGTACACCTAATATACCAAATGTCACAGGCGTTGGTTTTCACAAAGACGTAATGCTCTCAAAGGCTCCTGAAGCTATAGGAGAGAGAAGAAGAGATGCAAGCGAAGTTGATCTTACACTGCAAGAGTTTGAAAAAGTAGAAAAGTTTTATAATGAAACAGGACACAAATTATTTGACTCTGCAAATTTCTACAAGGTAGTTCTCAAAGGCGAGGGAGAAACTGCACAAAGACTGCATAATTCACTTACAAAATTTTTAACCACAAAAGACGCTAAAGATCGTGCTGTCTTCAGACAACAAGTAGAATCATCTTATTGGAACTTTGTTGAAGGAATGGTAGAAAAAATCGCATCAGGCGTTGCATCTAAGGAAAAGCAATATGCCGTAAGATACGGATTAGTACTCCCCACTCTACTTACCGCTACACAAAAAGACCTCTTTGCAAAAGTAATAGACGAAAATCCTTACTGTGAAGCTGTGTATTATTTAGATGAATGGTTTAGAGAAATAGGTACAGGAAAATTCGGAGCCTCAGCTACAGATGAAGTTAAGGTAAAAAAACGAGATGACAACTCCAGGTTTGGGCAACTTTTAAACAAAGCAAAAGGAAAGCTACAAACCGCAGAAAACCTGCTTAAAGCCAAGTCCGAAGAAATTACTCGTTTTGAAGATGCAATCAAACAAAGCTTGGACACGGTTTTCTCCCATGAACTAAATGGAACCTTCCCAGGAGTAAAGGCTCCTTATACTGAAAGTCAAAAGCATGGCATATCACAAGTTAACGAAAAATTAAAAAAGCTATTAACTCTTGATAAAGAGCTACAGAAATTCTTAGCTGAACACAAGGTAGCCTCTGCTGATGTAAAAAGTCTTAAAGAAAAGATTGAAGCTTCTGATGGTGGTGATGCTACAAACTTATCAGATGCTACAGGCGAATTTGATACAGTAAGACAAATGGCAAAGATGACTTGTGGTAGAAAGGGTAATCACTTCCCTGTATTATCAAGAGAATACTTTAGATCTATATCAAATGAAGTTGGAACAAGAGAAAATGTTCTTCGAGAACTGCGCTGGATTGAAAGCATTGATGTGCAAGCTTATTGCCGTCAGTACAAAAATCAGCTAAACAGAATCCCGCCCTTTGTAATCTTATTGCCAACCTATGGTGATATCGGTTTCTGCTGGGAACCATTTGACAGATACAACAGAGTTACAAGCCGAGGAAGAGTTGCTATACCAATGTATACCCGAAGCTTGAAAATAGCCCTCTTAATGGCTGTAGCAGATTTAAGATGGCAAGTTGCAAAAGAAAAGGCTTCTTACTATTGGATGGAAGAAGGCTTGACCGGTAACTATTATCAGTGGTTCCAAAAACAAAAGTTAAAGGGTGATATAAAAGAATACTTCATTCAGGATTATATCGTATGGATGACAAAGGAAAGCGATGGCATTCAGAAACTAGATAAAGAAGTTCGTGAAGTTTTCTGGCGTTACATGCCGTTCGCAGATGATATCAAGGCAAAACTTAAAAACAGAGCTTTGGTTTATCAAGAACTATGTCAACGAGATCTTAACAGACAAATGTCTGATGGCTATTAATGAATAGCCCATATAGTTGATTCTAATCAACTAAAAAAGGGAGGCGAGTATCGGTATTTCAAAATTAGAAAACCGCTACTGCACTTAGTTATAAGTGCTTTTTAAGCGAAGCTTTTATTTAAGCTTCGCTTTTTTTTGTCTTTATATTATTTTAGAAAAACTTATTTTAGAGAGGATTATTTTAAAACACCCAGAGGATTTATAAGTTTTCCGTTCTTATAAACTGAAAAATGCAAATGAGGTCCTGTAGAACGACCGGTACTTCCAACAAAACCAATTACACTACCCTGACGAACCTTTTGTCCGCGTCTAGCCTTAGTCTTGCTGAGATGCCCATACATAGACTGATAACCACCTGAATGGGAAACTATTATGTATTTACCATACACAGGTGAAGTTCCAACATAGGCGATCTTTCCTGCCATAGTTGACTTTACGGGAGTTCCCATAGGTGCAGCCAAGTCGACACCATTGTGATAGCATCTTCTACCTGTAAAGGGATCGTATCTATAACCAAATCGAGAAGTTAGCCTACCATCAATAGGATAAATAAAAAGTTCACCGAGAGCTTTTTTCAAAGCAAAGTTGCTAATAGTAGCACCGGGTATAAAAAGCTTTTCGCCCACAATTAAAGTTTGAGCTTCTAAATCGTTGGCATCCAAAATAGCTGTTAAAGGTAGTTTAAACTTATCAGCGACAGAACTAAGACTGTCCCCCTTTGAAACCGTATAAAAAATTCCATCTGAACTTGGAATTCTTAATTTTTGACCAACTCGTAAGCCCTTAGCTCTCTCAATATTATTTATAGCCAGGATAGTTCCCATATTTTTCAAACTAAACTTTTGAGCAATCCCACTAATCGTATCACCTCTTTTTACAACATAGTCTTTAAACTCTACAACTGAAAGCAAATTGCTAATATCAGGTATAGACTTGCTTTTCTCGGGAGAATTGCGCTTTATAGGCATTACATAATTTCTCATGGAATTTTCGACAGAAGGTTCTGACCAAAAAGAAATATTTTTTATAACAGAAGCCCCTATATCTAATCTTAGAATTGGAAAGTATGCAATAAAAAATAAAGCCATAAAAAAGGGAACTGACAAAAAAGCAAAAGAATACAACAACTTTTCTTTTTTTAGACCTTCTTTCTTTTTAGATTTATAATCTTTTCTATAAGCAAATTCTTGATTAATGGGTTGGACGCAAGTTATAACATTCATACTTCCTTATCGGCAAAAAGAAATCCCCTTTTAGACTGAAAAAGCAGCAACAAAAAAATATTTGTCGCTGCTTCCATTTTCAATTAAAATTTTAATCTAAAATTTAAAGCTCAAGTTCATTAATCTTTTTTTCAGCATAAATACCATATGGCTTAATAAGAACTGCAAAAATAGAGCTTGGTATAAACACAAAGTAGATAAAAAGCACCCACCAATAAGCATTTTTAGCATA
>PDWI01006078.1_pt1 | contig 15501 bp, 13 predicted proteins | sample 1430891 | NCBI WGS metagenome assembly PDWI01 (sample SAMN01162508, study PRJNA174530) | Oral metagenome, whole genome shotgun sequencing project. | biome: Marine environment; feature: Marine mammal; material: Swab sample of the gingival sulcus; isolation source: swab sample of gingival sulcus... | reverse complement strand
CAGGTTGGTTAATGGGTCAAGTTATGAAAAAATCAAAGGGAACAGCCAACCCAAAACAAGCCAGCGAAATGGTAAACAAAAGACTTGCCAATCTGTAAATTAAACAAGTAAATCTAAATAACACAAAAAGATGCGAAAAATCGCATCTTTTTTTTATTTTTTTTCAAAATTCCACTAAAATTTTAGCCACGAAATTAGTTATGCTATATATAAGTTGTAGAGAGTAGTAATTATTCTTAGAAAAACTATTTGGAGGCTATAATGCAAAATAAAAAAAAGTTCCCTGAGAAATTTATGTTTAGACTTACTGAAGAGGAATACGATTTTTTGATATCACAATTTGTGATATCAAAAACCGAAGAGCCTAGAGGTGGTAGACAGAAATTGCCTTATGTTTTTACAGAACCCGGTATCGCCATGCTCTCTTCAATATTGCGAAGTGAGATTGCAATAGCGACTAGTATAATACTTGACTGTGTACACAAAATAATGTATACTAATCTCAAAGAGAAGTCCTATGAAATTTGAATGGGACGAAAAGAAAAATAAGAAAAACAAACAAAAGCATGGAATTCCTTTTGAAATGGCGGCTCGTGTTTTTCTTGATAAAAATAGAATCGAAAAAGTGGATTTAGAACATTCAACACTTGATGAAGAACGAATAAATATAATTGGTCGTGTATCAAATATGCTTATTCTATTTGTTGTATGCACTGATAGGAAAGGAAAAACAAGAATTATCTCTGCTCGTAGGGCAGAAATTGATGAGGAGATAGAATACTATGAAAAAAACTATAAGTCTTGATGAATTAAAAAATTTACCACCACTCAGTTCGGATGAAATTGAAAAAGCGATGAATTTTAAAAATACAGATTTTTCTGATTGTCCAAAGCAAAGCAAAGAAGAATTGGCTAAATTTAAACCTTTAAAAGAACTTAGACCTGACATTTACGCAATGCTTGATTCCGGGTTGTATAAACCAACTAAAAAAGAAATTCATATTAGAATCGATTCTGATGTCTTAGAGTGGTTTAAATCTCAAGGCAAGGGCTATCAAACTAGAATAAATGAAGCTTTACGACAGACTATGTTATCCGCAAGCCTATAATAATCTTCCTTAAACAGCTTTATCCTATTGATACTTAACAGAAAAAGTTTTAATATAGAAGAAAAATAAACCATTGGGGGCATCTTTTGAGCAAATTTATAATGAACCCTATTATTCTAATTTCAATTATAATAATAATAGGAAAGTTAATCGGAAAATTAAGTATTAAGCATTTTAGTTTGGGAAGTTCAGCAATTCTATTTGTTGGCATCATAATGAGCGAGGTTTTGGTAAAAATGGGTTATACTGATGTAGCTATACCAAAAATCGTTTTTTCTTTGTCGCTGAACGCATTTGTAACAGTTGTTGCTTTATTGGCTGCATCCAGTCTGGTTGAAGTTGTAAAAAAATACGGCATAAAGTTTGCTGTTTTAGGCTTGGTTGTTACAGGAACCGGTATTACAACAATTCTTATTTCATCACAACTCTTACATGGTGAAGCTTATCGCTTAACAGGTATTTTCGTTGGTGCTTTAACAAGTTCTCCGGGATTTGGAAACGCCCTTGAAATGGCTGCAACAGATGATCTAGCAGCTAAAATTACAGTTGGTTATATTTTAGGCTATATGCCCGGTGTTATTTCCGTTATTCTATTTGGAACACTAACTGCAGAAAAAGGAAACAAAGGTAAAAAATCCAAAAAAGCTGAAAAACTTTCTGATTCTGAAACTGAAACATTAGTTGAAGTTGAAACAACAAACACAATAGAACAAAGAACCGGCGGTCTTCCATTTGATATAGTAAAACTTGCTTTAATCATGGTAGTAGGTCTTATAATAGGCAATCTAAAACTACACATTGGAAGCATGTCCTTTGCACTTGGTGGCACAGGTGGTTGTTTATTCAGTGCCTTAATCTTCGGAGCCTCTTCTAAAAAGTTCCAATTCAGAGAAGAAGATCTAAACATAATCAAAGAAATCTCAATTTGCGCTTTCTTGGCATACATTGGACTACAATTTGGACACAGAGCCGTTGAATCAATCATGAACGGTGGTCTGATACTTCTACCTGTTGCCGTAGTAGTTGCTGTATTCTCAATTTTGGTTGGTTACTTCTTTGGTACAAAAGTACTCAAAATAGAAAAGCCATTAGTTGCAGGTGCGATCTGCGGTGGAATGACATCTACACCGGGCTTGGCAGCTACACTTGAAGCCTACGATGATAACAGAGTCGTTATGGGTTACGGAGCAACTTATCCATTTGGACTTATCTTTACAATAGTGTTCATCAAATTAATAATCTGATAAGTACAGTACAGAACATACATAATACAATACGATAGATATTAATACGGTCTATTCATGCGTTAAATAGCTGTATTAATATCTATATTCTGAATAGTAAAATCACGAGCAAAAAATCAAGGAAAGTATATTAGAAATGAGTGAAATTTTTTATCTTGCAAAAATTGGTGAAATAAATCTTAAGAAAGGAAATCGAAAAGACTTCGAATTGAGATTGGTCAGAAACTTACGCAAAAAGCTTGCAGAATTTGGAACAAAGTCCGACATTCGCTTGCGAGCAGGAAGAATGTACCTTTCCGTAAAGCCTGAATTCAAAGAGCAAACAGAAAACGCTCTCAACAAGCTAATCGGAATTACAGGCTGGGCTGAAGCAATACCATGCGAAAAAGACCTTGATGCCATAAAGGCAATCGCAATCGAACAGGCCGAGCAGGCAAAAAAAGCAGGCTGTAAAACTTTCAAGGTTGAATCAAGACGCGGAGACAAAAATTTCCCGATGGATTCTTATGAAATTTCGCGAGAAGTGGGAGGAGCTATTTTCACAAAGGGTATACTTGAAGTTGATGTACATAATCCCGACATAACAATCAAAGTTGAAATTCGCGAAAGAGCCTTTGTTTACGGCTTTGAAAACAAAGGAAAGCGAGGCCTGCCATGCGGTTGCGCGGCAAAGGGCTTGCTACTACTTTCAGGCGGAATCGATTCTCCTGTTGCAGGTTTTAAAATGCTCACTCGTGGAATGAAACTTGACTACCTATACTTTCACTCACACCCATACACATCTCCGGAGGCACAAAAAAAAGTTGAAGACTTGGCAAAGGTCTTAGCTGACTACGGAATGGGCGGACACCTAAACACAGTTCCATTTACCAAAGTTCAGCAAAGAATAAAAGAAAGCGCCCCGGAACCATATCTTACAATAATGATGAGAATCTGCATGATGAAAATCGCAAATATGACGGCAAAGCGGATCGGTGCAAAAGCTTTAATCACAGGTGAAAGCCTTTCACAAGTTGCAAGCCAAACAGTCGAAAATCTAAACGTAACCAACAGTTATGCAGAATTTCCTGTTTTCCGCCCGCTTATAGGAAGTGACAAAGAGGACATCATCAACGTTGCCAAAGACATCGGTACCTACGATACCTCTATTCTACCTTATGAGGACTGCTGTATTCTATTCTCACCTAAACACCCTGTTTTGCACGCAGAACTACAAGATGCACAAGAAATTTTTGATAGAATGGAAATCGATTCTCTATTAGAAGATGCATTCGAACAAAGAGAAACAATAAAATATTAGAATTTTAGATATTTTTGATTTTTTGTTGATATTCATATATTTCTGTGCTATAATAATACTATAAGGTTACACATAAATTCGAGTTTAATCTAAACTCTATGTATTACTTAAATTTGATGTATCATAGATCTCGTACAAAATATATTTAAGGAGGAGCCCTTTATGGATAATAAAAATTTTAACGGTTTGGATAATAACAATAATAATCTCAATTCTAAGTTGAGAACAGTTTTCTTTTTGGATTTAATAACTCATTGCGTTTATTTCTTTTCTATTTACTTTATAGCTTGGATTGCAGGAATAAATTTAAGTATTAAAGTCTTAACTCATTATACTACAATCATATTCTTAGTAATTATGATAAGCACACCAATTCTAAAAAATCTTACTTTGCTTAAAAAAATTAGGAATTACAAAACAAATTTAGAAGCTGCACAGAAGGCCATCCCGAAATTTCAACGCTTTTCTATTTTAATTCCTGTAGTTGGTGGTAACATTTGGGCTGCGATTTTAATGAATACAAGTATATTTGAAACTTACACGAATAAAAGTATGTGGTTTGTTTTTTTCTTACTTGTAACAGGAAATATATACCTTTTCTCTCTTCTATTCTATGCGATGATGAACATCCGTTTTGAAAAGGCAACAGCTTGTGTTAAATTGCCGAAAAAGCAAGCAGGTTTATCAATAATGCTAAAAATTGGTTTAACAGGCTTTTTTGCAATGACTGGTCTTATTTTAATGATAGAATCAACTTTAGTTTATCACAGGGCTAGTGAAATAACTACAAAGGTGCTTATGCTACGACACATATTACCATTATCAATTGTAGGTGGTACTTTAGCTTTTATTGCCCTAATGTGGTTCTCCCTTAGAGCTACAACTCAAAGGGTTGTAGATGTTAGTAAATTCGCTAAGGAAGTCTCCGATGGAAATTATGCTATGGAAGACTTTTCTATTAGCAGTAGAGATGAAACAGGCTATATGATGCTCGCATTAAACGAATTCCTTAGGAAGAACGGAAATTTTATTAAAACTGTAAGTAATAACGTAGGAAACAGTTTTAATCTTGCGAATGAAATTTCAACAGGAACAACGGAAATGGCAGCGACCTTAAAGCAAATAACAGCCAATATTCAAAATGTATACAAAATGATTGAATCTCAATCAGGTGGTGTTATGGGTGTTCAATCGGCTCTTGATCAAATTATACACAACATAGAAAGACTTGATTCTGACATTGAAAGCCAAGCTTCAACGGTTGATGAATCGGGAGCTTCTGTTGAAGAAATGGTTGCTAACATTCGTTCTGTAAATGATATTTTAAAGCGAAATTCCGATGCTATTTCTCAACTTGAAAATAAGGCTGGAGATGTTATGGGGGTGGCTTCGGAATCGGCAGAAATGTCTAGAAAAATTGTAGAAGCTTCGGGCAGTTTGTTGGAAGCCAGCAGTGTTATTCAGAATATAGCATCGCAGACTAACTTACTTGCTATGAATGCCGCAATTGAAGCTGCCCACGCAGGCGATGCAGGAAAGGGTTTTGCCGTTGTTGCTGACGAAATTAGAAAGCTTGCAGAGCTTTCGGGAACTGAGGCAAAGCAAATTACAGGAACCCTTAAAAATTTGAAAAATGAAATTGAAATACTTTCAAGCTCTGCAGAGAACATCAAAGAAGAATTTAACGAAATATTTAAGCTTAGTGGAAATGTTAAAGAGCAGGAAAGTATTATTATGAACGCAATGCATGAGCAAACGCAAGGTAACGAGGAAGTCTTAAACGGAATTAAAGACATTACCGAGATTACTACAAATGTAAAACTTGGTTCAGCGGAAATGCTTTCAGGTAATAATTCTGTTTCAACAGAAATCGGAAAACTCGCAAGTTCTGCAGAAGAAATTGAACATAGTACACAAGAAATACTTTCGGGAACTGAACAAATTCAAAACAGTATTTCGTCAATTATTGATAGAAGTGAAGAAAATAAGCAGGAACTCACCAAATTGGAAGGAATTCTAAGCGGATTAAAATTTTCTTAGAAAGTTGTTTTTTTTATATACCTGTGCTATAATATTTGTAATAATAAGTAAATTAAACTATAGGAGGTTTAAATTATGAAATTTAAGAGATGCGCTCTTATACTATTTGTATTATTGAGCTCAATATTATTGTGTACATCGTGTTTATCACTTTTACTTGAAGAAGGCGATGGTCCGAAAGAAACTACAATGGTTTTAGAATTTGCACCTGATACCAGTGATGCAAATATTGTGAATCTTCCAAGCATTTCTGAAACTGATGTTAGCGTAACTGTTCAAAACTCATCTGATGAAATAGTAGCTGAAAAATTTGTCAAAGCAGGTAGTCGAACAAGGATTATGCTTAGCGTTCCAAAAGATGAATACCTTAAAGTTAATGTTTCATTCAGTGGCGCTAAGGGCGTTTGGACAGGAGAAACAAAGCGAGCTTTAAGTAGATATTCTACAGTTATTGTAAAAATGAAGAAAGTTTCCGGTAAGGCCTCAGCCTATAAGCCTACAAGCAGAAGAAAGCCAACACCTAAAGTTGTAAGAAAACCTAAACCAAAACCTGCTAAGCCTAAACCTGCTAAACCTCAAACTATCAAACCGAAACCGGCTAAGCCTCAAACTATTAAACCTGAACCTATTAAGCCACAAACAGATGAAGAAATCAACGTAGAGCCTATTTATTATAGCGCAATTGACAAGAATAGCTATCGATTTAACGGTGCAAAAAATGATCTTAAAAACGATAGGTTTGAGTTTTTTAATAAATATGCCAAAAAACATAAACAGGTTGATGGAAAGACCAAAAAAATCTATTTAAAGAAAACCGTCTTCTGTCGTGATAATGATGCTAACCTCTATATACAAAGTGACTATGAAACACTTAAATGTTATAATAATAAGGGAAAATTAACAAAAACGATGGAACTATATGGTGATCTTCAGGACGTAACTTGTGATCCAACAACTAATGAAGTATATGCCATTGTTAATAGAGACGGTCCTGCCGGTGAGGAAGGTGTAAACTATGGTTATGCTTTATGCAAAATAGGAGAGGATTTTAAGTTTGAAACTATATGCGTTGATTATGCTGCCGGTATCACCTCGGAATATTATGATAAACGACCTAGCATGTTAACAGCTTACAACGGAATGCTTGTATGCTCTTATGATAACGATCCTATTTGGAAAGACTTGTACTACGTTGATTTAAGCTCAAGCCAACCTAAATTTACAAGGGTAGAATTCCCGGAAAGTTACCATTATGCAGGAGCAGATTGTCCTGAGTCAATTATTAACGATGTTTTTATGGATGATAAATATATCTATCTTCTAACAACTTTTGATAATTGGGGAGAAAATCCGGCAGATGAAGGAAAACTGATTGTATATGATTACAAAGTTATAGGCTCAAAAGGAAATCGAAAAATTAAAGTTGACCTAGAAATTTTTAATATGAAGGTTTATGGAGGCTATGCTTGGGGTGCTGCAGAGGACGGCTATTATAAAAATAATTTTGCTGTGCCAATTCAATTTGTTGGTTACCAAAACGGTAAGCTATATATAGCAGATGATGGTATAGAAAAAAAGGACGTCAATAACAAGTATGAAAACGTCAGAAATATTAACCGTCTTGCTACTTTTGATATAGAAAACAAAAAGCTCAGCTTTAAGGAATTATCAGGAGTAACATGGCTTGAACAAATGAAGTAATAAACTAGCTATTAGTCAATAGTTATTGATACTTAAAACTTTGTTTTAAAAAATTAAGCCCTTATCTGTAAAATTAAGAAGATAAGGGCTTTTTATTTGCTAAAAATACCATATTAAGTTGTTTTCTTCTATATTTTCTGCTATAATGTTTGTAGGTATTTTTTTAATCCTTAGGAGAAAAACTATGAAAATTAAAAAATTAATATTAACTTTATTATGCTACAGCTTGATATTTACAGCTTGTAATTTTGGAAATGAACATAGCAACAAATCACGTGTATTTATAAATTTAAGAGACTCAGCAACGAGTTCAAGAGCAATAAATCCAGACAACGGTTTACCCTTTATGAAAGATATGCAAGTTAAAATTAAAGCTGTTGATTTAAAAACAGGTAAAAAAATAGTGAATGAGCTTGGTAAAAATCCTGAATCTATATCTATAGCCTTATATGTTGGGCATGAATACAAGATAACAGTAAGTTTATCCAGCGAATTTGGCATTTGGTCAGGCTCAGAGCCACTTACTGTTGGCAAAGAAGATAATTTTTTGAGTGTAAAAATCAAAAAAATTGCAGCCGGCTTTACAAACCTTGGTTTTTCACTAAGAAAAAACCTTAAAGCTGATACCAGCTATACATACAAAATAAAGTTCCCATCGGGCAAAGAGCTAAACATAGCTGATGGCAACTTTAAGCTTTACGATGATCTAGACCCCGTAATTTTTTGTCGCGACACTAAGGGTAGACTTTATATAGCTGATAGCAATAAGACTATATATAGATACGACAGCGAGGGCGAAAATGAGGAAAAGCATGATATTGATACTGAAACAACAGAAAAAGAGCTTGATCCTGCTCAATGGCTTTCTGATCTCGCTTGCGATCGTGTTACAGGTGCAGTTTATGCCATGACTTCAGCAGGAAGTTTAAAAAAAATAGACGACAGCAGTCTTAAAATACAGAAAGTTATCGGTTCGGGTGGAGATTACAAGAGTAGATTGCTTGCCGTTCATAATAACATTGTATTTTCTATTCCACGCAATATTGGACTTAGAATAAATATTTGCAAAGTAAAAGGAGATGGTAAACTTAGTCCTATTTCTACGCCAAATGTAGGAGACTTTGGATTTGGTGGTAAGTTTTTTGGAATTATGGATTGTGACTATCCCATATCAGGAAATGCAGATGCACATGATATTTTTGTAACAGATGAAGCTCTTTATATTTTAGTTAGTGATCAAGGAGAGACTACCACTGGGAATAAACATCTTGTAAATATTGATACGGAAATTACTGTTGGCAGTTTGATAAAATTTAACTATAGCATTACCGGCAATAAAATAGAATTTACTGCACCAAAGGTGCTTGGTTCAGGAAAATTCTATAAAAAACCACCCCATGAAATTCCAAGTGATGAATATTATAAAAATCACTTCTACAAGCCTGTAAGGTTTATAGGTTTTGACGGAGACAGCCTTTATATTGCAGACGACGGAATAAAAAAAGAATTTATTATGGGAGAAGTTAAAACTACAGCAAATAAAAACCGTATAGTAAAATTTAGCCTTGACGATGATAGTCTAGAATTTGACTATGCAGAAAGCGATAATACTTGGAGAACAGAAGAAAGTCCCTACAAAAATATAGATGAAGAGTTCTTAATGCTTTTCAGTAAAGCTAAGTGGGCATACCCGAACCTTTTTGACTACCCAGAATGTGTAATATCACAAAATGGAGGAGATGCTATAGTTTTTAAACCTGAACCTCTTAGTAATGGGACTTTACTTATTGCTTCGGAGACTTTTTGCTACAATGATGATGGTTCTAATTTATATATGATAACTCATTCTTTTCTAGATGGTAATATATCATCAGCTTATATACAAGTTTACAAGAAAACTAATACAAGCTATGAATTTCAGAAAATGCTTAAAATACCATTCGGAATCTTTGACTATACTAATGCAGGATATAACCCAATTAAAGGCATTGCTGTCGATGAAACTAATAAGCGAATATACTGTGCTACAAGTAAAAAACTTTGCCGTTTTGATTGGGGTGGTACTAGCAATTTAGAATTTGATAAGGCAGAAAAAGTTGAAAATTACATATATGAAGCTCCTACAGGTACGGAATTTACAGCTTTAGCAGCAAACGCTGATGGCCTGTTTCTTGCAGTAAAAGAAACAGTCTCAGTAGATTATACATTGAAGATTGAAAAATATTCACACGATATTCCTACAACTTTAGGAGCTTTAACTAAAAAAGCTACAATTAGCTTTAATCCAAGTCTTATTGAAAATGCAGGTGAAAAGACTAATGAAATAATATCGGATATGCAAATAAAAAATGCTAAGCTTTATGCAATTACTAATAAATTTATGTATAAACTATCACCGGGTTCAACTTCGGTATATGAAACAATAAAATTCGACGGTAAATTATACAAGGCTTTTGACACAACAAGCACTTCTGACATGAAGATTTCTGACATTGGTATTGCTTGGGAAAATACTGACCCGTCAAAAACTTATGCTCCGTATCGCTTTATTACTTGTAAGGATAAAGAGCTTGCAATTGCAAGTGATGCTGCTTTTCCATGGATAGACAAAAATGAAAAATCTACTTCAGCTAAAAAATATTACAAATGTGAGCAAAGAAACAAGGTTCTTATATTTACATTAAATGACGACTATTCAGTTAATTTCAGTGAGGAAATTGATGTGGCAAATATAGAATTTGGAAGAAAAGCAAAACCTTATTATAATACTACTCCACATGATACTACAGGTTTTACGTGGGAATAAACTAAAAGCTTGCAAAAATGAATTGAAAAAGATTTTTAAATATGCTATAATCGATTTTCTATGAATAATCTTACTGACGGACTAAATCCGGAACAGTTTAAAGCTGTAACTACTCTTAACGGGCCTGTGCTTATTATTGCCGGCGCAGGCTCAGGTAAAACTCGTGTTATTACTTTTCGCATTGCAAATATGCTTGAACATGGCATTCCCCAATCGCAGATTTTGGCCTTAACATTTACAAATAAGGCAGCCCGCGAAATGGAAGAGCGAATTAAGGAGCTTACAGGCAGAAAATTGCAGATGCTTACCGTTAGTACCTTTCATGCTTTCGGGGTAAAGGTTTTGCGCACTTATATAGAAAAATTGGGCTGGCGTTCCAATTTCAGTATTTACGATGAAACAGACAGAAATCAGCTTATTAAAGACTGCGGACGAGAATTAAAATTTTCTCAGGATGCCTTAGATGTCTACAAAATTGGAGCTTTATTTTCAAATATAAAAATGGGTAGAAAAACTTGGACCAATGAGCACGATTCTTACAAGGCTCTTTACAAAGAATATCAAGAGGGCTTAAAACTATACAATGCCGTTGATTTTGACGACTTGATTATGCTACCGATCAAAATATTTACCGAGTTTCCGGAAGTACTTGCAGAATTTAAAGAGCGATACAAGTATATAATGGTAGACGAATTTCAAGATACAAGCACACAACAATACAACTTTGTAAAGCTTATTGCCGATGAGAACATCTGTGTTGTTGGAGATGATGACCAGTCTATTTATTCTTGGCGAGGTGCTAACTTTGAAAATATTAAAATGTTTGAAAAGGACTTTCCTAATCTTTGTGAAATAAAACTTGAACAAAATTATCGTTCAACTGAAACCATACTCGCCGCTGCGAACGGTGTAATATCGAATAACACAAACAGAAAGGTAAAAGCTCTTTGGTCGCAAAAGGGCTCGGGAAAACCAATTGAAGTTTTCAGCCCTGAAAATGAGGCTGCCGAGGCGGACTTTATAGCTGATATGATTCTGCAGCTAAAGGAAAAAGAGTCTTTCAACTATTCTGACTTTGGAGTTCTGCTTAGAGCTAACAGTTTAAGTCGAGCGGTGGAAGAAGCTTTTCTTGATGCAAATATTCCTTACAGAATGTCAGGGGGAACAAGCTTTTTCCAGCGAAAAGAAATAAAAGACGTAATCAGCTATTTGCGGGTAATTGCAAACCCCGATGACGACATAAACCTTTTGCGAATTATAAATACACCCCGTCGAGGCATCGGCAAGAAAACTTTGGAAGTGCTTTCTGCAATTGCAACGGGGCATAAATGTTCTGTTCGTTCGGCTATTGCCTTGATTCTGGAAAATCCGCAAAGCTACGGTGGCGATTTACGCGAAAAAAGCATATCTGAACTACAAGCCTTTTCTGACTTGATTGCTAATCATCGTTCTCAGCTTTTATCAGGTAAGGGCTTGGCTCAAAAAACTCGTAAGCTCTTGGAAGAAATAGATTATAGCGAATACCTCAATTTTGAGTATCAGAAAAGCGAAAAGGCTGCCCAGTTCAAAATGATGAATGTGGAAAGCTTTTTACAATCTATGGAAACATGGGAAAATGATCCGGATAACTGGGATGCCGGCTTGTACGACTATCTTAACCGAATAACGCTTTTAAATCGCGATGATGGAGAAGAAGAAAAGGGAGAGGTTAATGTTATGACCATACATGCATCAAAGGGCTTGGAGTTTCCCGTTGTCTTTATTGCAGGTGCAGAAGAGGGAATAATACCGCATGCTCGCAGTGTAGAAGAAAATGAGGGCGATGTAGAAGAAGAGCGCCGACTCTTCTATGTAGCAATTACCAGAGCTCAGCAAAAACTTTTAATCACTCACTGCCAAGCACGCAAAAAACAAGGAGGATTATGCGAATGTGAACCCTCTCCATTCCTAAATGAAATTCCAAGTGAGCTTGTTCAATATCACGAACCTGATCCTGAACACGAAGAAGAGCGAATCTCAAATATATTTGATCAAATGAAGCAAAAATTCAGCATTTAAAAAGAAAAGCCTTAACACTAAAAAGTGCTAAGGCTTTTACTAAATTAACAAGCTACTTAGAATTTATATCCGATAGCTACACGTGCATTAACTTTAAAAGTATTGTTTGTGTATTTATCATTAGTCTTTTTCATATTTTCATAATATGAAGGTTTTTTTAGATCTATAGCAAAAGTAGTTATGGGGCTTAAATACAAATTTTTCATAATTTTAAAATCTGCTCCAAAACCGGCAACAAAATAATAATGGTTAAGATCCTTTTTTTTATCATCTGACATATTAACTCTAATGTCAGTACCTCCATCTTCACTTAATACATTAAAAGTAAAATCAAAGCCTGCTAGAGGATATGCCTTAATACTTCCTAGCTTAAAAGGATATTTACCTAGTATTGAAAGATTGAGATTTCCATTAACTAAATCTGAATTTTCACTAGCTGTATTGGTTTCTTTACCTAAGGCCTTTACTTTCATATTACCCTTTTTTCCACCAACAGAAAAATCACATCCAAAACTAAGTCTTAAATAATCACTATCAGCAAAAATACTTCCGCCAAGTAGATGAAAGTATTCAAGTCTATTAGTAGTTGTGGTAGTGCTAAGCTTACCAATACCTGCAGTAAGACTGTATTTAGCATGAGTCATCTGACAACTGTAATCAAACTCTGCACCGGCACTTAAATTTAACTTAAATGCAAAAACCGAAGTTGCACAAAGTGCAATCATAAATAAAACCAAAATTTTCTTTTTCATAAAAACTCCTTTGTTGCATACGTAGCAACTCTTTTATAATATCTCATTACTTTTGACATATACTTTTACAATACCTTTTTATTTAACATCTACTTATAACTTATAAGCATTATACAGCATAATATATGATTTATCAACAAATTGTTGAAAATAATAAGTACTCCAGCAAGAAAAAAGCCTTGACAGCAAAGCCAAGGCTTTTTGTTATTTGTGAGACTTAATTAATTAGAATGTATAACCGGCACCTATAACAAAGTTAACCTTGTAATTATGGCTGTCTTTAACATCGAAATTTTTAAATTCATTGCCTAGATTTTTTATCTGCTTTTCAAGACTTTTTTCAGTAGTATTTGGTTTAGCAAGTTCAATGCCAAATACAGATGTAGCGTCTATAAAGAAGTGGTCTCCTAGATAAATATCAGCACCTAAACCACCAATAAATGACCATCTACCAAATGAGCGTTTCATATATTCACTGAAACCTTTTCCTGTACCGCCGTCATTTTCTACAATATTAAATGAAGCATCAAAGCCTGCAAACGGATAAAGTCTGGCAAAACCAAGCTTAAATGGCAGTTTACCGACAAGTGCAACATTAATACAAGTCATATTCATTTCTCCATTCTGCATTCCTTCAAACAATTCCGTAATTTTATCCTTAGCAGCAACTCCAGCAGCCTCTACATCACTTTTTATGTTAAATTTATTTTTTTCGCCACCAACTAACCAATTGGTACCAACAGAAAGTCTAACATACTGAGCATCAACAAATGCATTAAAACCGAATAAGTTAGTATAAGGTCTGTTTTTAGCTTCAAGCATTTTTTTTATACCGGGTAGATCAAGCTTACCTTCAATACTTACATTTTTCCATTCATAATCCCACTCTCCATTCAATCCAACGCTAAAATCAAGTGCGAAGACAGAACCTACACAAATAGCTAACATAAGAATAATTACTATAGTCTTTTTCATACAAAACCCCTTCCTTGCAAACAGCAAGCATTTAAATATCATCTCTATTATTAATTATACAACACTAAGTCTTGTTTATCAAGTAATGTATACAAAAAAACATCAAAAATATCAAATTTTTTATAAAAAGCATTAAATTTCTTCATTTAGAAAGAAAATAAAAAGCTCAAAGCCTTCTCTTGAAAAAAAAATCTAAAAATGTTATGATGTTATTATAGAAAAGAATTAAATTTATTTATGAGGTGAAAAATGGTTAGAGGTGGAGATATTGCCAAAGGAACTGTTCTTTTAAACAAAGGAACTCCTTACTTAGTTGTTGAAAGAGAATTTGTAAATCCCGGAAAGGGTGCTGCTTTTGCTCGCGTAAAAATGAAGAATTTGCGAGACGGTTCAGTTCTTACACAGACAATTAAAACAGCTGACAACGTAGAAGATGCCACAGTTGACACTCACAGATGTCAATATCAGTATAAAGATGGAACTGATTTTATCTTTATGGACACTGAAAGTTTCGAATCAGTTGTTGTTCCTGCTGATACTATGGGAAATAAAGAAAACTACCTTAGAGAAGGCGATGAATACGATATTTTAATTTGGGAAAATGAACCTATAGATGTAAAAATTCCTACAAAAATGATTTTTATTGTAGAACAGAGTGAAAATTACATCAAAGGCGACACTGTTTCAGGCGCAACAAAACCGATTGTTACAGAAACAGGCTTGGTTGTTCGTGTTCCTCTTTTCATCAAACAAGGCGAAAAGATTTTAGTAAACACTGAAACAAACGAATATCAAGAAAGAGTAAATAACTAAACACGAAATTACCTTAAATTTGGTAAAATCGAGGACAAATTTAAAAAAAATATCAGAATTTTGTAATTTTTTTCTGAAATTTTGGCCACTATGAATATTACTGCGTATAAAAAGAGTAAAGACGAAGTAAAATTTATAAAATTCTGAAGGAGATTTTTATGGCAAAAGCAAAAAAAGAAGTGCCACAGGTAGGACATCCTGATGACAAATTAAAGGCTCTTGAGGCCGCAAGACTGCAAATCGAAAAGCAATTCGGACAGGGCTCACTTATGAAACTTGGTGCAAACAACACCATAGGTAGCATAGAATCAATTCCATCGGGAAGTATACTACTTGATGCATGCAGTTGCCGAAGCACAAAAACAAGGCGGAATTGCAGCCTTTATCGATGCTGAACATGCCCTCGATCCACAATATGCAAAGGCTCTCGGTGTAAATATTGACGAACTTTGGGTTTCTCAGCCTGACACAGGTGAGCAAGCCCTTGAAATCGCAGAAAGCCTGGTTCGTTCCGGCGCTGTTGACGTTATCGTCATAGACTCTGTTGCGGCCCTTACCCCACAAGCTGAAATTGAAGGCGAAATGGGAGACTCACACATGGGTTTACAAGCCAGACTTATGAGCCAGGCTTTGAGAAAACTAACCGCAATAATAAATAAATCAAACTGTATGATTATATTTATTAACCAAATCAGAATGAAAA
>PDWI01005963.1_pt1 | contig 15505 bp, 13 predicted proteins | sample 1430891 | NCBI WGS metagenome assembly PDWI01 (sample SAMN01162508, study PRJNA174530) | Oral metagenome, whole genome shotgun sequencing project. | biome: Marine environment; feature: Marine mammal; material: Swab sample of the gingival sulcus; isolation source: swab sample of gingival sulcus... | reverse complement strand
TCCATGAAAACCGTAACAGGCAAGGGAAAGGAAGTTAGTAAAAGATTTAGAATTACTGCCCAGGCTTTACAAATTGAGAAAGTCAGGGATAAAATGATTACAGAGTAAAAAAGGAGTCATACATGCCTGAGCACATCCGCCCCAGTTGGGATGAATATTTCATGGAAGTCTGCGAATCCATATCCAAAAGGGCAACCTGCAACAGGGGCCGCAGCGGCTGTGTCATTGCCAAAGACAGACAAATCCTGGCCACAGGCTATGTGGGGTCTCCCCCCGGACTCCCCCATTGCGATGAAGTGGGGCACCAGTTCAAAACCGTCATCCACGAAGATGGTCATAAAAGCCAGCATTGCGTAAGAACCGTCCATGCAGAACAAAACGCCATCTGCCAGGCCGCCAAAAGAGGAGTAGCCCTGGAAGGTGCCACCCTCTACTGCCGCATGACCCCATGCCGTACCTGCGCCATGCTCATCATCAGCTGCGGCATTACAAGGGTCGTTTGCGAACGCAAATACCATGCCGGGGCCGAATCAGAAAAAATGTTTGAAACAGCAGGAATCATTCTGGAATATAAATTTGAAGAAGTGCAGAAATACGAAAAACAATGAGCACCCAGCAGCAATTCCAATTTCAGGGTTTTTAACAAGCCATTTTTGTACCTCGAACCTGAAAATTCAGCTCCTTTAGTCAACTTTCAGATCTAAAAGTATGGACTCTCTTCCAAAATCAGAATTGCTGACCTCCAGGACCTCAGGCCTTGGGAACATGATAAATCCTCTTGTTATGATCTTCCTGATAGCGGTACAGAAGGGCTACATTACCAATAATTCTGACAACTTGAGACGCTGTTTTTTGGGCCAACTCCTCCGCCAGTTCCCTCCTGGCCTCCTTGAAATCCTGAAACTTCACCTTGATCATCTCCCGCTCTTCCAGTTCCGCATCCACAGCCTTAATGACCCCTTCTGTAAGTCCCTTGCCGCCAATCATGACCACGGGTTTCAAACTATGAGCCCTTTTGCTGAGGTAACCCCGCTGCACTCCTTTTAAGTTCTCCATAATCCTCCCCACGAAAAAACCATGCCACAAAAAAGCTCCTCTGTAAATCCCTGAAGTCCAATGCAGATTCAAATTAGATGCAGAGGTTTTTGGTAACATTCTGCTGATAACAGCCGCCAGAACCGGACTATCCAGTTAACCATCCGGAACATTATTTACCCCTTCCATACCGGATACCAAATGGTCCGGCTTCAAGACATGGGTAACAGTTCCCCTGAAACCCGAATCGGAAGAAAAAAGCCCATTTAGTCAATTCTTCCAAGTTTCCCTAAGCAAGGCCTCCATTATTTTCGATAAGAAAGTATGGTAACAATCTCAGCGCCCGTCCAAAGTCCCCGCAAAACCGGGAGATTTGCCATCCTCTTCCTTTTTATGGTTTTGCTGCCCTTTTCCGGCCCTGAGGCCTCCGAATTAATCAGCCACAAGGTAAAGGCCGGAGAAAGCCTCTCCTCTTTGGCCCGGGATTACAACTGTTCCATTGAGGACATAAAGGATGCCAATGGTCTGAAACGAAACGGTCTTTATAAAGGGGAGGAATTACAAATTCCTGTCCGGCGGCCTGATCAATACATCGTTCGCCCGGGAGAAACCCTGTCTGAAATCGCCCTGAAATGCGGAATTCCCCAGGAAAAACTCGTATCCCTTAACAATATGCACAACCAGGTTCTCCAGGCCGGGCAAATTCTGGAACTGATCCGCCCCCCCGTCAAAGGAGAAACATGGACTGTAAAAAAAGGGGATAGCCTCAGCTGGATTTCCCTGAAATTTGATATTTCCCAGGAAAGGCTGAAGCAGATTAACTATTTGGAAAAAAGCGATCTTCAAACAGGCCAGATACTGGAACTTACTTCCCCCGTTCCCCAGACCATTACCCTGAAAAAGGGGGACACCCTGTGGGGGATTTCCCGCCGGTACGGAAGAACCCTCCAGCAACTGCGCCGCTGGAATGCCCTAAGCTCCGATGCCCTGGCGGCAGGTACCATCATCCAGCTTTTTCCGGAAGTCCTGGATCTGGATGCCGGAGATCTGCAAAGCCAGACCCCGGAAAATGGAGATTTCCGGTCCGGCACGCCTTCCCTCCCGGAGAAACCGGATACCCATCTGGCTGCTTTGGAAGTGAATCCCCATCTTCACTATTCCAGACCGACACGGAAGAGATGCCAGCCTGGCAAAGATTACTGTGAAGATGATTTGAAAAATCCCATAGAACAGTATAAAAAAGCCAGTGCCCTTTTAACACGGTTTGACAAAGCCATCCGCAAACTCCCTCCTTTAAGCCAAAAACTGAAAGGTTGGAGTATTATTCTCGACCCCGGTCATGGAGGCCGGGACCCTGGAGCCATTGTAGAAAGCATGGATGGAAGGGGCAACTCCGTCTTTGTTGTGGAAGACGAATACTGTTATGACATCGCCTTAAGGGTTTATAAGGCTTTGCTACGCCATGGCGGAGATGTCCACCTTACGGTGATTAGTCCCAATCAGACCATTCGTCCTACAAAAGATGCCTCTCTAACCTATGTAAACCAGAAAAACGAAGTTTATAACAGCCGGAACATCAACCTTGAAGAAGACCCCTGGCCCGTGGGCAATTCCTGGGGGCTTGAACAGCGCATACGGGTAACCAAAGAAAGCCTCAAAGGGAAAAGCAGAAACAAAACCATTTTTTTAAGCATCCACGCCGACAATAATCCGGGAGACGGCAAGGGCAGCTGCATCCTTTACGCCCCCCAGGAAAGGGGAAGACAATCAGAAAAGCTGGCCCGTCATTTTATTTCTTTTCTGGGAAAAGATTCTCATGCCCGGGAACAGGAGGTTCATGTTCTGAAAAACAACCCTGCCAGGGCCGCGGTTCTTATAGAAATTCGTAATTTGGCCTATGCAGACAACAGCTGGGCCATCCGGAATGAAGAGCTAAGACAGGAAGATGCCCAACGGATTGTAAAAGGAATCCTGTCCTACTGCCATCCCTGACATGGAAGTTCTGCTAAATAAATAGCCAGCACGTGCTTATGGAAAATGTCCCAAAAGGAAAGAGAAAATGCAAAATCCGGAACAAAAAGTGAACAGCCCGGCAAAGCAGTCATTTTATTGTCAAAATCAGGAAAGATATACCATGCCCCAAACACCAATGCCCCCCAATATTCCTCGTAAGGGATTTATCAAAATGCCCACTCCGGGAAATATACCCCTTTCTCCTGCAAGCAAGGTCATCCTTATGCGCAGGGGAAACGCCCTGTTTAACCAAGGTAAAGTACGGGAAGCTTCCCGGATTTTCATGACCATCGGGTACACAGACGGCTTGATACGATCGGGAGATGCCTATTATCAAAGAGGCGAGATTCTGGAAGCCTTGAAAATGTATAAAGCTGCCCCGTCTCCTGCAAAAGTAAACATGATTATGGAAAGAACCGCTTTGGTAATAAGGGCCTGGCTTGAAAAGGGGGAGGAAACAGGGACAGACAATACTACCCCTCCCGGCCCGGCTGCCCCCTTGGGAGTACAGAACAGCCGGCCAGAGGGCTGACAGCCCGCCCTTACAATTATGTCAGAACAGCCCGGATGCGGCGTACCCCCCGGGAAGAGGACTGTTCCTTTTGAATTTTAAAATGCCCCAGAGTGGAGGTATTTTCCACATGGGGGCCTCCGCAGACCTCAATGGAATAATCTCCAATAAAATATACCTTTACCTGCTCTCCATACCTGGATGAAAACAGGGCTCGGGCTCCCAGCTTTTTGGCCTCTTCCACCGTCATGGTCTTCATGGTTACCTTGTGGTGTTTGGCAATTTCCAGGTTCACCATGTTCTCCACAGCCTTGACCTCTTCTTCCGTCATCTTCCCGGGATGGGAAAAGTCAAAACGGAGCCGTTTTTCCGTAATGTTGGAACCTTTCTGCTCCACATGGTCTCCCAGAACCCGTTTCAGGGCCTCATGAAGCATGTGAGTAGCAGTGTGATAGCGGGTGGTCATTTCCGAATGATCCGCCAGTCCTCCCTTAAAAACCTGGTCAGCCCCCTTTTTGGAGGCCTCCTGATGCTTTTTGAAAGCCGCATCAAAACCGGCCCGGTCTACTGTCATGCCCTTCTCCGCTGCCAGCTCTTCGGTTAGTTCCAGAGGGAAGCCAAAGGTATCGTAAAGCCGGAAGGCCAAACGGCCAGGTAGTTCCTTTTTGGGATTCTTCATCAGATTGGGCAGAAGTTTCTCAAACTCATGTTCCCCCTTTTTCAGGGTATCTCCAAACTGCTTTTCTTCCAGAGCCAGCTCAGAAAGAATCAGCTCTGTTTTTTTCTCCAAATCAGGGTACACCTCTTTGTACATGGCAATAACCACCTGACTTACCCTGCCCAGAAACGGGTCTGTAATGCCCAGCTTTTTGCCATGGCGAACTGCCCGGCGAATCAAGCGGCGCAGGATGTAACCTTGTCCCAAATTGGAAGGCTTGGCCCCCCGGGGATCCCCGAGAATCATGGTAGCCGCCTTGCAGTGGTCACAGATGATGCGGATGGAAATGTCCTCATCTTCCTTCTTTCCATAGCTCTTTCCGGTCAGTTCTTCCAGACAGGCAATAAGGGGAGTAAACAGTTCAGTCTTGTAAACTGAATCCTTACCCTGAAGCATGGTAGCTGTCCGCTCAATCCCCATGCCCGTATCCACACAAGGGGCCTCCAGGGGAAGGTAGCGTCCTTCTTCTGTTTTATTATACTCCATGAACACATCGTTCCAGATTTCAAAGTACTTGCCGCAATGGCATCCTGGAGCGCAGGTCTCGCCGCAGGCCTCTTTACCTGTATCATAAAACATTTCGCTGTCCGGCCCGCAGGGGCCGGTTTTGCCTGCGGGCCCCCACCAGTTATCTTCCCGGGGAAGAAAGTGAATCCTCTCTTTGGGCATACCCAGCTTTTCCCAAATCGCCGCAGCCTCTTCATCTCTGGGAACTTCTTCATCTCCGGCAAAAACGGTAACGGAAATACGATCTTTTTCCAGGCCCAGATATTCAGGCGAGGTAAGAAACTCCCAGCTCATGGTCAGGGCTTCTTCCTTAAAATAATCCCCCAAAGACCAGTTTCCCAGCATCTCAAAAAAAGTCAGGTGGGAAGGATCTCCCACCGCCTCAATATCCCCGGTACGAATACACTTCTGATAATCTGTAAGTCTCTTTCCCGCCGGATGGGGCTGGCCTTGCAAATAGGGAACCAGAGGGTGCATTCCGGCGGTTGTAAACAGCACGGTAGGGTCGTTTTCGGGTATAAGGGACTGGCCGGAAATTTCCGCATGTCCCCTTGATACAAAAAAATCAATGTATTTTTTTCTTAATTCCTTTCCAGTCATGGAAAGAATCATAGTATAAAGGGAACTGTAAAGACAAGGGGCACCGGGGAATTGTATCAACAAGAAATAATCTCTTGTATCTCTATGTTTCAAATAAAGCCAGCCTTATTTACAGGGTTAAAAGAGAAAGGAGAATAACACAATTTGTTGAAAACCCTTGCGTCAAGGAGTTTACCCTATACCCGGGAAGAGAGTTCCCAACAGCAGAGCCCAATTGGCTGACAAAAGATTCTCCCAAAAACCATGGCACACTTCATCATTGGGAAAACCCATAGTATAAAACCGGGATTCAGAGTTGTAGATTTTGATGGTAAGATAACCCGTTTGAAAGAGGCTGGGAACAGGGACTGAGGGTCGGCCCTGTAATGACCCAAGCCTTCTTCTGTCATCCGTATTCCGCTGTCCAATTGAGGCATTTCTTATTCATGGAGCGTTTAGTTACGGGGCATGTTCTTTCTTACGATGTATATTAATTCCAGGGGGAAAATATGAATTTTGAAAGGCCGGGGCACCCCCCAAGGGTTTGTAAAACCCGGGGCTTAATTCCCCGGGCCTTCAGATACCGGGCTTCTTCCATATAGGAGGCCTCATCTCCCGAAAGCTCAAAACCAAGAATAAGGTAATCCATGGCATTACGCCCCTCCCTGTCTTTTTTGGTCAGGGATGCTCCGGCATCTGCAAGCATGCGGATGGTTCTTAAATCACCGGAAAAGGCGGCATAATGAAGAAGGCTGGTCCCTTTCCGGCCTTCCCCTGTTTCAAGGCCGCCATGCTCTATAAGCTTTGCCATGGCCCCGTAGGACCGGGAACACCAGGCCGCAAAGAGGGGTGAATTTTCCAGAGACAAAGTCTCAAAAGAGCCGGTATCCTTAAGAGGAATGTTCATCAGGCGTTCCATAAGGGCTGTATTTCCGAAATAGGAAGCATACCACAGGGCTGTCAGCCCCAGGGTGTCCCTGGCATAAGGATTAGCCCCCCAGCTCAAAAGGAGTTCCCCCTTATAGGCATCTCCCAAAGATGCGCTCATCATCAAAGCGCTTACATTTTCAGGATTGGCCGCATCAGGATTGGCACCTTCTTCCAAGAGGGTTTTTAGTTCACCATAACTGCGGTGAACCACCGTGTTCAAAAAGTTAAAATGCTTCCATCGGACCTCTTTCAGAGCCAATCCCCGGGCACAGTGCTGGCGCCGCTCCCAAATTTCGTAAAGCAGGGGAGAAAACAAGGGCCCGCCTTTAATCAAACCGCCCTGACTTTCCAGCCAGAATGCCAGTTCGTAGTGCATTCCGTTTACCGCCTCCAGAAGAGGGGTCTTTCCTTCAAGGGTCTGTAAATTAATATCGGCCTTCCATTGCAGCAAGGTCTGGGCCATTTCCCGATTTCCCGTTTTTGCCGCCAAATGCAAAGGGCCTTGCCCCTGACTTGAAAGTGTATCCGGATTTGCCCCCTGCTCCAAAAGCCAGCGCAGCGCCCGAACTCTCTGTTCCCGGCACATGATGATTAAAACAGGTTCTCCCCCGTAAACCGCAGTATCTACCGAGCCTCCGGCCTCCAGATAATACCGGGCATCCCGGAACCTGGATTGCCTCAAGGCCATGAGAAAATCTTCTACTGGAGTGGCAAATAAACCCTCCATGGTCAGAAACAGAAACAGGAATACAGAAAGGACCGCTTTCATGTAAGGAACTCCTTGAATCATAAAAAACATATCCCGGGATAATTCCTCCCCCCTCCTTTCCCGGCGTTAAGGAGCTCAAGACAGCAAAGAAAATCGGAATTGTTCCCGTATTTTACATGAGCTTTTGCAGATTATCAATGGACAGACAAAGGGGAAAAACCTCTTTCCGGAAGGATGATACAAAATTCTTGAAATAAGATTTGAATGAAAAGGAAAAATAACTTATACTGCTGTATATTAAAAGGTTTTTAAAGCTTTAAAAGTATGAAAGAAGTCTTTTTATTTATCAAAAAAAAATCATTTTTTGTATAAAATTTACTTGTTTTTCTGCTTTAAACCTGATTTTTATCCAGAAAGGGGGTATATTCATAGGTATGAACGTTAGGAAATTATTATTGTTTGTTATGTTCTCGGGATGGTCTGCAGCATTTCTGATGGCTCAGTCCAATGAACAGCTGGATCGCTTCATGAAATGCGAAACAGCTCTGGCGGCAGATTCATTTCTTCTTATTGCCCAGGGAACGGGCGAGTTGGGGTCTGATGCCGGACCTGCCCAGGCCATGGCTTGGGCGCAAGGAAAAAAATGGGGCAAAAAATTAAAAAAAATTACAGCGGACAGCCCCATGTCTTTGGGCCTCTTTCACTTGGCCCTTTTTAAAAGCTTCGAGATTCGGGGGGGATGGGCCTTTAACTGGTTTCCCTGCCCCCGCACAGCCGTTTTGGAGGCGGATTATAAAGGTTTTATCGCCGGACGGCCCTATGTAAATCATGCCATGAGTCCCGATGAGGTTCTTTATTCCCTTTCGGCTGCCCTGGAAATACAGGAGGCCCTTCAATGAAAATGAAGAAGATAATAATCCTGCTTTTCTTTGCTTTTATCCTGACTCTGTCTCTCTCTGCTTACGAGCATGTATGGGGAACCAGGCTGGATTTGAATGTTTCGGCACCGGATATAAACGGAACCACCGCAACCCTTTCTTCATTAGACAGTTTTACCCTTTGGTATGAAGGCTCTTTTTCTCCTGCTTTAAAATTGAGACTTGATGGAGCCCTGGGGTTTAACTTTGCCACAACTTTTGCGGTGGATGTTCATAAGGACCTCCAGTACGTAAATACGGCTGGAGACCTGTATCCCGATATAAAGACGGTTCAGGTTTTTGGCAGTTACGGAATTTTTGATTACCGTTTGGGAAGGCATCTCTATACGGATCCTTCCAGAATGATTTTTTCCCAGGCTTTGGATGGACTTGATTTGGGAATCCGCTTGGGGCCGGGAACCTTGAGGGTTGAGGCCGGATACACCGGACTGATTCACTTTTTGGCCTCCAGCCAGAGCATGACCAAAAATGATGTTACCGACAGAAGCGATACCTTTTTTGGTTCTCCCAGGCTCATTGAAACTTTAAGCTACAAGTATCCGGAACTATGGCAGGAGCATCTCAGCCTTGTTGCCTCCTTTACGGCACAGCAGGATCTTCAAAATGATCTTGTTGCCGGAACAGAAAAGCTGCATACCTATTATCTCCACCTTGGGGTAAATGGTTTCCTTATTCCCTCTTTGGGGTATGAGGCAAATGCGGTATATCAAAGGGGATTTTATGGTGAGAATTCCGCCACGGGCTTCCTGGGTTCGGCAAAGTTCCTCTGGTTTACCGGGTGGGGAAATTCCTTTGTTACTTTAAAGGGAGTCTTTTCTTCCGGGGATAAGTGGAAGGACAGACAGGACTATTTTGGAGCTGGAGTTACCGGGGAAACGAACCAGTTTACTCCCATTACATCATGCGGGTCGGTAGGTTATGTAGAAAATTTCAGTTTGGGAAATATCAGCGCCGGAGAGCTTTTGATTAACCTTTCCAAAACCAGGCGCTTTGCTGCTCAAATCAGCACCACCTCCATCCTGAGAAATGTAAATGGTCCGGTCTCTTCCTCTCTTGTTATAAATAATGGAAAAGACAGCGCCTTTTTGGGTCAGGAAGTGCTGCTGAATATTTTGGGCCGTCCATCCCAAAATTTTGGAATTGGCTTCAAGGCTGGAGTCCTCGCTTATGGAGAGGCTATAACCATAAACACTTTATTGGAAGATTACCTTCCTGTATTGTTTAAAGCAGGAATTGACCTGTCGTTTAGTTTTTAGGAGGAAGTTATGAAAAAAGTATTTGTTGTATTAGTGCTTGTTACCCTGTTGCCCCTTGCCCTTATGGCTGAAATTGTCGCAGGAGACATGAGTGGTAAAGTTGAGATTATGAAACCGGGTTCACAGAAATGGCAAACCCTGAGTACAGGAGATTCCCTGCCTAAAGACTCCACCATTTCCACTGGTTTTAATTCCAGGGTTCAGCTTAAGGTAAATGATGCCACCACGGTGGAATTAAAACCCCTGACCCGTTTAAGTATTGAAGAGGCCGTAAGTACACCGGGGGGAGATCAGAATACAAAACTTTTCATGGGCAGCGGAAGGATTCGTGCCAATGTTAAGAAAAATGAAGGCAAGAGTCATAATTTTCAGGTAAGAACTCCGGTGGCTACGGCTGCTGTAAGGGGAACCGCTTTTGACATGACTCCCCGAAATCTTACCGTCCGGGAAGGGCTGGTCCGTTTTAGTGCAGGAAAAAGCACCTATCATGTTGCCAAAGGACAGCAGACCATTGTGTCCGAAGTAGCTGGTCAGGAAAGTGTGGAGGCACCCCTGGAAGAAGCCGTTGCACAAAGAGAGGTTTCTGTTCAGGCCGGGCCGGAAGCTCCGGAAGAAGTTGTCGCAAGTAATGCAGGAAACGAGGCTACCGGCTACATTCAGATTACCTTGAAATAAGGAGGTCTTTGTATGAAAAAGCTGTTTTTTATTTTGATTATGGGGGCCCTGATACTTACAGGATGCAGTTTTCAGGAAGCTGCGGATTACGGTTCTGTCTGCGTTCGTTTTCCCGGAGGGTATTCAGCAAGAACCCTGAGTGATGAAACTCTCCAGAAAACAACACGGGTAATTGCGGGCTTTCTGGATGGGGATACCCTCTATAATATTGAGGACATGAAGGATGTAAGGAACTTTCGCCGGGAAGATCTTCATTTCTCTGGCATACACCTTGGAAATTATACCTTTATAGCTGTTCTTCTTAATGACAAGGATCAAATTCTGGCCATGGGTAAAGAGATAATAAACATCAAGGCTGGATTGAACAAGCTACAGGTGAATATGGGGCCAGGGTTTAAAGTTGAGGTTGATATACCTGAAGGCCAGGGAGTTTCCATGGATGAGGCTTTAAGCCTTAATCTGGATGATCTGGCAGATGATGTTGATTTTAGCTTTAACGGGACAACCATGAAGGTTAGCTTGCCTCCCGTGTTTTCCGAGTTGAAGCAAAAAAAAGGGAAGTTTATCCTTAGGGTTGAAGCTTTTGATAATATAAAGATTAATGTACTGAAACCTGATGGTGAAGAATTCTCTCCCTATGATATTGATTTGGACGTATCCCAGGGAGAGGGAGGCGGTTCCGAAATAGAAACTTCAACTATTACGTTTAAGAATCTTCAAAATCCGGTGGTCCGGGACTTTTTGCTTGTGCTTGAAGACCCAAAGGATCCAGAAAACAAAGCCGAATACCATATTGTTTTAAAATACTAGGTTTTGCCTGGTTTTAGCGGGGCGGGTTTTTAGCCCGCCTTTTTTCAGCTTTCAAGGATTTGGGAGAGGAAGAGTCTGGTTTGCTCTTCCTTTGGATTGTTGAATATTGCTTGGGGGCACAAGCGGTATATTCCTTCATTTTTTCCAAGTTCATCCTCATAGCATGGTTTCCAAAGCATGGTAATGTCGCTATTCTGGAACGATGTCCCTTTTTCCTGCCTGTTCCCGGACAAAGGGCAGCAAATTTCGATTCAATCGGAAAAGGAAGCAAGAAATCCTGCCCAGGCTTTCGGACTCATGCTCCAGTTTGTGATTTTCAGGACAGAACCTTCCTGCTCTATGTTCAATCGCTTCAGGGCTGCCCGTTCTTCTGCATGAGGAGAAAGTCCAAGCCGGGCAGCCAGGTAAAATCTCAATCCCAAGGCCCAGAGCCGTACTTCCCGGGGAACAGAGAAACGGAGTTCTCCATGAAGGCTGTACCTTCCAGGCTGATCAGGAAACGGCTCAAGGCTCATCAAGGCAGAGCTGCCAGGAGGGATGGTCCTCAACCCCTGGGGAAGGGGGAGTCCATCCAACCGAGGCAGATAAAAAAGCAGGACGGGCCCGCCCTCTTCCCACCAAAGACGGTCAACCTCCGGGAGTATCGGGTCTGTAATCGGGGGATGATTCATATTTTGACTGAGCAGCTCCAGAGCGTTTGGAGCATTGGCGGCTATAAGGGTATTTTTATAAAGGGTGTTCGCAAGAATTTTATCAGGCCCCTGCCAGATTTGACCTTCCTGTTTGTACCAGTCTGGAGATTTTTTCAAAGCCCGGCGGACAAAAAAGGCCGGATATTCTCCCTTTAATATGACCGAAAAAAACAGGGGTTTGGTAAAGTTTCCGCTTAAAACAGCATCATGAGTTCTTTCCAGAACTTGATATGCTTCCCCGGGGATTAATGGTATAAGGGTTTTCAGAATTTCAAGATTCAGTTCTTCGTGTCCGTCAGGCCGGGCCAGCAGGTAAAACCCTTCATTCCGGGGCAGCCTGGCCAGAGGTCCTGATTCTTTTCTGACAGGTATGGGCTTGGTAGCGCAACTTGCAATAAGGATGAATAAAACAAAAAGAAAGAGCATGTCCTTGTATTTTTTTTTCATGGTATTTCCTCTTTTAGCGAGGAAGCAGGCCTTGCCAAAGGTCGCCAGCTTCCATACAAAGGGACTCTTATCCACGTAGACAAAGCCTTTTCGCCGTAAATCTTCAAAACTCTATATGCCTATGGGAAGCTTTCGCAGAGTATTCATACTTTAATTATACAGCTTAAAGGAATTCTTTGGTACAAGAATGTGAAAAAATATGGGGTAAACATATCAATAAATAATAATTCATTGTATTGGGTCAGGTTAGATTTAAACAGTCATCTCAACAGGAAACCGATGGGATGTTAAAGGACTAATGAAAAGAAAAACGCAACCTGGAAGCCCACCAGAATGAAAAGAAGCTCTTGGGAAATTTTAAAAAAGACTGAATGCAACCAAACACTAAATTTTATACTGACAGAAGGGTTTGACCTGTCCATGCCGTATCCACGACCTCCCTTTCTGATTTGTCTTGCAATAAAACAAAACTAACAGTTTTGGCTTGAATTACCGGATTTTCTAATCAACTTCTTCCCCGGCGTCCTCACCCGTTCTGAAAAAATTAATTTTTCTTGTGATAAACATAATAAAAGCGGTTATGGCAAAAACCCCTATAGAACCTATAAGCAAGGCCCAATCTTCTGACTGCAAAGTCATAAAAAGATAAAAATAAGCTCCTGTCATAACGGGAGCCATATACCATGACTTTTTCTCCTTTCTTAAAATCCCGAATGTATATAAAGTCACCAGAAGGGTTACCGCCGCCGAGGCGATAAGGTAGGAGGTATTAAAGCCCAAGTATTCTGAAAGGGAAAGGAGAAGGAGATAAAAGATAATATTGGCTACCCCGACAAGCATGTACTGGATAAAATGGACAGGCTTCCATAAAAAGATTTCAAACAGAAAGAGGGCAATAAAGGGAATCAGGATGAACAGTACTGAATATTTGGCCGCACGAGTGGCCAAACCGTAATTATTCAGGATGTTAATAAGCTTTGTCCCTATAATTAAATCTGTAAGATCCCTGTCTTCCGGGGCAATAATCCTTTCCATTTCTGCCTCCTTGGTGTGGGAATACTTTTTATATTCCGAATCCAGAGGAAGTGTATCCACCCAATTCCCAGGGATGCCGCTGCTCAGACTGCTGACCTTCCATGAAGCGGTAAAGCCCTCTTCGTCTATGGTGTGGCTATCCGGAAGGCTTAAACCGCTGAAAGAGGGGGCCGGCCAGTTACTTGTGAGCTGTATACCAAGATTATCAGCCAGGGGCAGGATGCCAATAAGGTCTGCCCCTCTGACCAGAATCCTGACCTCAAAATCCAGAAAATCCTTCTGTTCAGGCAAGGGTAGTTCTGCATGAATGCCTCCGGAACTCAGGTTCAGGCCCCGGTTTCCCGGCTCTAGCCGCAGATTTTGGGAGTCCAGCACAGCCATTTCAATTCCCTTAATAACTTTTTGATTAAAAAAGGGGATCACAAAAACAGCATGTCCCCTATCTAAATTACCAAAAGAAGCTCCTTTTTCTTTAAGACTATTAAGATCAAAGCGGCCCTTCATGGTAAGGGTTCCACGGAAAACGGGGGCCGGGACAATACCCCGCTTTTTATTCTCCACGTCCAGGGCTATGGTAATTTGAACCTCCTGGGGGCTGTACCAGAATGAAAAGGGCGTAGGAGTATATTCCCTCCTGGTCTTTCCGCTGCTGTCTTCATAAAGGATTTGAGATGTGCGCTCCCCCGGGACCTTTAATACGGGATTGGCAAACTGAAGGGGGCCACCCACAGAATCAGCAATCTCCCTTCTTATCCCCCTGGCCCGTCTGTCCCGTTCCCGAATAAGAGACTGAACCATGGAGGCAGGAAACATCATGATGAGGGTCAGAAAAATCAAAGTAAGCGCCTTGAATCCATAAGTTTTGGTAATGTTGATGTTCATGATTGCTACAGCATGATCTCCTTTTAATAAAATCCCCGCAGGGCTTGGGCAATATTCAGACAATAACCGCCGATCTCTTCAATTTGACGAACCACATCCATGTGCAGGAGTTCCGACTTGACATTGGCCCCTTTTTTCAGGTGTTTTTGAACATCCCTGGCCAGGGTTTTCCTTGTATGAAAGATTTCCTCCTCCATTTGATAGGCTTCGGTCAGTTCAACCTTACTCATGTGCTTGTTAATATGGGCTGTAATAAAGCAAAGGAATTTCTGCACCTGCTCCGTGAAGGGCTGGAGTTTTTTTATGTTTTTTTCATTTATGGGGATTTGTTTTTTATAGCGCCGTTCTGCCAAAAGGATAAGATTATAACAGCAGTCTCCCACACTTTCCAGTTCGTTTACAATCCGCATCATGGCGCTCACGTTTTTCCGCCCGGTCTCATTAAGATTTTCTCCTGAACAGGAAATCAGGAATTGAGTAATTTCTTCCTGCATTTGATCGCTAAAATCTTCCATATCATGAAGTTCCCTGACCTGAGAGGCCATTTTCTTTTCCGGATTGTTAAAGACCTCCAGATAAATGGAAAACATTTCTTCCACAAGCCGGGCCATCCGGGAAATCTCTTTACGCGCTTCCAGTAGGTTGATTTCGGGGATGCTCTGTATGGTGGGTTCCATGTAATCCAGCCGATAGCGCCCCAGACCGGGTTCTGCTTCTTTGGGGGAGATGATTCTTTCAACCAGCCGGGCAATCCGGGGGACAAAGCCTATAAATATAATGGTGTTAAATATGTTAAAGAGTGTATGAAACATGGCCAGGCTGTTCGTTGTTCCCGAGCCCTCTACCAAATGCTGAGCCAGAAGGAGAAAGGGCTTGAAAATAGAGGCTACCACGACTACACCGCCAAGATTAAAAAAGATATGAACAAAGGCGGCTCTGCGGGCGTTCACATTGGTTCCGATGGAGGCCAGCAAGGCATCCACAGTCGTCCCTATGTTGGAACCCAGCACCATGGCGGCCGCAGCACTTAAGGGCAAAATCCCGTTATGGGCCATGGTCAGTGTTATGGCCATGGAAGCACTGGAAGAATGGACTATAACCGTAACCAGGGCTCCTGCACAAATGAACAGAATCAGGGAAAATAGTCCTTTATCCGTGTAAGGGGCAAGAAAGGAAATGCTGTCTGCCGTCAGCCTGGGCATAGCGTCTTTCAAAAAAGAGAGGCCCAGAAAAAGAATGCCAAATCCAATCATGGATTCACCCCAATCCTTCCGGTCTGAATGTTTGGAAAAATAGAGGGGCAATCCCAACCCTATAATAGGCAGGGCCATGCCACTTATTTTGAATTTAAACCCCAAAAGAGCGACAATCCAGCCTGTAACGGTGGTACCGATGTTGGCTCCCATAATGATGCCTATGGCCTGGGTAAGGGAAAGAAGGGCGGCGTTCACAAAGCTGACCACCATAACGGTAGTGGCAGAAGAAGATTGAATGATGGCCGTAACCAGAAAGCCTGTAAAAACCGCAGTAAAGCGGTTGGTGGTAATATGGTTAAGGATGCTTTGAAGCCTTTCTCCTGCGGCTTTCTGCATACCTTCACTCATGATTTTCATGCCATAAAGAAAAACCCCAAGAGCACCGACTATATTCAGAATGTGAACAACCAGATTCATGGACTCCTCCCTGATCTATTCCTCAACCTAAAATGTCCAGTACGGATAATTTTACCAAGGGCTTCCTGTTTTGACAAGTTTCCAGATTGCCTCAT
>PDWI01005962.1_pt1 | contig 15506 bp, 11 predicted proteins | sample 1430891 | NCBI WGS metagenome assembly PDWI01 (sample SAMN01162508, study PRJNA174530) | Oral metagenome, whole genome shotgun sequencing project. | biome: Marine environment; feature: Marine mammal; material: Swab sample of the gingival sulcus; isolation source: swab sample of gingival sulcus... | reverse complement strand
GGTAACACCTGTTCCCATACCGAACACAGAAGTAAAGTCTTCCAGCGTCGAAAATACTAACCGGGCAGCTGGTTGGGAAGATAGAACATCGCCCATTTAGAAAGAACGATGGAATAGATAACTAGGTCATCGTTTTTTTATTTGCTATTTTTGGGTTCTTTGTTAAATGGAATAAGGGTTATATTGAATAGCTATTTTAAATAAAGATTAGCATTGTTTAGTAAAGTATACTAATAAACACATAGTAGTTAAGGTATATATATTAACTACTATGTGTTCATTTATTTTTTGTATAAACTTATACAATTATGTCTATTCTCAAGCTCCACAAGTTGCTTCAAGTGGAAGGTTGTCGTTTTGCCAACCTATATTCATGCCACCTTTGAGCGAGCAGGCTTGATAACCTAGAGCTTTTAATATACCGACAGTTTGACCAGCGGTTTGACCTGAATAGCAAATTACTATTATTGGTTGGTCTTTAGTTAAAGTTCCATTTTCAATAAGTTCGCCAACTTTACTCCAAGGACAGTGTTTAGCTGTTGGTATGTGCTTTTCGTCAAAGTCCTCTTTTTTTCTTATATCTAATAAATATAAATTTTCTTTATTTTCAACTCTTTTAAGTAAATCATCTGAAGTTATTAGATTATTAACTCCACAGTTTAATTCATCAAAATAGTTTTTTATTTCTGGTGTAAGTGTCATACAAGCCTCCCTTTTTAAAATTGTTTACTGACTACACAAACATTATACTTTAAATGTTAATTTTTGTCAATAAATGCAAATATTTTTTTAATTAATATTAACAAATGATTTTTAGACATATCAATTTGTAAAAATAAAAAACAATTGAATATAACAATATGGAGTTGTTATTTTAAATGATTAACTAGATAATAAAAAGACGTTCCCACATTTTAAAAAATGTTTGGAAACGTCTTAGAAAGTAAATTTAATTATTCAATAGTGATGTTGTCTTGCTCGTCATTTGTTGTTACATCTTGTTCAACTTCATTAGATTGACTGGCATTACTAGAATTATTTACTTGGTTTTGAGTTAAATTAGTAAACGCTGATTGTGCTCCTAATTTAGTACCTAAGAAACCGCTTAACATAGTCTTAACGTCAACGCCTAGTGCATCTTTTAATCCGCTATCTAGTTGAGTTAATGATTTAGTAGTATCAGCTACTATCTTAGCTTGATTGCCTTCTCCGTATAGAGTGATATTGTCAATCTTGCTAAGTGGTTCAACCAGGTTCTTACTCATTTCAACATATGAATTCATTACAGTTTCAAGTATCGCGGCTTCACCGAACTTAGCCATAGCTTCAGCTTTTTTCTCTAAACCTTCTGCTTCTGCAACTGCGATAGCTTTTGTTTTTTCTGCCATCGCACGACCAAGAGCTTCGATTTTTTTAGCCTCAGCATCTGCTTTAAGTTCAACTGCTCTAGCTTCAGCTTCAGCAATCGCTTTGATACCTTCTGCCTCTTTTTGTTTCTTATAAAGTTTAGCATCTTCTTCGTTGTTTCTTTCTGAGATAAGCTCTGATTTTCTAATAGCAATTTCTCTTTCTGCTTTAACTGCGTTGGCATCAGCTGTCACAATCTCTTTTTCTTTTCTTTGTGTTTCGAGTGAGATTTTGTATGCAAGTTCTGCTTCGGCTTTTTTAGTATTTTCTGCTTTGTCAAGTTCAGCTTTTTTAATTGCTAATTCATTTTGTTTTTCAGCAATTATCATATCAGATTTTACTCTTTCTTCGTTAGTAATTAAATCAGCTTTAGCTTGTTCTACTTGTACTTCTTTTTCAGCATTGATTTTAGACATTTTAGCTTCTTTTTTAATTTGCTCTAAGTTGTCTACACCAAGGTCGTTAATAGCATTGTGTTCATCTGTGAAGTTTTGCACGTTAATAGTAACAACTTCAAGTCCCATTCTTTCTAAATCAGGTGAAACATTTTTTTGTACTTCATCAGTAAAGGCCTTTCGGTCATTGATGAGAGTTTTAAGATTTATTCTACCAACTATTTCTCTGATATTACCTTCTAGTACGTCTTGAATTGAGTTTGAGATGTAGTTGATGTCTTGGTCTAAAAAGTTTTCAGCTGCTACGTCAATCATTGTTTTTTCATTAGGGATTTTAATTTTTGCAACAGCGTCTACATTTACATTGATAAAGTCTAGTGTTGGTACTGGTTCACTTGTTTTAATATCAACGTTAACCATTTGAAGTGATAATTTACTGATTTTTTCGAAAAATGGTATTCTTAGTCCACCACGTCCGATTAGCGTTCGTTTATTTTTCTTGATACCAGTGATGATAACTACTTCATCTGGTTTTGCTTGTATGTAACAAATTTTGATAATTATAATCAAAAGTAGTATCCCTGCTACTATTGCACCCGCCAATATTGCTTTGTCCATATTTTTCTCCTTTTGTATTTATATAGTATAAGCCAATATTTCGCTTAGTTCTAAGCAATTTCATTATAACATAATAATTCGAAAAATGAATAATTTTGTTCTATTGTAACAAATTCTAAATATTTATAGTATGCTTAAAAAGTTAAATAAGCGTCTGTTTTCAATTGTAGTAGCAAAGTAATTGATAATTTTAGTCGAAATTACAGTTTAAACTTTTGTAAAATAAAATTGATAATTATTATAATTAATCAATCTGTTTGTTATGTCTTGTTTAACTTAAATTAATAAATTTACAAAATTATAAATAAATATTGATTTTAAGTTTATTGTAAATGCTAATAAAATAACATAGAACTAAATGATAACATAATCTTTTAAAAATATGAAATATATGTTACAATACACTGTGAGATAGGGAGGTTTTTTTTATGATAGTGAGTTCGCTTATATACATAAGAAAAGATGGTAAAACGCTTATGATAAGGCAAGAGCGAAATGTTGATGGCATGAAATACATCTATAATGGAGTGGGGGGTAAACTTGAAAAAGCCGAAACTCCTGAGATGTGTGCAGTGCGTGAGATAAAGGAAGAAACAGGTCTTACTGCTAATCAACTTGAATTTCGTGGTTATATTACATTTCCAAATTTTGAGACGGATGTTGACTGGCTTGTCTTTTTATATGAATGTTACGATTTTGATGGTGAAATTGTCGAGTCAAATGAAGGAACTTTGCATTGGATAGATGACGATGAAATCTTGTCACTTGACATGTGGGCAGGGGATTATAAGTTTTTAGACATTGTCTATAATTCAGATGATATTTTTTACGGAGAAAGTTTCTATGACAATGGTAAATACTTATCATCTAGTTTTAAGCGAATAAAAAAGGCTAAGTAGATACTGCGATGAAGGACTTTTCGACTAGGTTAAAAAATTTACCCCTGAAGCCAGGTGTTTATCTGATGAAAGATTCAGAAAAAAATGTTATCTATGTTGGTAAAGCAAAAGTTTTAAAAAATAGAGTTTCAAGTTATTTTAAGGGAATTTCATCACATAACATAAAAACAAGAACGTTAGTCGAAAATGTTGATGACTTTGATTATATAGTTACATCTACGGAAAAGGAAGCTCTTATCCTTGAAAATAACCTCATCAAAAAGTATAAGCCGAGATTTAATATAAGACTTAAAGACGACAAAACTTATCCCTATATCAAAATTACAAACGAAGATTATCCTAAACTAGAGAAAGTGCGTGTTATTAAGAATGACGGTGCACGTTACTTTGGACCATATACGAGTGCACTTACAGTAAATAGGACGATTGATGTTTTAAATAGGATATATCCTATTCGCAAGTGTAATCGCAATATGAAAAAGTTATATCACAAGCCGTCATTATATTTTCATATGCAGCAATGCTTGGCACCTTGTATTAGGCAGGCGGATATTGATGAATACCGAAAAGTAGTTGAAGAAATAACGACATTTTTGGAAAAAGGCTCAACACAGCTGGTTGCAACTTTAACAGAAAAAATGAAAGCTGAGGCAAAAAAGTTAAACTTTGAGCGAGCAAAAGTAATTAGAGACCAGATTGAGTCCTTGAATAGTTTAAAAGAAAAACAAAGCATGACCAAATTAACAACGGCGGAAATGGATGTGATTTCGGCATATGCGGATGGCGATAGAGCTCAAGTTGTAGTGTTTTTCGTTAGAAACCATATGTTATTTGAAAGTGAGAAATATCTACTAGAAAATGTTGGTGGCGAAAGCATTAGTAAAATTTTAGAGCAGTTTATTTTACAGTTTTATGGGGCAACAGCATATATACCAAAACAAATTGAAGTATTGACAGAATTTGAAGATATGAAAGTTTTTGAAGAATTTTTAAGTGATAAGAAAAATTCAAAAGTTCAGATTCATAAACCACAAAAAGGCGAAAAAAGGAATTTGGTGTTGTTGGCTGAAAGTAATGCAAAAACTTATTTAGAGAAGATTACTGCTGAACAAGACAAAAAAAATTATCAGAAAAAATTATTATTAAAGTCACTTCAAGACTTGATTGGTCTTGACCGATTACCAAGTAGGATAGAAGTTTATGACATATCAAATATTATGGGTGCGTTTTCAGTTGGTTCGATGGTCGTGTATATAAATGCTGAGAAAAAAACATCAGAGTATAGAAAATTTAAAATTAAAACTGAAGATAAGATTGACGACTACGGTTCGATTATGGAAGTGATTTTCAGAAGACATAAGCGAGGTCTAAAAGGCGAAAAAAATGGCTTTGAAGTTTTTGCAGACCTTATTATAATTGATGGTGGCAAGGGGCATGTTAGCTCAGCTAAGGAAAGTTTAAAGGCATTATCGTTAGAACATCTTAATGTTGCTGGTTTAGTCAAAGACGATAAGCATCGAACTAGAGCCATATATTATGATGGTCAGATTATCGAACTTGATAAACATAGTGAGCTTTTTCGGTTTTTGGCAAGTATGCAAGAAGAAGTGCATAGATTTGCAATTACTTACCATAAAAGTCTTAGAACGAAAGGTATGTTAAGTTCTGTACTTGACAATATTGATGGTGTGGGCGCTAAAAGAAAGGCGAACTTATTAAGTTATTTTGGTAGTATCGATGACGTTAAATCGGCGTCAAAGGCGGAACTTTTGCAGGCTGATGGTATGACGGACAAAGTAGCTGAAAATATCGTAGAGTATTTTAAAGAAAGTGATAAAGAAGACTAAGATTGTTATATATTGTGAGGAAATAAATGAGTGAGATAAATAAAAATACAAAGGTTATATTAGGTATTAGTGGTGGAGTTGATTCAGCTGTTTCAGCGTTATTGTTAAAAGAACAAGGTTATGATGTAACTGGACTTTTTATGAAAAACTGGGATGAAAATGATGAGAACTGTACAGCGGTTGAAGACTCCGATGACGCAATGAGTGTTTGCCAAAAACTTGATATAAACTATTATACGATTAATTTTGAAAAAAAATATTGGGAAAACGTTTTTACTTATTTTCTGAAAGAACTAGAAAATGGTAGAACGCCAAATCCTGATGTGATGTGTAATACAGAGATAAAGTTTAGTGCTTTTCTTGACTATGCTTTAAGCCTTGAAGCTGATTATATAGCTATGGGGCATTACGCTAATGTTGAAGAAAAAGATGGTGTATTTTATCTTAAAAGAGGTAAGGATAGAAACAAAGACCAGAGTTATTTTCTAGCAAGAATTAATCAGAGGGCTCTTTCTAAGACTATTTTTCCGATTGGTAATTTGGAAAAGTCTGAAGTTAGAAAGTTGGCACTTGAAAATGATTTTATTAATGCTAAGAAAAAAGACTCGACAGGTATTTGCTTTATAGGAGAACGTAATTTCAATGAGTTCCTTGATAAGCATTTACTTTCTAAAGCTGGCGATATAGTTGATTTTGACAAAGGTAAAGTTGTAGGTAAACATACTGGACTTATTCATTATACACTAGGTCAGCGTAGAGGAATTGGTATAGGCGGAGTTGGCACGGGAGAACCTTGGTTTGTTGCAGAAAAGGACTTAGAGAAAAATATTCTTTATGTTGTTCAGGGAGAAAAAAATCCAGCACTTTATTCGGATTATTTGATTGCAGAAGATTTCCATTGGATAGCTGAAAAAGAACCGCAATTTCCTTTGAAATGCACAGCAAAATTTAGGTATAGACAATCCGATATACCTGTAACAGTTACAAAAGATGGGGAATATATTAAAATTGTATATGATTATCCTGTCAAAGCTGTTACACCTGGGCAGGTAGCGGTACTATATGATGATGAGATTTGTCTTGGCGGAGGAATAATCAAACAGAGATTCGGAGGTAAATATGAATTACTTAGATAAGTATCATGCGTGGCTTGAGGAGAAAAATTTTGATGATGAATTTATTGCTGAACTGAAAGCAATAGATGAAGATGATTTGGAAGAATTTTTTTATAAGGAATTAGAGTTTGGTACAGCTGGTCTTAGGGGTATAAATGGTGCAGGTTCTAATCGAATGAACAAATATGTGATTAGACGTGCAACTCAAGGTTATGCCCAATATTTAATCAGTAAAAATCCTGAAAATCCATCATGTGCAATTGCGTATGACAATAGAAGATTTTCAAAATTCTTTTCCCTAGAGTCAGCAAGAGTGCTGGCTGCTAATGGCGTAAAGACCTATCTATATAAAGAATTAAGACCAACACCGCAATTATCGTTTACTGTGATTGAGATGAAAACAACAGGCGGAATTGTTTTAACAGCGAGTCACAATCCACCTGAGTATAGTGGATATAAGGTGTATGGTTCGGACGGTGCACAACTTAATACAGAAGAGGCGTTGAAGGTATCACAGGAGATACAAAACCAAAATGGGTTCTCTGATATAAAAATAATTGATTTTGAAGAGGGTGAAAAAACTGGCTTAATCGAGTGGATTCCTGATGAAATGGATACTAAGTATATTAAAGCTGTTGAAAAGAGTATGATACATCAAGAAGTTTACAAGTATGATTTCAAAACTTTATATACACCACTTCATGGTGCAGGAACTCACATAATGAAGAAGTTATTTGAAGATATTGACATACCAGATGCCAATTACTTAAAACTACAAATGATACCTGACCCTGAATTTACAACTTGCAAAAGTCCAAACCCTGAAAACGTAGAGGCATTTAAGTTTAGTAAAATTCGTGGTAAGGAAATTGGTGCTAAAATGTTACTAGCTAGTGACCCAGATGCTGATAGATTGGGTTTACTACTTAGAAATAATGAAAATGAGTACGTTAAAATAGATGGTAATCAAATTGGAGCACTTTTGGCTTACTATGTGTTTAGCGAAAAGGAAGACCTTGGCAAAGCGCCTTGTCTTGTCAAAAGTATTGTAAGTAGTTCGCTTACAGAAAAAATCGCAACTGACCACAACGTACAGTTTAGAGATACTTTGACAGGATTCAAAAACATCTGCGGTCTTATCAGACAATTTGAAAAAGACGGCACACCAAATTTTGTGATGGGTTTTGAAGAAAGCTATGGTTATCTTGTTGGCACTCATGCTAGAGATAAGGATTCTTTTGTTTCGGCTATGCTTATGATTGAGATGGCTAAGTTTTATGCGTCAAGGGGTAAGACTTTATTTGATGTACTTGATGAAATTTACCAAAAGTATGGTTATTATAAAGACCATTTGATTGCTTTAAAGCGTGAAGGTAAATCTGGTATGCAGGAAATAAGTGATATGATGACAAGGTTTAGAGATTCATTTATTGAGAAGTCTGAAGAAAAGCCTGTTAGAATGCAAGATTTTAAAATTTCAAAAGAAGTTGATTATGTAAGAGGTACTGAGGTTGAAATTGATATGGAATCCTCAAATGTACTTAAATATTACTTTGAGGATGGTAGTTGGTTTGCACTTCGACCTTCGGGTACAGAACCTAAAATTAAATTTTATTTTTCAGCAAATGCTAAAACAGAAGAAGCAGCTGATGATAGACTTCAACGTTTACTAGAATTAGTTAGAAGTCATATGGATTAAGAAGTTAAGGAGAGTTATAAGTTTATGCAAGCGTTAGCACAGATATTTATTTTATTTTCGCTTATTTTAGTGGGGGTATTTGTTGGCAAGAAAAAGATGGTTTCGGAAAGTTTTAAGTCTGATATTTCTAGACTTTTACTTGGGATATTCTTGCCGTGTCTTATTGTAAAATCAATGAACTTTGATTTTTCTAAAGAGATGTTTTACAGTAGCCTTACAGTGATAGGTGTATCTCTTTTCGTATATGTGATGAGTGCTGTGTTATCGCTTGTTTTTACTAAAATTTTTAAAACAAAAGCAGATAGACGAGATGTATTTGAATATGCAATCATCTTTTCTAACGCAGCGTTTATGGGCTTTCCTGTTTTATCTGAGATATATGGTGACAAGGCGTTATTTTATGCTGTGATTTTTAATTTAGGATTTAATTTTATGGTGTGGACTTACGGAATTCATATATTTGAGCGTGGTAAAACACAAAATGGTAAAAAAGAAAAATTGTCTAGTAAGTTAAAGCACATGATAAATCCTGGAATTATTGCAATGATTGTTGGTTTCACAATGTTTGCCTTCGGCTTAAAATTTCCAGCACCGATTTATCGTATATTAGAATTATTAGGTAATATTACAACACCTATTTCGATGATATTTATTGGCTTAATATTGGCTGAGTCGGATGTAAAAGATATTTTTGTCGATAAGATGATAACAGTTGTTTCGTTTACTAGACTGGTTGTCATGCCACTTATTATGTTTGGATTGTTGTCGTTGTTTAAGGTGTCGGGTTTGATATTATCAGTTGCTGTGGTAATCACAGCAATGCCAATTGCAGCTAATACGGCAATATTTTCACAACGACATGGTGGTAATTTTAAGCTGGCATCACTACTTGTTTTTCAGTCAACTGTTTTTTCGATTGTAACTATACCGATTTTGGTGTTGTTGCTGAAATAGTAGTTATATAGATTAAAGGAGAGAGCGATGAGTGTTATTAAAGCAAAAGATTTAAAATTAAGCGAAAAAAGTATTTTATTTGATATGAGATGGGATATGAAAAATCCACAGTTTGGCATATCAGAGTATCAAAAATCACATATTAAAGGTGCTATATTTTTTGATGCTGAGAAGTATTTATTTGACATAGTTAAGGAGCATGGTGGAAGGCACCCTTTACCAGACTTAAATGATTTTAAGTCAGATATGGAAAAGTTAGGAATTTCTGATGACAGCGAGATAGTGGTATATGATACTGGTAATCTGAATGCACCTGCTCGATTTTGGTTTATGCTAAAATTGATAGGCTTGGAAGTAACTATTGTTGAGCGTGGCTTTGCTGGACTAATTGAGGTTGGTTATGAAACTGAAACAACTGAAAATTCACCAAAAACGATTGGTAATATTACAGCTAATTTTAACTTAGATATTATGGTTGATAGAAATTATGTTATCAGTAGTTTTGAAAATGAAAAATCTGTTCTTGTTGATAGCAGGTCGCCAGAGCGTTACAGAGGTGAAAATGAGCCAATAGATAAAATTGCTGGTCGCATACCAACTGCTGTAAATTACTTCTTTAAGGATAATTATGTTGATGAAGTGATGAAGTCAGATGCAGAGTTAAAAGAAAGGTTCAAAGATTTATTTGGATATGAAGAACTTTTGGTTTATTGCGGTTCGGGTATAACAGGTGCTAACAATATGTTGGCGATGACTAAAATTGGTCTTAAACCTAAACTTTATCTAGGTTCATATAGTGATTATATAAGTTATCAAGATAGCGAGATAGTGAAGTCATAGTCATTGGTAATTTAGTAGTAGTGTTAAAATTTGTATTAGTGTTATATTTTGCATGATTTTTTATGATAAATTTTGTAAATTTGTTAATTTTTCACAACTTTAAAAACGGCTAAATTTCAACGATAAACGCTTTGTGTTAACAGTTTATCAAAGAAAATTTTTTATTTATGGTATATTAACAATTTTACACTTGATTTATTGAGTAATATTATGTAGAATGTACTTGGTAAAGTTGATTAAACTTTAAAGTTCACAATATTCTTTGTGAACTATTGTAGGTTAAGTTATTGTTCAAGGAGGATATTATGAACAAGTATATAGCTGAAGTATTAGAAAATGTTAAGAAAAGAAATTCTAGCGAACCAGAATTCTTACAAGCAGTTGAAGAAGTTTTGGTATCATTAGAGCCAGTTATGGAGCAACATCCTGAGTGGGTTGATGCAAATATCTTAGAAAGAATTACTGAACCAGAAAGACAAATCATGTTTAAAGTACCTTGGGTTGATGACAATGGCAAAATCCAAGTAAACAGAGGTTTCAGAGTTCAATTCAACGGTTCAATTGGACCTTACAAAGGTGGTCTAAGATTCCACCCATCTGTATATCTTGGTATCATCAAATTCTTAGGATTTGAGCAAATCTTCAAGAACGCTTTAAGTGGACTTCCAATCGGCGGTGGTAAAGGTGGTTCTGACTTTGATCCTAAAGGTAAATCAGATGCAGAAATCATGAGATTCTGTCAGTCATTTATGACAGAGTTATACAGACACATTGGACCAGATGTAGACGTTCCTGCTGGAGATATCGGAGTTGGAGCTAGAGAAATTGGTTACATGTATGGTCATTACAGAAGATTAAGAGGCGCTTTTGAGAATGGTGTTCTAACTGGTAAAGGACTTACTTACGGTGGTTCATTAGTAAGAAAAGAAGCTACTGGTTATGGCTTAGTTTATTTTGTAGACGCTATGCTTAAGCACAACAAAGAGTCTATGAAAGATAAAACAGTTATCATCTCAGGTTCTGGTAACGTTGCTATCTATGCTTGTGAGAAAGCACAAGAATTAGGTGCAAAAGTTGTTACAGTAAGTGACTCTTCTGGATATATCTATGATGAAAACGGCATCAATCTTGAAGATGTTAAGAGAATTAAAGAAGTTGAAAGAAAGAGAATTAGCGAGTACGTTAAAACTAACCCATCTGCTAAATTCGTTGCTGGTAAAAAACCTTGGGAAGTTAAGTGTGACATTGCGTTACCTTGTGCAACTCAAAACGATATTGACGTAGATGATGCTAAGATGATGGTAGAAAATGGTTTATATCTTCTAGGAGAAGGTGCAAACATGCCTACTACAAACGAAGCTCTTAAATTCTTATTAGAGAAAAACATCCTAGTTGGACCTGCTAAAGCAGCAAATGCTGGTGGTGTATCAACTTCTGCTCTTGAAATGAGTCAGAACTCTATGAGATATTCTTGGACTGCTAAAGAAGTTGATGAGAAGTTATTTGCAATTATGAATAACATTCATGACAACGCTGCTGCTGCTTCTGAGAAGTATGGTTTTGGATACAACCTAGTTGCTGGTGCAAATATTGCTGGATTTGAAAAAGTTGCTACTGCAATGCACGCACAAGGCGAATACTAGAATTAAAATATAAATTAAACGTATAGTTTATTAAAAAAGACTGCATCTTGGACTTGATTGTAAGGGTGCAGTTTTTTTATAGTTAATGAATTAAGATTATAGATAATACATATGGAGATGTTAAAATGCTAAGTAATATTAACGTGTTGAAGGAAGAAGAACAAGAACTTATTTCAAATAAATTAGAAGAATATGATGACTTTTACATTAAAAAACACTATGAGGGAACGATATCATTAGGGTATTATGATGGAGATAAGTTGATTGGTGGTGTTGTAGGTGAGATTACAACATTCAATATTTTATATATATCTGTTTTGTTTGTTGAAGAGGAATACAGGAGGCAGGGCATTGGTAAGGTTTTAATGCAGGAAATTGAAAAGGTTGCAAAATCTCGAAATGTTAATCTAGTACGGCTGGATACTTTTGACTGGCAGGGGAAGGAGTTTTATATATCGTTAGGATATAATATTGCTGGTAGCTATGAAAATAAGTTAGATAACTATTCAGAATATTTCTTCTATAAAACTATTTAATAGTTTTTTTACTATTGGTTTGATGGTGTATGTTGTGCTGTATTTTTTCGTTCGGAAGTTGGGAGAGGAGTGTGTATTAGTTTGGCTAAGTATCAGTTTAAATTAAATAAGTTGTTGATAGACGGCAAGGAGTTGTATGATGATATTGATTTAACTTTGCCTGAATTTGGTATAACACTGCTACATGGTAAAAGTGGTTGTGGTAAAACTACTTTAATAAATAATCTTTTTAATTTAAATCGAGATGTTTTTGCGTTGGTTTCGCAAGAAAATGACTTGATTATTGATGAAATTAGTGTATATGACAATATCCGTATGGGGCAAAGTGTTGACCATAGTGCAGTGTTAGACATACTTAAAAAACTCAAAATGGATTACATTTTAGAGCGAAATTCGAAACATTTAAGTGGTGGTGAAAGGCGGATAGTGCAAATATTAAGGGGTTACTTTTCTAAGCGGGATATTATGTTGCTAGATGAACCTACTAATAATTTAGACCGAGATAAAGTTGTTAAAATTAAAGAATTACTTGTTTTGTTAGCGGTAGATAAATCAATATTTATAGTGACACATGATGATAGAATGAATGAAATAGCATCGTTGATTTATAGTATTGAAAATTTTAAAGTGATAGCTGATAAAGAGGTAGCAGGGAAGATTTTAAATCTTAACAAGATGCCGTTAAACGACACAAGTTTTTTAAGTAAAGTAATAAAACCTCAAAAATTAAGCCTAGTTATCAGGTGTGTGTTTATAGTTGTATTTTTGCTGTCACTTTTGTATCTTAGCACAATTGGTGGTAAGTTTGTCAAGGCTATACCCGATAATCAAGTTGATGTTTGTTCAAGTTTATATGCTAGTGGGAGTTATTTAGTTAAACATGGTTATTTGCCAACTACTTTATATAGTGATAAGCAAGACGAAACTGCTTGTAAGTCTGCTGAAGAAGTTGTAAGAAAAACAAGTGGTCTACTTATGAATGATTATAGTTTAAATTTAAAAATTCCACCAAGTAAGCATTATCAATTTTTTGAACTTGTGATGTTTGATTTAGAAAATTCTAAAAAGTATAATGTTTTTGCGGATTATATTAAAGTTGGGGAGGAGTGTCGAGCAGGTTCTGGAAGTGATTGTAAAAAGTTATCTATTCCAGCCAAGTTGGTTGACGGTTTGGATGAAATAAATAAGGTGTTTAACTTTGAGACAGCTAAATTGCGAAAATTGAGTAAAAATATTCAAGCTAAAATTTCTAAGGATAATATGCAAGTTATTTATTATAGTTTGCTTTATGATAAATCGGTTAGCTTTGAGGAAATAATAAAAGATAAGTCATTTGAAGAGATAAGAGATGCCAATTATTTTGTAAGGTCAAACCAAACTATTGCAATGTATAATAATGCACTTTTCATGAAACATTTTAAAAATGTTATGACTATAATAGTGCTTTCGGCGTTAGTTTATATTGGGGTAATAATTAGTGATTTGAGATATGACTTGAAACTTGCAAAGAAAGCCGTGATTAGTTTGCGTAATGTTGGTTACGATGATCAAAAAGTTAAGAAACGTCTAGATAAATGTTGTTGGTGGATGCGACTTGATATTGTGCTTAACATTGTACTATTTATGTCGAATTATTTACTAGTGAATTTTTTAGGGCTTAATGGAGTGTTGTTATACTCGGTATTTTATATTTACTTTATATCAACAACGTTAACTTCATATATATCTAAAAAAATGATAAATAGATATGTTTATAAAATTTTTAGTTTTGGAGGGCTGTATGATAAATTATAATGTTAATATCGAAAATAGTAGCATATCTTTTAAAAATCAAAAGATTAAAATTGCGGATAGTGGTCTTTATCTTATCCAAGGGGATAACGGTGTTGGTAAATCAACTATCTTAAAAGATATAGTTTTTAATTTTGAATCTGCCGATGTTAAGAAAGGGGATATTAGCTATGTAGCTCAAGATCCGGTTGTAGTAAAGTGTAGAGTTTCCGAGTATTTGTCTCGTTTAAATGAAAATATTGATACGGTTATTTTAGACAAAGTTTTGAAGAAGTTTAATATTGATGAGATTCCAAAAAAGAAATTAATCACTAAACTTAGTGGTGGTGAAGTTACCAAGTTAAATATCGCATCGGGTTTTGCTAAGGGTTCAAATTTTATATTTTTAGATGAGCCAACCAATAATCTCGATGATGATTCTGTTGAAGTCTTACTGGAGTTAGTAAAAGAATTTGCGAAAGAAAAAGCGATAGTTATTATTACACATGATGAAAGGTTGAAAAAATTAAATCACAAAGCAATAACTGTTAAGCCAAATAGTATTGAAATGCAATATGATGAAACTGAAAATTGTCAAAGTGATAAAAGAGATTTTACTTTAAACTATCCAACTTTTAAAATGCTTAAAAAAGCGGTTTTTAACAAGGATAAATTTGGCGATATATTTTTTAACGTTTCGATGATGTTTTCAATTTTGACACTTAATTTCATATTGGTTACTAATTATTATTACTATGATTTTGAGCATCTTCCACCTAATAATATTATTTCGGTTACAAGGATAGATGGTAAGTTTGATGAACTTAATATGACCTATGCCAAAGGTGCGGGGATAATAAATGATATCGACGAAAATGATTATCATAAGTTAATTGCCTATCAAGATATTCCAGATATAGCGGAGAGGTTTGAGGTAGATGATATAATCTACCCTGATATTGAATATCTATATACTATTAACCATAAAATTAGCGATGGAAAATCACTAGATGATCTTAACTATGTAACAATCCCGCATATTTTAAGCACTGAACATTTTAATGATCACGAATTATCAATGGATATCAAGCTTTTTGAAGAAGGTCGTTTTCCGTTAGATGATAAATATGAAGTAGCCTTATCTAAGGCGGTCTTAAAGAAATACTTTAAAGATGTTGATGTTGAGAACCCAATGGGGCAAATCGTGACGATACAAGGTGTTGACTATAAGATAGTCGGGATAACACCGCATGATGTTTGTTTGTTATCCTATACCAAAGAGCGTTGTTGTGGCTATGTTTCCTATAACAAGGATACGTTTACTGAAATAGTGGAACGCAATATAAAATATAAAAAGTCAATAGATGCTCCTAATGTGAACAATCCTATTGCTTTGGTTATAAAAACAAAATCTGTTGATAATGGGAATATTTTAAATTCATTGCTAATAACATATCCAGCAAATAATTATTTTAATTATATTTTTGATAAAGTTTTTCTTGATTATAATCAACGTCGCGCTTTAAAAATAATGTTGAAGTATAATTCGATAGTTATACTTTTTATCTTGCTGATAAAAATATTAATTGCTAAAAAAGAGAAAAAGGTTAGAGTGTCAAGATACAAGTTGTATGATGATTATTATTTATGTAAGGGGAGAACGCTCAAGGTAGTTAGAATGGGTGAATTTATTATCGATGTGTTTGTTGCATTAAGTTTTTTTGGTGTGGTGCTGTACTTAAAAAAAGTATATATTTTAGCTAGGCATATACCAATTAAGTTT
>PDWI01006887.1_pt1 | contig 15509 bp, 7 predicted proteins | sample 1430891 | NCBI WGS metagenome assembly PDWI01 (sample SAMN01162508, study PRJNA174530) | Oral metagenome, whole genome shotgun sequencing project. | biome: Marine environment; feature: Marine mammal; material: Swab sample of the gingival sulcus; isolation source: swab sample of gingival sulcus... | reverse complement strand
CCTTCCTTCCTTCCTTCCTTCCTTCCTTCCTATGTACGCTATTATTCCCCAGAATAGAACTGCCCAGCCGAAAGAGCGAATGAAAGCTTTTAGACCTACAATAAAGATTTGAAGCGTTGAAGCATCAATACTTGTGCCTCCTTTGGAAATATAAGTAAACTGAACAACAATAATTGTCTGCAGAAGAATAGAAAAGAGTAATAGCCAACTATTCTGCCATAAACTACTTAGATACTGATTTAATTTTGTTTTCATTTCTCGGTTTCTTTTTAGAAGTGAAGAGGTCGGAGAGCTTGTCAAAACGCTTGCGGAAAAGCAAACCGAAGCCTTGAGTTGTCAGACCTTTACGAATATATTGATAAGAGTTGTTGTAATGATTATAACCTTTGAGGCGAAGACTGCCTGCCTTGTTGAGCTTATATTCTAAGTCAAACTCGCCAATGTAAGTATTGCTTAGGAAGGGATTATCGTGATAGCCAACATTCCCCGAGATAAGCAAACGATTATTAAAGAGCTGACCAGAGAAAAGCAGTTCAATCTCCGTGTCTGTGAAGTATTCATTGCTCGTCTTAATGTTTGTGCCGAGCTGTATTTTCTCGCTAAGGTCGCCAATCAGAGCCGAAAGCTGTTCGGAGATAGTCGTTGAAGCAAGAGCTGACCAATTGTTTGTGCCGTCGCTTTTGCTCTTGCCGTAAGCCGAGGGCATAAACTTACCAATACTAATCAATGCTAGGGTCTGACGCGTCATTGCTTCCTCTGTGCTAAGCAGAGACTTAACACGTCGCTCCACTTCTCCGCTCGCTTTCGGTAGGGCTATTCCGAAGCCAATCTTAGGACTAGCAAGCTCTCCGCTTAGATTAAGCACGCAGTTTACAGGCATATTCGTCCTTCGTGTGCCGAAAGATAAGCCTTCATCAAGGTCGGAGATATTTGCCGTAAGGCTGTAAATCGCATCGATATTGATGTTTGCTTGTGCAGGATTACCTCGGAAGTTGAGCATACTCCCTGAACGAACTTTGAACTTTTTGTTCGTCAGGTTCTCAAGCCTTAGCGTATAATCGCCCGAAAGGAGCTTGAAATCTCCGTATATTGTTTGGTCGCCGATGAATGGAACGTTGATTTGCAGTCGCCCTTCCCCCTTTGCTTTGATTTCATCATTTCGGTTATTGCCAATGCGGATAGCGAGCTGAGTATCTGCATCTATATCCAAATCAAACTGCATATCTAACAAGCTCTGAGAATGCTTTTTAATATCTTCTTCACTAGGCTTGGGCTGTTGAATACTATCCCTTAGATTAACAAAACGCATTAGACTTTGGTCTTTCCAAACCGTATTAAGAGCGTTGATGTCAATGCTCAAATCAGTCGGAGCTTCGGTCTTAGCATTCAGACTAAGTAGAAGCTTGCTTCCGCCTCCTGTAAGGCTTGCTTCCCCAGAGCAGTACGCTTCTCCACAAACAGGTAGAGTGCGGACATTGTCATTCTTGAGGACTTTGAAGTTGTCCAAATCTTTAAAGTCTAAACGAATATCCATATCGTCAAAGTTGTGATGCTTGATAGAGCCGTCAAACATCGCCGTCTGTCCTCTTTCGTCCGTAAGCTTGATGTTTGGGAATATCATCTTATCTGCATCAAACTTCAGCTTATCACTAAAGCGATAAGCTACGCCCAAACTCTTAATGCCCACTTCGGCCTTGTCAAGCTCTGCCTCGCCTTCAATCGTTACCCCCTCACGAAAGACGCCAAAAAGTCGTATATCTCCTGTAGCTTGTCCGTTTAATTTGCTTAGAAATCCGTCTGTAAACGCTTGAATAAAGCCGACATTTAGCTTCTTTGCCGAGAAAAGAATATCAATACCACTATCATTATCAAGGTTAATGCCCCCATTAGCTTTGGTGTAAGCCTTGGGGTAATCTCCCAAATGACCATTGATACCTAAGAAATTATCTTTGCTATCCCAATCTAAATGTAAGTTGGAAGCTCCTGCATCATAGCCCTCCACAAAAAATTCTTTACTCTTGACATCTCCATAAGCATAGAAGACATCATCTTTGAGTTTAGCATACAAATCGCCTGAAAGTTCGGCATCCAGAAGTGTAAAATCAACCTTACTTGCTGTCAAGATATAGAGCAAACTCATATTCTTTAGCTGAACGTGCAGGCTATCTTGCGGATTGCTTGAGATAGCTCCCCCAATAGCAAGACTTTTATCTTTGCTCTTGATATTTAGCCCCTTGACATAAGTTCTATCTTTAGAAAGGAACAGTTCCGCAGGCGACAAGTCCCATTCAATTTTATTGACAAGCAATTTTGACTTTCTTAAGTAGACAAGCAGATTAAGTTCGTCAAGAGCCTTTGGGAAATCTTTCGGCGAAGCAATCTGAATGTTAGCATTGACTTCGCCATTCTTAGCTCCGCTTTCATCTATTCCTAAGTCTAAGTTTAGCACCAAATCATTGTTCCTTTGACTTAAATCCACGCAAATACCTTGCCATTCCTTCGTTTCATTTAAGGAAATATCCCCCTTGGCAAGCAAACTATTTTCTGCAAATTGTACTTTCGTTTTTTGAAAGTTATAGTCAGCGACGTTGAAATTATCGCCCTCAAAGAGGAGTGCAAACTTATCTGCTTTCTCATCAAATTCGCCTTTAATAGCCATTGCTTTCTGCGTGCTTATCGGCAGAGCTATCAAGTCGTTTAGAGCTGTCGGCAGGCTGTCAAGCTTAATATCCACTAAAGCCCTCGCATTTTTCCTCCTAAGCCCCTTAGTTCCCCAATGAGCGATAATAGGCATTTGACGATAGAGTGCATATTTAATTTTCTGAGGTAAATGCTCAAATGGAGCATTTGTCCGAATTAAAGCCTTTAGCCACGGAGCTTGAACGATAAGGTCTGTCCCACTCTTTGCCTTTTGACTAAAGGCTAAGTGAATATCTTCTAGGCTTTTGCTCGCTTGTTTAGGCTCTTGCCAAGAAAATTGTTTCAGCTTAAGCTCCACATCGCTTTCCTGAAGGCTAGCTCTGGTCAAACTCAAATTCCCATTCAGTTTATAAGCACGCTTTTGATGCTTATCCTTAATGCCCCAATCGGCTAAAACGATATTATTTAAGTCATAATCAAGTTTAATATCTCTAAGCCCCTGCTCATTATAACGGAAGCCTAAGAGCGTCTTAACTTGTACGTTCTCATCATCTAGGCTCAAAGCTAACTTATAGTTTTCAGTTCCCGAACCAAAGATTTTAAGAGCTTCATAACTCTTTCCCTTAAACTGAAAAGTTGGCATAGATAGTTCACTAGATAAAGTCCACGGCTCATCTAACTTACTGCGGTAAAGATTAAGGTTCAAATCAAGCTTAGGCACTTTCAAGTCTATGGCTTTCTGCCGAAAAGTCTCAAGATTGATTTCATTTATGCCAAGGTTTACGCCGAGGTTGAGCAGTTGATTATTGCTAAACATTGCATCGCTGTCAAAGTCCAAATTGCCGACCTTAGTTTGCATTGCTCCACTTGTCTTAAGGCGAATCCCCTTCCGCCAATCCACACGTCCCTGCCACTGCCACGCACCAAGGAGACCTAAGTCTTCAAAGAGCTGATTATTATCCTTCTCTAGCTCTAAGTCCTTAAGCTTTGCCCATAGATTAGGCTTCACTTTAAGCTTGATATCCGAACTTTCAAAGCCCAAAAGCTTCCCCCATATATCAAGCTTTAACTTCCCTGATTTGAGGTCAAAAGCAAAGAGTTTATCAATTCTAAGTTCTAAGTCTTTGCAGTTAATCCCCTTTTGCTCTGCTTGAATCTTCCCTCGTCCTTTTAAGCGTTCTCCTTCAAAAGCAGAAAGACGAGGCTCAAAAGCTTCCAAATCCTTAAGAGCGACATTGATTTGTGCAATGTCAAGGCTGTCTAACTTAGCCAAACCAAAGCATTTAAGATTGAGGTAAAAGCTCGGAATGTTAATCTGACTTTCGCCAAAAAGCAAGTCTAAATCCTTAACCTTTAGGCTATCTTTCGTCTGTCTGATACTTGTACTAAAGCTCTTGACACGGAAGCCATTGCTAAGAGCAAAACTCAGTTCTCTAACAGAAACTCCTTGCTCCTTTTCTTCGTTTAATAGCAATTCATCTAGCTTGCAGTCAAGCTCTTTCACGCCCCAAAGGAGGCTATCCTTTTTGTAGTAGCGACAGCTCGCATCTCTAATCAAAATGCTAAAGATAGATAGCTTAAGTTCACTCTTTTGCTTAGACTCTTGGCTCTGCAAATGCTTCAGTACAGCATTGATATTCAAGCCCCCAAGGCTATCTTCCTTTAAGGTAATAGTGGGCTTAAAAAGACGAATATGGTCAAGCTCCAAGCGTTCATCGCTTAAATAATCCCACAGGTTTGTTATGCCAAAGTCCACGACCATATTGCTTGCTGAAAGCATTTCTGCCCCCAAGCTATCACGAAGTAAAAGCCGATGTGCCTTAATATCCCCTGATAGTGTTATAGAGACTTCATCTAGCTCAACTTCTGTCCCAAGAGCTTGACTTAGTTCTTTAGCTAAATAATTAGCACCTCCTTTTCGTCCTAGTTCAAACTGAAACAATAAAACAGGCAAGTACCAAAGGAAAGCTAGGACAGCAAAAATAATTCCTGCTATCCTAATTCTTTTGATTGTCTTTCGTCCTAATTGCCAAGAACTAAACATTATACTTATTCTCCTTTTTCTAAAACTATGGCTTCTCTACCCAATTAACTCCCTATATATTAAAACTCTTCCCCTTTTTCTCTCCTTAAGTTATAGCAACCCTCTACCTAAACTAGCCGCTCATCTGCCTCGGGAAAGCAAAAGTTTCTCTCATCATCTAGCCAATCAAAGCCCTCTACTATCCCTAATATACAAAGATACACAAAAGGATATAAATCTGACTATTTTTTTACAACAAAGCAAAAGCACTAAAGTTTAAGCTTAATCCTTAGTGCCTCTTCCTTAAATTAAACTAATTATCAAGCATTTAATTGTTTCCCATAGGAGAAAAACTAAAGTTTTATATCTCAAAAATCATTAAAAATTGTATTTAATATAAATGTGTTTATGAAATTTTGCTACGCCTATATTACTATTAAACTTTCATTTCACTCCGTGATGAAATAGATTTCATTCCGTTGTGAAAAGTTTTTCATCACGGAGTGAAATCAGATAAGTTACGAGGAAATTAGAAAAAGAGCAAGAGCAAACAAAAAAAATACAAGGGCGTATCCAAACGGACACGCCCTTTTAGTTGTAATAAAGTTTAGCTAATGACTAGTTTGGATAACCTGCCGTTTGCTTGATGCTTTTAGGGTCTTCGGCAATCATTGAACGAGAAATTGGATAATAAATGAGATAAGGTTTAGTCTTATCCAAAGCCTTCACATAGTCATAGACAAGGTCGTCGCCCATACGAAGCAAATCCCACCAACGTTTACCTTCGCCAATAAATTCCTTTAAGCGTTCGTTTAAGATTGCTTTCTTGTTCTCAAGCTTTGAACTATTTGTGTATGGCGTAAAATCTGTTCCAATAGCACGCTTACGAATTGCGTTGATTTCAGTAGATGGGTCTTCGCCAAGCTGAGCTTTCGCCTCGGCAAGCAAAAGCAAAGCATCTGCATAACGATAGATAGGCACATTCTCATAATGCTTGCGTACGCCCTCGTTCTCTAGCTTGCCGTAGAACTTACGTAAAATCGTTGTTTTGAAACCGCTATTCGCATCTTCAAGTTGTGCTATCTGATGTGGAGGCTTGCTTTCATAAACTAAGATAAGCGATTGCTTACGTGCATCCGTATCCTCTGCCCAAAGCGTCTTAATCACAGAAGGAGTTACGCCATAAGCATTCGCTCCGCTAAAGCGATAAGACGCAAGTGGATTACCTGAATAATCAAAATAGTCTTTGACATCGGTATTAGAGCTTGTGAAACTAGCATAGAAATTCTCCTTTTGGTTCTTTTGATAGTCTAGGGCAAAGATGAATTCCTTGTTCTTTTCATTCTCCTCTCCCCAAAGCTTCATATAGTCCTCCACGAGGCTATAGCCCTCAATCTTAGACAGGATTTCCTTGGCAGCACGGAAGTCTGTTTCGCCCCCGCCGAGGACTTGCCCTTTCCATAGAAGAGCATTACCTTTTAAGACTTGCGAAGCAGCCTTTGACCAATAAACATTGCTATTGTGCCACTTAGCCGAAGTGTTGGCATAAAGCTTAAGCGAAGTGTCAAGGTCTTTCAGCACTTGTGCCATTACTTCTTCCTTAGCATTGCGAGGACGACGTAGTTTACTAGCTTGTTTCTGCTCCTTACCACTAACAGGTTTTGTCGTAATAAAGACATCTCCCCACGCCTTGAGCATCGTGTAATAGACGAAAGCTCGCATTCCATAAGCTTGAGCAAGGAGATTATCTTGCTCGGATTTATTTGCAAATGGAGCCTTTGGTGCATTTTCGATAAAGTCATTGATTTGGTGAAGATAAGTGTAGAGCTTTGCCCAATTAGCAAAAGGAGCTTTCGTTGCTGAGAAGTCGTTCTTCTGCAAGTCCAAGCCTTTTGCTTTACCAATCGTAGCACCGCCCCAAATATCGCTACGCATTTCGCCCATTAAGAAGAAAGTTTCGTTGAACTCCCTAAAGCGGGAAACAATACCAATGTGTACGCTCTTCGCCCCTGCTTCCGTATCCCAAATGCCATTGTAACTAAGTTCGCTCTTTGGCTTTAGGTCAAGATTGCAAGATGTTAGCGTGAAGACTGCGACAACTATTGCTAAAATATATTTTTTCATCTCTATATGCTTTTAGAATGTTAAGTTTGCTCCGAAAGTAAAGCTACGAGGAAGTGGATAACGCCCTGTGTCAGGCTTTAGGCTCTCTTCGGGCATACTGCCTGAATACTTCGTGAAATAATGGAGATTGCTACCCGTGAGGTAAAAACGCATTCCCTTAATAATGTTATTAAGTACAGGTTTATTTAGATTATAGCTAAGCGTTAGCTCTCGGATTGCGAGGTAATCGCCTTTCTCTATCGTACGAGAACTGCTACTCTGATAGTCGCCTTGGTCTGAGCCTCCTGCGTAGTGATTTCTCTGTAAGTCATTGAAGTCGTAGCGAGGAACATCGGTATTCGGATTGTCTTTAGTCCAAGAGTCGGCAATCTCTACAGGTCCATTTTGATTTTCTCCCGTTTGAGCAAGCCCTTTGACACGACGGCTATTCACGAGATAATGCCCAAGAGCAAAATCTGTCTTTAGGTAAAGCCCAAAGCCTTTATAATTGAAATCCGTGCTTAGTCCCCCAACGAGTGAAGGCGTTGAGCGTCCAATCACAACCCTATCTCGGCTGTCAATCTTATTATCGCCATTGAGGTCTTTCCAACGTACGTCGCCAAGGTAACGCTTATCCTTACGATGAGCAAACTCAACGATGCGTCCATTGTGGGCATCTATTTCGGCTTGTGTGCGGTAGATACCGTCGTACTGAAAAGCTGTGATTAGGTCATAGCCAAGGCGTTTGCCCTCTTGGTTACCGCCAACGTAAATCGTTTCATTTCCATTGCCTGTGAAAATCTCAATACCTCCTTGGCGATTTTTGGGAAGTCCATTGAAAGGCAATTTCTTAGCATAAGAAACAACGTGCATAAGGTTCAAGCCCATATTCCAAGAGAAATCCTTAAGTTTCAAAACTTCTGCATTCAACTGGAATTCAACTCCTCGATTCTGAATAATTCCATTGTTCGTTGTAATAGTATCAAAACCAATCCATTGTGCTAGCTTTTGCTCGGCAAACTTATCCTCAACATCACGAATGAAGAAGTCTGTCATCACAGAGATACGACCATTAAACAAGCCTAAGTCTAGCCCTACGTTAAGCGTCTTAGCACGCTCCCATAGAAGCGTTGGGTTAGGTAAGGTCGTATTAACATAACCTCCTTTGCCTTCATAGATTGGCGTATTTTTGTATTGTCCTTGAACGGTATAGTTACCTAAAACTTCAATATTCCCACTTACACCATAGCTCAAACGAGGCTTGAATGTAGAAATGTAGTGCTTAAGTCCACTGGCTTTATAAAAAGCTTCGTTGTGTGCATTCCAACCGATAGAAACACCAGGGAAGAAACCCCATTTATTGTCGCCAAGGCGAGACGTTCCGTCGTAACGGAAAGTTAGTCCAATAAGGTAACGCATATCGTAGTCGAAGTTCACTTGTCCGAAAACAGAGGCAAGAGCATATTCCGTATGAGTAGAATTCGGTTTTCCGTGTGCTGCAGCTCCTGCATTCATCGTTAGAATCAAATCTGTTGGAGCATTTGCACTCGCTGCAAAAGTAGAAAACTCTTTGTCATCAAACCACTCCCAACCAACTAATGCAGAGAAATGATGTCTGCCAAAAGTATCCGCATAACGAGCCAAACCAGTGAACTGATTACGTAAGATACGCTTGTGCGTTACAAAAGAGCGACGAGGCTTAACTTCGTAGCCATTACCTAAAGTAAAATCCTTCAGAAATTGCTCATTTGATTCGTTGAAAGTAAAATGGCTTCCCTTTGCCGAAAGCACAATTTTATCCGTTAGGTTAAAGTCTAATTGTGCATTTGCCGATAGGCGTTGCTCTAAGTTCGTACGTGGTCGCTTATCTTGATAATAAAGTGGATTACCATAGCCAAATTTCAATCCTGAATGTAGCTTATTAGAGTTCGTGCCGTCAGGATTTGTGTGCCAAATGCGTTTTGTTGGTGCTTGCCCTGCTCCGTTCTGAAATAAATCGTCCAAACGAGCAAATGGGCGAATGATATGAGAATGAATATACATAACCGAAGAGGAAACCTTCAAGCGATTTGTTAGCTTGTACGAACCATTAAAAGTCGCCGAATAACGCTTAAAGCTCGCTCCCAAAACAAGCCCCTTATCATTCAACGCTCCTAAGCCAAGATAATAAGCACTCTTCTCATTCGCTCCGTCAAAAGACACTGAATAGTCCTCTGCGTGGCTCGTTTGATAAAACAAATCGGAGTGGTCATTTTCTTGAAAAATCAAAGTCTTCGTTGGGTCTAATGGGTCAGTGATTGTTGTCCAAGCCGTACCTTTCTCCAAGAGGTGTTTATTCTTGTCACTAAGGTACATCGTTGTATAATTTGAGTTCGTCGCATTATTGCCGACACCTGCCCCATTCGCTCCGTTTAAGAAAGCGTCATACTTTGCCGTTCCTAAGATTTCGTGCGTTTGCTTAATTCCTAAACGATTAAACTTAACATAGTCCTTTGCCCCTAGATATTTCATTGGGTCAATAGGGCGAGCGTTGTAAGTTAATTTCGTGCGAAAGGTAACACGAGAGCGTCCAAGCTCTCCTTTCTTCGTCGTTACGAGGATAACACCATTCGCAGCTCTAGCTCCATAAATAGCCGTTGAGGCAGCATCTTTCAGCACCTCAATAGACGCAATATCATCTGGGTTAATAGCATAAAAAGAACTCAGCACACCATCTACCAAAACAAGTGGCGAACCGCTTCCATTAAAACTTGTCCCCCCACGTAGAGTCATCTGTGGCATCTCTCCAGGTTGTCCTGAGAACTGACTTACTTTCAGCCCTGCGACAGAACCTTGTAGAGCTGTCGCCACATTAGAGCGAGGTGCAGAAGCGAGCGTTTTCGTATCTAGCTTCGCAATAGAGGTCGTCATACGTGAGCGAGCCTCCGAAGAATAACCGATAACAACCACTTGGTCAAGTAATTGATTATCCTCTTTCAGCACGAGGTCAATCTGCTGACGCCCTTTGATACTCTCAAGCTTAGTCTGATAACCAACATAAGTAAAGCTTAAAATCTTAGCCTCTTGCGGAACTAAAAGGCTATAATGTCCCTCCAAATCCGTCAAAGTTCCATATTGGCTGTTTCCTTGAACTACAATTTGGACGCCAACCAAGGCTGCTCCATTAACATCTGAAACTCGCCCACTTATTTTCGTCTTAGTTTGGGCATTTGCAGAAGTTAAACCGCTAAACAAAAGGATTATTGCTAGAATAATCCGACTACCGTTTAATAGTTTTTTCATCATCAAATAAATATGTAATTTTTATCGGAGGACAAAATTACATATTTATTTCTGTATTTACCCCTTTATATTATAAAAATCCCGATATTTTTCTAATATATTTCCCTCTTATTTGTCCAAATTCTTTCCTCTTTAGCTTCAAAGCTCTCTTCTCAAGGCTTTTTCACCTTTTCCCTTAGCTAACCAGTCTTCATTAAGTCAAAAAAATAGAGCGTACCGAAATGACACGCTCTATTTTGATTATTGTGGATTTCGTTCTTTAGGATAAATGCTCTTCCTTCAGATGTGGATAACGCTCCATTAGTTGAGCAAGAAAACCCTCGCCAACAACTTGCCCTTTGACTATATCAAGATAATGATTAGGTCTCATAAAGCCCATTCCCTCTTGAGTAAACTGCTCAGCATTAAAGCGGTCGTAAATATCCAAAGAAAGTTCCCTGCCGTCAATATCAAAAGTAATGCGATAGACTTGAGGCAAATCTTCTTTAGCCGACTTAGTCATTACGCCCAAGACAGGCTTAGCACCTATAGAACGCAAGCTGGCAGCCTCCAAACGCTCTTTACCAAAAACTAGATGCGTATCTAGTTTGCCGTCTACATCTGTAGCTAAGAAATGGACTTCCTCTCCGCTAAGCACGAAAAATTTATCCGTCTCAACCCTATCAATGCGTAGCTTAATCCCCACAGCCGAAGCCGCAAGTTTTTTCGCTCCGTCCAAAGCAATATTCTTAACTTGATTAGCTTTGCTATCAGGATAATTTCCCACAGCAAAAGCATCAATAGGCTTATCCTTCATCCAAGCCTTAAGTTTAGGAAAATGCTTATCCAGAAGTTCGGCTTTATGCTCCTCGTACCTTTGGCGTTCGGCCTCCAAATCGACCGACGCTTTTGCCTGCTTATTCTTAACAAAAACGTATACTAAGTAAGCAACCCAAAGGATTACAAATAATATAATAAATGTAGTATGAGACATCGTTTACAATTCTTTTGCTTCAACTTCCTGCTCTTCGTCCTCATTTTTGCTCGGTATTTGCCCCCAAATCAGAAGACCAATAATAAGTGCAAACACGAGCTTACCGCCATAACGAGTAAATAAACCCAAAGAAAGAAGTTGTTCCTTATCAAGGTTTTCCTCACGAAGCACTTTCTCTATATGCTCCATACCTATCGTCTCATCATTTATTTCCCAATAAGTATTCTCAAGGCTTTTCTTCATCAAAACGAATTTAGGTTCTCCCGTAACCCAAAGAGGTATCCACATAATACTGAAACGCTTATGATAACAAGCTAAATCAATATATTGGCCATCTTCACCATCTAAGAAATCATCTGTATCAGGCAGGTCGTGCACAATCTCTAGTTTTTCTTGCTCGCCGAATTGTACAGGAATAGGAATTCCTCTTGCAGAAAGGGCTGTAACAGATAAACATAGGACACTTAAAAGCAGAATAAACTTTTTCATAACGCTTACTAAATTTGAATAATATTAAAATAATTAAATTGGGAGCATAACAAGGTCTAACTCCGAACTTTTACAAATATAAGAAATTCAATTTATTTTAACAATGCTCAGCAAATCTTTAATGCTTAAAGGAGTTCCGATTTGTGATACTTGAGCAAGTTCAGAAAGTTATCCCAATCACTCAAGAAAGTTTTCCCAGAAACTTTTTGAAATTACACGGAAAACTTTGAAAAGTTTCTGGGAAGACTTTTTTAACAAAACGAGGTCATTCATAAAGGGTTGATAAATAGGGAATTAAAAACAGCCTGTGGCTGCGGTCTGATACTGTTCTGATTTGTGGTATTTAGACTAAAAATAATACCCTTTGTGAGGGTGATTTGTGGTATTTTGCTCCAAACAGGGAAGTGTATTTGTGGTATTTAGACTGAAAAAGCTACAGCCTTTTCCTTTGGCAGTAGCTTTTTATTACTTATAATTAGCACTTTAATAGACAACTCTACGCCATTTCTTCTTAGAGTAAACATTATCCTTTACGACAACAAAATTATAAGTTGGCCAAGCACAAACTAAAATGTCATCAGCATACATCATTACTTTTGTAGTTTTATCGCTAGGCTTAACAAAAGATATAGGGAAGTCATTCTTATGAATAAAGAATGGGATACCACATAATGTACCATAAAACCACTCCTCATAACCATACAAGCGAACGAAAATCATATCCTTCGTTAGTTCTATGTGTTCAATATTAAGAGCCTTCAATTTTTTGCTTAAAATTAGATACTCAGATATAATTTCAGGATTTTCAGCAATATTATTAGGAAAATCCTCGGCGTTTATTACTTCCGTCAAATAGTCCTTAATGGCTTGATTTGTAAACTCAAAGGTCTTAAACTCTATAGTATCTATTTTTCGCTCAATTGAGCTACGATTAGACAGAAGTATATCAATATCATCTAGAATTTTATTTCTCTTAGTTTCACAGCTTTTAGGCTCAATACTATCAGTTACCTCAACGATTTCAATTATACCGTTAGAATTGCTATTATCTCTTACCTGCTTCACCTTAGTCTTACAGTTCGTAAGTAAAAGAAGATTTAGCAATAATAAGCTCAGAGCAAAAAGTTTTAGAAAATTAGCCATTGTTAATTATAGTTTTTTGAGTTTGCTTGGTCGGAGCGACGAACAAGGAAGGCAAACCAACAGATTAAGAGGAAGAGTTCCGTTGCCATTAGGACATAATAGAGAAAGAGAAAGCTCTCAAAGTCGAAATAGGCAGGGACGAATAAGACAATTATAAGATGAAATAGAAAGCGGGTCGTCTGAATAAGTAGGAAATGTTTCTGCTTAGAGAGGACATCAGGCACGAAGTTGAAGATGTAAACGCCTGACATCATCAGCAAATAAGGGAGCATTGAAATGATAATTTTGCCCAAACCTCGCCATTGCTCGCCGATTAAGTAAACAATCATATCCTCAATGAAATAGGGAATTATAAACTGCAGAACAAGAGCTATTAGCGTTATTCCGCTAAGAAGTCTCAGCATCTGTGGGAGGAACTTTTCCCCTCGCTCACGAGCCTCTACGAAACGACGACCATAAACACGACTGATACTATCGCTGAAAACTTGTATCGGACGGCGTGTTATCATAAATAACATTGTCAGCATTCCGATTTGACTTACGTCATAGAAGCGTGGCAAGAACATTATTAAGAGGTTACCCATTATCATCTCAACCGTCGCTTGTCCTATTGTAAACATCGGAAAAGCACGATAATGCCACGCAACGACACGTAAGCGTAGTGCTGTAATATGTCTCAAAGAGGTAAATAAGTATTTCGGTCTTGAGATGATACCAATCGCAATCGCTTGAGCAAAGTTATAGGCAATGGCGAAGCCCCAAACGCCCATAGACAAGAAACCTAAACCAACTTTTAGGAGGTTATTGATAAGTCCTTGCAGGACTTGAGCTATACTTAGGCGAGTATATTCGCCTCTTACATTTGTTTGAGCGGCAAACATTGAGAAGAGTGCCGAGGTAAAAGTCGTAAGCGGAATGATAAATAAGTAAGGAATGGTATCGGCATAGCCTGTTCCCTTGAGGAAAGGAGGCAGGATAAAGCAGAGTAAGGTCGTAATCAGTGTAAGAATTAGGTTGATAGAGATGCCTAAAGTCTCTAAAAGAAGCAAGCGACCTTTGCCTCGCTCTTGCGAAACAAAAGTTGCTTGGTCATAGCGTCCATTAGCAAGTATCGTCAGTACACCGACGACGCTCATCAGCATTCCAAGTATGCCGTAGTCTGCTTTGGTATAGAGTCTTCCGAGCAATGGCAAAAGTAAAAAAGCCAAGAACTGAACAGCTACACTAGAACTTAGTAGCTTGATTAAAGCTCCTGCGTCGTGCTTCGTCTTTAGGCTTGCCTCTTCGTCTTTTGCCATTTCGTCCCAATACTTATCCATTTCTTCAAGGCTCATCTCCGTGAGTTCTTGCCCGTGCTGGCGAGCTTGCTCCTCAACGTAATTGAAGCGACGAAGGAATTTTTGATTGGTTTTCTCAAGAGCCGTATCGGGATTTACCTTATAGAGGCGAGCAACATTGATGAGACTAAAGAGCAAATCTCCGAATTCCTCTTCAATCTCTTTTTTAGCATTCAGCTTAATCGCCTCTCGCACTTCGTTCTGTTCTTCGGCAAACTTCTCCCACGCATCTTCTTTTTGCTCCCAATCAAAGCCAACGCCACGAGCTTTGTCCTGCATTCGGTAAGCCTTAATCAGGGACGGCAACCCTTTTGGCACGCCAGAGAGCACGCCTTTTGTCGTACCTTCTTTCTCTTTCATTTTAAGAGCTGCCCAATTCTTCAGAACGGTTTCGCTATCTTCCGCCTTGACATCTCCATAAATATGTGGATGACGAGCAATCATCTTATCACAGAGGGCATTGCACACGTCTGCGATGTCGTAATGATTTTGCTCCTCTCCCATTTTGCTATAGAAGACAATATGCAGAAGCACGTCGCCTAGCTCCTCACGAATATCCATTGGTGCGTCCGAGAGGATTGCTTCAGAAAGCTCGTAAACTTCCTCAATCGTATTGACACGAATGCTCTCTTTCGTCTGCTTCCTATCCCAAGGACATTCTGCCCTTAGCGTATCCATTAGGTCTAGCAGACGAGAGAAGGCTTCGAGTTTTTCAGCTTTGCTGTGCATAATTTTTGGTCTAAGTGCTTACTTTAGTTCGTCAAACTTAGCCAAACCACCCTTGAGGAACTTAATGTATTCAGGTACATTCTCATCATAAGCTCTTGAAGGAGTAAGCGGTTTACCTGCGTGGTCTAAGGCAACGTAGAAAGGTTGTGCATTAGCTCCAAACTTACTTCTCTGCAAGTAGCTCCACTTATCCCCCACGGTTCTAAGCTTAACGTCTTGCCCATTCTCCTTAACAACAACAGCTTGAGCTAGTTTAGTCTTATCATCAACCATTAAAGTGATTAAGACATAGTCCTTTTCAATCATATCTTTAACCTCTGCATTTGTCCAAACAGAAGCTTCCATTTTACGGCAGTTCACACAACCAAAGCCCGAGAAGTCCACAAGAACAGGTTTGTTATTCTGCTTAGCGTAAGCCATTCCTGCCTCATAGTCGTCAAACTGAGCGTGGACGCTTCCGTCATATAGATTGAAGTCTTGCGTCGTGAGTGGAGGAGCAAAAGCACTAATTGCACGAAGAGGAGCTCCCCATAAACCAGGAACCATATAGACTGCAAAAGAAAGTGAAATGATTGCTAAGAATAGGCCTGTTACAGATGTATGCTCTTGTGGTGTATCGTGGGAGAAACGTAGTTTGCCTAGTAGGTAAAGCCCAAGCAAAGCAAATATTACAATCCAAATAGCGATGAAGGTCTCTCTATCAAGCAAACGCCAACCATAAGCAAGGTCTGCCACAGAAAGGAACTTAAAGGCAAGAGCAAGCTCAAGGAAGGCAAGCACAACCTTTACA
>PDWI01005957.1_pt1 | contig 15513 bp, 14 predicted proteins | sample 1430891 | NCBI WGS metagenome assembly PDWI01 (sample SAMN01162508, study PRJNA174530) | Oral metagenome, whole genome shotgun sequencing project. | biome: Marine environment; feature: Marine mammal; material: Swab sample of the gingival sulcus; isolation source: swab sample of gingival sulcus... | reverse complement strand
AATACGGCGTTTATTATGAAGGCAACAGCATCGAAATGAGAGGACTCTTCCTCATTGATCCTGACGGTGTGGTACAAGGCTATGAAGTATTGTCTCCTCCCGTGGGCAGAAATGTTTCCGAATTCCTTCGTCAAATCAAAGCGTTCCAACACGTTCGTGCTACCGAAGGTACCGAAGCCACACCTACCGGCTGGGAACCGGGCAAAAAAGTTCTCAAACCGGGTGAAGATTTGGTTGGTAAAGTTTGGGAAGAATGGAAAACCGACGACAAATAGTCTTTCATCGGTTCATTAAATTCCCCTCGCGGGAAGAACTAACCCAATAAATGAATGAAAATAGAGAAGTAGTCGATATTTCTCTATTTTTTTGTAAATCTTCCTTTTCGGGTGTTTTTTTTCATTCAATCCACAAAGAAAAAACTTTTTCGTAGGGAGTTCATAACCTAAAAACACCATGCCATCAGACGTTGAAAAGGGTGGTTTACAATGGTAAAATATAGTTGATACACAGTAAATAAATATTCACCATAAAAGGAGCAGCGGTATGAAAGAAATGAAATTCAGAGCCTTTCAAGTAGATGAAAAGGAAAAAGGTATCTTTGAAACAGAAATTGTTGAGAAAAAAATCGAGGATCTTCCTCCGGGAGATGTGCTCGTGGAAGTAGCCTATTCTTCCTTAAACTATAAAGATGCCCTTTCGGCTACGGGGAACAAGGGCGTAACCCGAAAATTCCCCCATATTCCCGGCATTGATGCTGTGGGGAAGGTGGTCGAAAGTCAAAGCGACTTGGTAAAAGAAGGCGACCGGGTCATCGTGACCAGCTATGATTTGGGCATGAATACCTGGGGAGGCTTCGGCCAATACATTCGAGTGCCTGCCCAATGGGTGGTACCTCTGCCTTCTTCCATGGATGAGAAAGAAGCCATGGCTTACGGAACCGCCGGGTTAACCGCCGCTATGTCCGTTCACAAAATGGTGGAAAACGGAGTCAAACCGGAAGATGGTCCCATTCTAGTCACCGGTGCCACCGGAGGCGTGGGAAGCGTTGCCGTGGCCCTGTTGAGTCACTTAGGGTACCGGGTGGTCGGCGCTTCGGGAAAGAAGGATGCGGCCGAAATGGGACAAGAACTGGGTGCGAAATCCATGATTTCCCGAGAGGAAGTCGATGATGATTCGGGACGGCCCTTACTAAAAGATCGGTGGGCCGGGGTAATCGATACCGTAGGTGGAAATATATTGACCACCGCCATTAAGAGTACCCGGGCCAACGGAACGGTGACCTGTTGCGGCAATGTGGGAGGTCCTGATTTACCTCTGTCCGTTTTTCCCTTTATCTTAAGGGGTGTGGACCTTTTGGGGGTGGATTCCCAGAACTTCCCCATGGAACAACGCCGGGAGATTTGGAACAAATTAGCCGGTGCTTGGAACCTTCCCGATCTGGTCAACCGGGTGGAAGAAATCACCATTGACGATTTGGATCAAAAAATAGCTGCCATTTTAAAAGGACAATTAAGGGGAAGAACGGTGGTTAAAATCAAAGAATAGGGGTTGTCCTGTCCCTTGTCCTTTCTTAAGAAAACTTAAGGATTCCTTGATGGTTCATAAAGTTTATCCCGTTAGTATGAACGGGATAAAAGGAGACGGATAATGGACAACATGCAAGAGACCGTGGCGATTTTCGCCATGTTCAGCTTTTTCGGATATTTGATGGAATGCCTGGTCATTCGCAAGGAAAAAGGCTACTTTGAAAATCGAGGGATGGCAACCGGCCCTTTTTTACCCATCTACGGGGTGGCGGTCATTCTTTTTACCCCCTTATTTGAACCCATTGAACACAGTTACCTGCTGATTTTCCTTCTTGGCGCGGTCTTGGCGACGGTCTTTGAGTTTACCGTAGGACGTTTGATGGAAGTGTTTTTCGGTCGGGTTTGGTGGGATTACCATGAAAAACCCCTGAATTATAAAGGAATTATCTGTTTGGAAAGCACCATCGCCTGGGGCGTGATTGCCGTGATTGTGGTCAAATTTGCCCTAAAGGCGAGCCTCTTTCTGGTGGGGTTGATTCCCCCCTTCTTTTTACCGATTATCGCTATTGGTTTTCCCCTATTTTATGGGATTGATTTGGTGTATACTACCTATGAACAGAGGAAAGAATGGAACGATGAAGGACGTAATCAAGAAGTATAGTTTGGGAAGGGATGCGGAGTATTTTCGTTTGGTGGAAGACTTGTTGAATCACCCCCAAGTTCAGAAGATGGAAGACTTCATCCAACATGGGCAGACTACGACTTTGGCCCATAGTTTGGATGTGTCCTATATGGCCTATGCCCATTGCAAAAAAAAAGGCAAAGACCCGCGAAAAGCCGCAAGAGCCGGCCTGCTTCATGATTTTTTTCTCTATGACTGGCATGGGGACAGCCTGGGCAAGAGACGATATATTCACGGTTTTCTCCATGGATTGATCGCCAAACGAAATGCGCAAAAGCATTTTTACCTAAGTCCCGAGGAAGAAGATGCCATCGCCTGCCATATGTTTCCCTTAGCGCCACCGCCCAAAACCCGTTTGGGGTGGTTGATTCAGTACTGCGATAAGTGTTGCAGTATGAGGGAAGCCCTTGGCGGAGTTCGGAGTGCCAAGTGGCTTGCCGGTCCTTTCTTTAAATGGGATCGGGTTAAATAAGGTGGGAGTGAATGGAATATCGTATCTTGATTGCAGAGGATGATAAAGACATCACTACGGTGTTGAAGATGTTTTTGGAAAACGAGGGTTTTCAGGTCTTGGTTGCCTACGATGGGGAAGAGGCCTTAAAACAGCTCAAAGAAGAGGACATCAGCCTGGCCATCGTGGATATTAAGATGCCCAAAATCGATGGGTATCAGGTGGTGAAGTCCTTGCGGACCTTTTCCCGAATTCCTGTGATCATTTTGTCCGCCAACAGCGCTGATAGCGATAAGATTTTAGGATTGGATTTGGGGGCCGATGACTATTTGACCAAACCCTTTAATCCCTTGGAGGTCATGGCTCGGGTTCGATCCCAGTTGCGTCGGTTTTATCAGCTCAATGAGGGGGATGGATCCGGGGAAAAGATTCAAATCGGTGAGATTACCTTAGATTTAAATCGGCTCATGGTATTACGGGGGGATCGGGAAATTCTTCTCACCGCCTTTGAGTTTAAAATTCTAAAGAAATTGATGGAATCGCCCAACCAGATCTTTACCCGAACCCAAATTTACGAAAGCGTTTCCGGTGATGTTTCCCTCGGGGACGAAACCACCATCATGACTCATATTTCCAATATTCGTGATAAATTAGGTAAGGATCCTCGGGGCAACCAATACATCAAGACCATCCGCGGCCTGGGGTATAAATTTGAAGAATAGCGGAGGATTATCCGTGGAAAAGAACTCCTCGAAAGAAAAGAAAAATCGATTCCAAAAGAGCGTTTCCAATTTAATCATTAAAAACTATATTTTTTTTACGGCCATTCTTTTTGTGTTACTTTTTATCATCGTTACCGCAGGGATTTTCTACTACAATAAGACCAATAACGAATTGCGGATTATCAACAAATACAAGGAGTACAAAAGTCTGTTGGAATCGGGCCAATACGGGGAAATTCCCATTCAGGATATTGCCGGTGCCGATGCGGGATTTGTGATTTTGGATAAGGACAAGGAAATCGTCTACAAAAAAGGCAATATCAGTACCTTGGATTACCGAGACATTAATATCGAATTGATGTTGAAACCCGGGTATTTTGTCGTGGAAAACGACCATCGATATATGGAAAAATACGGGCAAGAGGTGGATATCATCTCCTTTGGCCGAACCAATGATTCCCTGTATACCAATGGATTGCTCCAAATGGAGCGGGAAGGGACTTTTTTTGTTTTGGATCCGAATCATCAGATTTTGTATACCACGGCCGATACCCAACAGAAAAGCCTTTCGGAAATGGAATACCAGTTGCTCACCGACCAGCCGGTGGAAGGAACCTATTACCGCCGCTTATTTTTTTATCAGGACCAAGATAAATACACCATGGTCATCCATTTTACCGAGCGACCCGTCTACAAAGCTTGGAAAATCATCACGCCGTTTCGTTTGAGTCTGGCTATTTTTGCCGTAGTGTATGTGGTCATGCTCATTTTGTTTTCTCGAAGAATCAACCGAAAGGTTAGCGTTCCCATTGCCACCATGGAAAATCACCTGAGTCAGTACTATACCACCAGAACCTATCAGCCCATGAATTACCGGGGTTTGAAGGAAATCGAAAACATTTCTCGCAGTTATAATTACCTCTTCGGCCAGTTGGAAAAAGAACAAAACACCAGTGCTCGTTTGGAGAAAGAACGAAAAGAATTGGTGGAGGGCATCAACCACGATATCAAGACGCCCATTACCAGTATCAAAGGGTATTTGGAGGCCATGAAAAACCAACTCATTACCGAAGCGGAAAAACAACAGTATTTGGAAATCCTGGTCCAAAAGGTCGATCAAATTGACCAACTGACCCGGCGATTGGTGGAATACAACCAGTTCGAAAACAATGAGATGGTTCTCGTCAAGGAAACGGTGAACATCAGTGAATTTATGCGGAAATTCGTCATTGAATATTATGAGGAATTTCGTTTGAAAGATATTGAAGTGGAAGTGGATATCCCCACAGAAGAGATCAACGCGTCCATTGACGTCAATCAAATGCACCGGGTGTTGGATAATCTGGTGGGAAACAGCATGAAACACAATGAGGGGATTTTTTCCCTCTATTTCGGCCTGGCTCAAGAGAAGGATCAGATAAAAATCAGCGTGGGAGACAATGGAAAAGGTGTTGCCGAGGAAGAACAAGAGGATATTTTTAAGCCCTATTATCGTTCGGAAAGTGCCTTGAACAAAGGGTCCGGCCTGGGTCTTGCCGTGTGTAGGAAAATCATTCAATTACATCGGGGAGCGATTCGATTGGATGATAACGGGGTTAAAGGATACCGCACGGTGTTTACCATCACCTTGCCCTTGGAGTAAATCGGTGAAGAGCCGGAGTTGTATTTGTCAATGGTCAATGGTAAAGTGAAGGTAGCATTTCCGGAAAGGTGAAAATGAAAAAAATTAATTTTAAATCATCGGATGGTCTTTTGATTACGGCAGATTATTATGAGGTGAAAAATCCCAAAGGTTTTATTTTGTTGTGTCACAGATCCCATTGCAACAGAGCGGAATACAGGGAAACTGCTCCCAAATTAAATGACTTGGGCTATTCCTGTTTAGCCATTGACCAAAGATCGGGGATGAAAGTTTTTGGAGAAGTTAACGAAACAAAAGTAAGAGCCAAAGAATTGGGATTACCTACAGGTTATTTAGATGCCGGAATCGATGTTGAAAGCGGAGTGGACAGGGCCTACGAACTCAATAACCGTAAAAAAATAATTATATTGGGGAGCTCCTATTCCGCCGCGTTAGCTTTGTTAATTGCGGTCAATTCAAAAAAATTAAAGGCGGTACTTGCCTTTAGTCCGGACGAACATCTTAAAAAAATCAATTTATCAGGAGAAATAGAGAATCTTAAAATTCCGATTTTTGCCACTTCTGCCAAAAAGGAAATGGATCGTGTTAAGAACGTATTACGTTTTGTAGATCCTAAATATATTACCCTTTTTAAACCGGAAACAGAGGGCTTTCATGGTTCAAAAACTTTATGGGAATCCGTAAGAGGGTATGACACTTACTGGAATGCTTTGGAAAAATTCTTGAAAGCATTGGAATAAATAATGATTTTGAAAAAGGATCAAAAATAAAAAACAATAAGATTCAAACGGTTGACGATTACTTTGAGTCCAACCCGAAGAAACGAGGAGAACATTCATGGAAACCAACGGATTAACCAATTATTTTGACAAAGAATTTGAGTTGAGGTATTTTGAAACCGACCAATGCGGCCTTGCCTCCCCGAAAACCATGCTGACTCTCCTGGAAGAAACGGCGGCGGAGCATTGTTCCGCTACAAACTATGGTTTATATCAATTGGCCAAACAACAGATCGGTTGGGTTTTGTTTTCCGGTGTGATGGAGATCGACCGATATCCGGCCTACAAAGAAAAGATTACCATTCGAACCTGGTTGTCCAAGTATTCCCGGTTTAAAGGTACTCGAGAAAATCTTATTTATGATGCACAGGGAAATATCATCGGCAGAGCTAAGGGACTGTGGGTCTTTTTCGATATTGAGAAGAGAAAGCCAACGCCCATCTTCGACGATATAAAAAAAGAATGGTCCTTTTGCGATCAAGAAAGCATTCAATACCAGCTTTCGAAAAAAATTCAACCCATTGACATTTCCGACGATTATCGTACCTTTCACGTTTATCGATACGATGTGGATATGTATCGACATGCCAATAACATTAAGTATTTGCAATGGGCCATCGAGTCCATTCCCGAAGAAATTACGGATCAATATTATCTGCATTCGGTGGACAGCCGGTTTGTTTCGGAAGTTCCCGTGGGGCAAACCATCGAGTCCCATATCAAAGAGGAGATGATTGAAGGCGAAGATAGAACCTTCTTGCACACCATAAAGAGAGGGGATACCGTTTGTGCTACGGCTCATACCCTTTGGCGAAAGGCTAAAAAATAAATGGGACGGCCGATTTCAAGTTGTTTGTCACTTTTCATCAATTCTATGATATTGTAAGTGGGTAAGGGGTATAAAGTACAAAGCAATTATTCTTGGAAAGAATCAGAAGGAGAACAAACAATGGATCAAAATGAAATTAAAGATACCATGATGAATTTAAAAAAATGGGCCGTGGTGGGTGCAACGCCCAAAAAAGAAAAATTTGGATATAAGATTTGGAAGATGTTGCCGGAACACGGTTATACCGCCTATGGCGTTCATCCCGTTCGCAAAGAAATTGAAGGAAGAAAGGTTTATCAAAGCCTGTCGGAATTGCCCGAAACTCCCGATGTTATCAACATGATTGTGGGACCTCAGCGAGGCGGTGCTATTTTGGAAGAAGGGGCTCGACTGGGCATCAAGTATGTTTTCTTTCAACCGGGATCCTATGATGAAGAATTGGTAAAAAAAGCAGAGGAATTGGGCTATACCTACCTTACCGGGGACTGTGTCTATGCCATATTAAAAAATCAATAAAATTTCGTTGGATAAACAACCGAACGGAAAGCTCAACGCGTATATACTGGGTTGCATAGTAAGCGATAAACAAAATCCATGAAGGAGGACATCATGAAACATATTGTGAAAAATATTGAAGTCGATACCAAAGTTTCCCTAAAGGATATGGTTCAAATCCAAAAGGGGCAAGTGGTGAGCAAAACCCTGGCTCAAACCCGTGGCGTATCCATCACCCTCTTTGCCTTTGATCAAGGAGAAGAAATCGGAACCCATGATTCCAAGGGGGATGCTATGGTCACCGTTTTAGAAGGAAAGGGCCGCTTGCGGGTGGGCGAAAAGGACCATCTGGTGGAAGAAGGGGACACCTTGGTGATGCCCGCCACGATTCCCCACAGTGTCCATGCCGAAGAACAATTTAAAATGATGCTCACCGTGGTTTTTGAACATCAAAGTTAAAATACCGCAGATGATAGAAGGAAGTATGGAATGCGTTATGGCGTATTCCATCTTTTTTTATCCGATTTAACAAATGGGCAAAATATAGTATAATAAGGGGGCAGTTTGAAGGAGGATATATGGATAAACAACAGGCATTGCGTCGTATTCCCAAAATGGATCAACTCTTGAACGAGGAAGAAATCCAAGTTTTGATAGAAGAATGGGGAAGAGAATGGGTTCTTTCGGCAACCCGGGAGGTGTTAAAGACCCTGCGAGAGGATCTTTTACAGGGGAAAAAGAAGGCCTCGGATTTTTGTCCCGAGGAGATTCCCGGAGCCGTTGAGGCCTTTTTACGAAGAAAAAGAAAGTATCAATTGCACCCGGTGGTCAATGCAACCGGGGTGATTTTGCATACCAATCTGGGTAGGGCACGATTGTCCTCGGAGGCGGCGGATAATGTGGTTCAGGTAAGCCGGGGATATTCCACCCTGGAATACGATACCCAAACCGGCCAAAGAGGATCCCGTCACGATCATCTGGAAGAAATTTTCCGAGAAATTACCGGTGCGGAAGCGGTGATGATGGTCAACAACAACGCGGCAGCGACTTTGCTTTGCCTGTCGGCCATGGGGCAAAATCGGGAGGTTTTGGTCTCACGGGGAGAGCTGGTAGAAATCGGCGGATCCTTTCGAATTCCTGATATTATGGAACTGGGAGGCGCCCAATTAAGGGAAGTGGGAACCACCAACAAGACCTCCATTTCCGATTATCGGCGAGCCATCGGGGACGAAACCGCCATGCTGCTCAAAGTGCATACCAGCAATTATCAAATCGTCGGCTTTACCAAAGAGGCTGATCTGGGCGAACTGGTTCAACTGGGGCGGGAACGAAACCTGCCGGTGGTCTACGATATGGGTAGCGGCCTACTTACCTCATTGGCGGAATACGGTATCGACGAGCCCGATGTCAAGACCGGTCTGGCAACCGGAATTGATGTGATTCTCTTTAGCGGAGACAAGCTGCTGGGTGGTCCCCAGGGGGGTATCATCGCCGGAAAAAAAATCTATATCGATCGGATGAAGGCCCATCCTTTGGCCCGGGTGGTGAGGGTGGATAAAATGACCATTGCCGCCATGGAAGCCACTTTAGAGGCTTATCGAAATGAGCAGGAGGCTCGAAGGCGGATTCCCGTGTTGGAAATGATCACCGTTTCCAAGGAGGAATTGAAAGAGAGGGCCCTCAACTGGTCCCAAGCCATAAAGGAACAATTACCCGAACAAAATCAATGGATTTTGGACATCGCCGATTCTCGAAGCCGAATCGGTGGCGGAACCACTCCCTTAAAGGAAATGGAAAGTTATGCTCTGACCCTGGAACATTCCCGGTGGTCCTGCGATGAAATCGAAGAGCGATTGCGTAATCGGCGAATTCCCATCATCACCAGAAAGTGGCAAAACCGGGTGTATTTGGATATGCGGACCCTATTGGATCAAGACTTACCTCCGGTGATGGAGGCCCTGGTTTCCCTCGAGGAGGAACAAGATGGGTAGCATGATCATCGGTACAGCCGGTCACGTAGACCACGGAAAGACCACCCTCATCGAAAAACTCACCGGTACCGATACGGATCGACTCAAAGAGGAAAAGAAGCGGGGCATCACCATCGAATTGGGTTTTGCCCGTTTTGAAACCCCCGAAGGGGAGTTTATCGGAATTGTGGATGTTCCCGGTCATGAAAAATTTCTTCACAACATGTTGGCCGGCATGGGGGGCATCGATTTGGCCCTGTTGGTCATCGCCGCCGATGAAGGCATCATGCCCCAAACCAAAGAACATTTGGACATCATCAAAAGCCTGGCCATTCCTCTGGGCATGGTGGTGATTACCAAAAAGGATTTGGTCGAGGAAGAGTGGCTGGAAATGGTGGAAGAGGAAGTCAAAGAAGCCGTAAAAGATACGGTTTTTTCCCGGGTGGAACCCTTGGCCGTATCCTCCCATACCGGAGAAAATATGGAGGTTCTCAAGGAACGGATTGTGGCTCTCAGCCATGAAATCGCCGAAAAGAATGAGGACCGCCGAAGTTTTCGTCTGCCCATTGATCGGGTTTTTACCATAGACGGTTTCGGAACCGTGGTCACCGGTACCCTCAAAGAAGGTTGTGTGAAAAAAGGGGACGTGATGGAAATCTATCCTAATGGGGAGACCGTCAAAGTTCGAACGTTGCAGGTCCATGGTCAAGAGGTGGACCGGGCCGTGGCGGGACAACGAACGGCCATCAATGTGACCGGATTAAAGCGGGGACCGATTCAACGGGGACAGGTTTTGGCCCATCCCGGTACCATGGAAATCACCTCCATGGTGGACGTGCTCATCGATGTTTTTCCCCAAAGCCCCAGAGATATCCTAAACGGGAGTCGGGTTCATTTTCATTACGGAACTCACCAGACCATCGCCAAAGTGGTCTTACTGGATCAAGAACAGCTCGGCCCGGGGCAACAGGGGTATGCCCAATTGCGACTGGAGGAAAAGATCGCTTTAAAAAAGGGAGATCCGATTATTTTGCGTTTTCTTTCCCCCACCCAAACCATTGCCGGTGGAAGGGTGCTGGATCCCTTTCCGCCCAAACATAAACGCTATCAAGACCGGATTTTACAAAGTTTGACCATCAAAAACCAAGGAAGTCCCTTGGAAATATTGGAACAGATTATCAAAGATCGGGAACCTTCCTTGGCTTTTCCGGAACTCTTGATGGGAAAAAGTTCTTTTTCCCAAGAGGCGGTGGAAGAGGGGCTTCAATCCCTATTGGCAGAAGAAAAAATCATTGCCCTGGGGGATCGTTTTTGTCATCGGGACTACGATCAAAGGCTTGAGGAGAAAATAAAAGGTATTCTGGCGGATTACCATGGACGATTTCCCCTATCCCGGGGAATGGATAAGGCAGAAATGCAAAGCAAAATAGAGGAACTTTTCTTTGGCCAAGATTCCCGAGGCGCCCAGAATGTATTGGCCCATTTTCTGAAAAAAGGAGTCTTCATTGAAAGGGAGGGAATCCTTTGTGAAAAAGATTTTTCCCTGCAACTCAGCGAAGAACAGGAACGGGAAAAAAAGGCGATTTGGGACCATTATCGGCGGGAAGGTTTTGCGGTTCCCGCATTAAAAGAGCTGGAGGACTACAGCAAAGAGGCACCGGAACTGGTCAGCTTGTTGGAAAAAGAAGGCAAATTGATCAAGCTGAATCGGGATTATTTTATGGAAAAAGAGACCTATAAAGAGGGTGTTGCTTTTGTGCAAAAGCAAATCAGAGAACAGGGGCAACTTCTCCTGGCCACCATGCGGGATCACACCCAAACCTCGAGGAAATATACTTTGATTTTTTTAGAAGCCTTAGACGACCAAAAACTCACCCGATTGGAAGGAGAAGGTCGGATTTGGATTGGAAAATAATTTTCAAGACTCAATTGTGATGAAATAAAGGTTGATTTTAGCAAATTAGTGTCATTAAGCGGAGAATTTCCTTAATACGTCTTGCTAGGATTGGTTGATTGCTTTACAATATTGAAATAGTAGTTTATTAGAGAAAAAGGAAGCCCCTTAAAAGAAAGTGGGTAATAGTTGTTGTGATGTGAATGGGTTTGTTTTTGATGTGAATAAAATTTCAGGAGGAAAGAAATGTTGGAAAAGTTAAAGAAAAAAAGTTTTGGTGTATTTTTGTTAGCGGCGCTTGTTGTTTTTGTCAACTTAAACACGACCGCTATTTTTGCTGCCAATGGAGATCAGAATATTATCGTTGGGAACTCTGAATATCCGGCAACAGCGGAAGGACTTAATAAGGCAATCGTTGATATTGCTGAAGGTGGAACCATTGTTCTCGATGCGGATATAGAAGCGGAAAATCCCATATATATTTTTGGTTCAGAAGCATATGTTAGGCAAGCTTCGTTTCAAGCTCAAAAAATAGGAAATAAAAACTTCACCATTGATGGGAAGGGACATACGGTAAAAGCCAATTACGATGTCATCAATATTACCGGTAGTACAAACCCCAGTTATGCGACTGCCGGTCAAGACGATTGGGGGATGCAAAGTGTATTTGCCATTGCACAATATGGCGGAACCGTTACCATTAAAGATTTAACCGCTGATGCCAATCAAAGAACTACCCTTGGCTTTTGGGTTTGGAGAAGCGGAGATCAAGGAGCTTCCCAATCTCAAAACGGTTTCGTTATTCAAGATCATGTGACCAACAAAAATGCCATAACGAAATTTGGTAAAGGTGGTTATGGGACACAAGTTAATGCATCACATGTTAAAGCCATAAATCCCATCTCTATTGACAATCATTTCTATGGCTTTAATGTTGATCTTGGTAAAAATTTGGATGATTTTTATTCAAAGCTTGAAATAGAAGGGGTGAGCATTTACAACGAAGAAAATCAAGATTTACTATTTCAAGATGCAGAAGGCTATGGCAAAAGAGGAAATATCATTTGCGAGAAAAAGCCTAATATCAGTGTGGTTGATAATGGTCAAGAATATGTTGTCAACAACTACAATGAAACAGGTACGTATATGGGTGAGTTGAGCCCGGCGATAAAGACCCCGGATTCTTTACCTAATGCGGGAGAAGAATATAAGGTGTATTTGCCCCAGACCTTGGACAGCGATCAATATGACATTCATCAAGCCACCAGGGGCTTTTGGTTTCAAGAAGATTTTATTATATTTGGTAATAGACCGGTAAAAATTAAAGCAGAAGATTTCAAAGTAAAGACCACGGTAAAATACAACTGGGATCTTGAAAAAACCGGTTCGATTGATGAAAATAATGTTCCCCACTATACGGTCAAAGCGATTGCCAAGGATAAAGAGATTGTTCAAGTAAATGGAAAAGACCACGCTTTAACGGGCAAAGTTAACTATAAAAACTTCAGTAAAGTTGCGGAACAAAATTTAACTGTAACGACGAAGTTGATTAACGATGATGGAGAAGTTGTAAGCACTACCGATACCATCGATAACGTGGATCCGGAAGAAGAAAAAGAAATCGCCATTAACTTGCCGATTAGTACCAAAGAAGAGGCCGTTGAAAAAAATGCCAAAATTCAGGTGACGATTACCGGGGATAACCAAGTGACAAGAACAATAGAAGTTCCTGTTTCCGATGAAGAAGTACTGGAAGAACAAAATAAAACAGTAGAAATCACCGATAATCAATACACATTTAATCCGGCCTTTGAAGTAACCTGGGAAGAAAACAAAATTGTTGAAAAAGCGTATAGCCTACCCGCTATTACGCAAGACCTTACGAATCAAGCTACATTAATCTTAGGAGATAATGAAAAAATAGAAAAAAGCGTCCTGTTGAGCCCTAAGTTTAAGGGTATCCATGAGTTTATCAGTGGAACCGAAGGCAAAGCGTTGCCGGATCAAGTTATGGATTTATTGCCAACGGACATTATCAACATGTCTAACGGAGATATTGTAAATCCTACTATTCCCACAAGTGCAACCGTCACTACGGAGGATGGAAAATGGACTTTCAATGGATACGACACAATGGAAAAAACAATCAATGGGGGAAATGTCATATTTGTCGGAACTTGGGTCTTTGAAAAGAACGTCAAGCAAATACAAACAAACTGGGTAGATGAAAACGGCAAAACATTAAAAGATTCCGTAACAGCAGAAAAAATAAAATCCGCAGGGGAGATAAACGGGTATACCTATGTAAAAACAACCATTGACGATGAAGGGAATGCAACCCATCATTTTAAGAAGAACGGCGTTGGAGCATCAACGAAAACAGGGGATTCCTTTCATTCCTTTATTTACTTAGGCTTGTTATTGCTATCGAGCGGGATGTTAGTCCTAATGCATAGAAAGAGAAAACAGGAGCGTTAGATCCTGAAAAATGCTTTTGACCTATAATCAAAAAATAAACCACGAAAAAACGGAGCGCCCGAGGGCACTCCGTTTTTGATGATAAGATTAGTCGAATAAATTTCCGATGGAAACCTTGGATTCCCCTTTACCGGCACCAGCACCCACTCTACTGGCGGAGATGACCCGATCGGCCATTCGGCTGAAGGGAAGGGATTGCAACCAAATGGTTCCCGGACCTTGCAGGGTGGCTAAGAAGAGACCTTCTCCACCGAAGAGACCGGTTTTGATGCTTCCCACCATTTGTACGTCATAATTGACGGTGGAGGTCAGACCCACAAGACAACCGGTATCCACTTTGTAGACTTGTCCCGGTTGTAATTCTTTTTTAATAATGGTTCCTCCGGCATGGAAGAACACCTTGCCATCGCCTTCCAATTTTTGCATGATAAATCCTTCACCACCGAAGAATCCGGCACCTAATTTTCGTTGAAATTGAATGCCGATGGATACGCCTTTGGCGGCGCAGAGGAAGGCATCCTTTTGGCAAATCAATTTGCCGTTGTATTCGGACAAGTCTGCAGCGATGATTTTGCCCGGATAGGGGGAAGCAAAGGCCACATGAGCCTGTTGTCCCGAGTTGTTGGTGTATTGGGTCATGAAAAGGCTTTCTCCGGTAACAACCCGTTTTCCTGCACTGGCCAATTTGCCCATGAATCCTTTGTCTTGGTTTTCTTCGCTGCCATCACCGAAGATGGTGTCCATGTCGATGTTATGATCCATGTACATCATGGCTCCCGCTTCGGCAACGATGCTTTCGCCGTTGTCCAATTCGATTTCCACAAATTGCATGTCATCACCGTAAAGTTTGTAATCAATATCATGTGCCATAGTTAATCCTCCTATTTCCTTTTGTTTGATAACATAGTTGTATTATAAGGGATAAAAACCCAAGTGGCAATAAATCCCGGGAAAAAGATACCATCTGGACAGGGGAGGCGAAAGAACATATAATTTTAGATAGAGAGAAAAGGAGTGATATGGCACCGATTATTGAAACCCAAAAACTAACCTTTGCCCGGCGGATTGTTTACCCGGATTTATCCCTTGAGAGGGGCACCTTTACCTTTTTAAAAGGCCCCAGTGGTTGTGGGAAGACCACGTTATTTCGTTTGTTCAACGGTTCCTTGACCCCCAATCAGGGGTCGGTGTTTTACAAGGGGCAAAATATCGAAGAAATCGATCCGCTTCAATTGAGACGGGACATCCTGTTGGTACCCCAGGAACCCTTTCTTTTTCCCGGAACGGTGGAGGATAACTTCCAAAAGTACTACGAGTACCTGGAGGAACCGCTTCCCCCGGTGAATCGGATGGAAGAGATGTTGACCCTGGTGGGCAACGAAAAATCCTGGACCTGTGAAACCCAAACCCTTTCGGGAGGGGAAAGACGACGGATTTTCCTGGCCGTTTTTTTGACCAGAAACCCTCAGGTTCTCCTTCTCGATGAACCCACGGGAGAAATGGACGGTCCCTTGGCCCGGCGATTCTTTGACAATATAAAAGATTATGCAAACCAAAAACACCTGACCGTTCTGGTGATTTGCCATCAGGAAGAATGGATTAAGGCCTATGGAGACCGGGTGATTTCCTTAAAGGTTCCTCTTGAATCCCGGAACTCAAAAGAGGAATCCTTCCTCGACAGGAAAGTGGGTGAATAAGATGGCCAATATTACCTTTGTCTCTTTTTCTTTGGTCTATCTGTTGTTGTTATTGGTTTTGCTGTTGATGAAAGCCGGTAAAATTCGTCAAAGCAAGCTGCTCTTTCTTTCCAGTCTTCGTATGACCGTGCAATTGATTTTGGCCGGTTTTGTTCTGACCTATATTTTTGACCACCCCCGGTGGTACTTGACCCTGGCCTATGTGGTGGCTATGGTGGTTTTTTCCATCGTCCATGTCAACCGGAAAAATCCCTGGCTCAACGGAACCTTTCGTTGGATTGTGGGACTGGCCATTGCCGGATCCGGTTTGGGGGTGACCCTGTTTTTTGTCCTGGTGGTCGCAGGGGA
>PDWI01005956.1_pt1 | contig 15514 bp, 12 predicted proteins | sample 1430891 | NCBI WGS metagenome assembly PDWI01 (sample SAMN01162508, study PRJNA174530) | Oral metagenome, whole genome shotgun sequencing project. | biome: Marine environment; feature: Marine mammal; material: Swab sample of the gingival sulcus; isolation source: swab sample of gingival sulcus... | reverse complement strand
ATACATCGTATAATGATTATATTCTTTATTTGGTATGTTCCCATTATAGGAAGTTTAACATTTTTAGTTTCAAACTTTATTTTTAGGAAAAAGCTACGCTATAAAGGGTAAACTAACCATTTTAGTAAGTCTTCTAATTTGCTACATCTTTGTTTTTATTTGTATTTTTGAGGAGATTACAAGATAAAAAAGTAATACAAACTGTGTTTTGCAAATGATGGTTAAAATTTTACATCATTTTGGGGTTTGATAACAAAAATTTAAACAGATGGAAATAAAGATTCCTAAAAATAGGCAATATTACAAGTTCTGTTCGTATGGTTTTTTTAAGAACCTTCGTTTTTTTGAAGCCTTTTTACTGCTCTTTTTCCTTTCCAAAGGGCTCGACTATTGGCAAATAGGACTTATCTATTCGCTTAGAGAAATCACTCGCAATGTGCTGGAAATTCCTTCCGGAATTATTTCAGATGGTTTGGGTAGGCGTAGTAGTCTTGCTATTTCTTTTGCCTTATACATTATCTCTTATTTGTGTTTTTATTTCAGTCAAAATTTTGTTTTAATAGCTTTGGCAATGTTTGTGTTTGCTATTGGAGATGCTTTTCGAAGCGGAACACATAAGGCTATGATATATAGTTATTTATATCAGAATAATTTAAAGGATTATAAGACGGCTTATTACGGAAATACCCGTTCTTGGTCGCAGATGGGCTCAGCTATTTGCTCTCTTGCAGGAGCCGGATTCATTTGGTTTTCAGGCTCATATACGAGCATATTTTTATTTTCTATTGTTCCTGCATTTTTAGATATGATTTTAGTTTTGTCGTATCCCAAAAGCTTGGAAGGGAAACTAAAATCTACTGAAAAGAGTGCCATTAAAGCCTTGCAGACCTCTTTACTATTGCTTTGGCAACAAATGAAGCAGTTAAAATTCTGGTATCATACCAATTTAGTAGCATTGCACACGGCTTACTACAAAACTATTAAAGATTATTTACAGCCGATTATTGCAGGTTTAGCCTTAAGCATCCCTCTTCTTTCTGACAAAGAGATTGTTAAGCGAGAGGCTTTATGGGTTGGTCTTATTTATTTTCTGATATACCTTTTGACCAGTTTTTCTTCAAGAAAATCGGGCGTGGTAGATAAGAAGATTAACAATCCTATTTTAGCTCTTGATATGACCTTGTTTTTAGGCTTAGGGCTGGGAGTTTTGGGCGGTATATTAGCTTGGCAAAATCATATTGTATTGTCTTTGGTAGCCTTGGTAGGCGTGTTTATGATAGAAAACCTGAGAAAACCCATTGGTGTAGGTGTACTCGCCGATACCACTCGTGCCGAGACTTGGGCATCTGTTTTGTCCTTTCTAAATCAGATGGTCAGTTTTTATGCCGCTTTAATGGCTCCTTTATTGGGCTTGTTAGCCGACTTTTGGGGTGTAGAACTGGCTTTGGTATCCATTTCTTTGATTATATTTGTTTTCAATATTATAACTAACATTTTGCATAAAAGGTAATAGTAATGAACTACACCAATCATATATACCGTTGGAAGTCTGTAGAAGGGAGAACCCTTTTCGGACAATCTTGGATTCCCGGGCGTTCGCCTAAAGCTGTTATTAATTTTGTGCACGGTATAGGCGAACATACCGACCGCTACCATAATTGGATGCCATTTTTTACAGAAAATGGTTTCGCCGTTTTTGCTATCGAATATAGAGGACACGGACGCTCTTTCGGAAAACGAGGAAGCATTCGAAAATACGACGATATTTTAAACGATATAGATGTGCTTTTTCAAGAATCGCGTAAAGCATATCCCAATATTCCACATTTCTTGTACGGTCATAGTTTGGGAGGAAATATTGTGATTAATTATACGCTTTTACGTCGCCCAAAGATACAGGCTTTAGTAGCCACTTCCCCTTGGTTATTGTTGGCAAAAGAGCCGAACCGATTACTTATCAAATTGGCATTGTTTGTTCGCAAAATCTTTCCTGAGTGGACGCTAAACACCCCCATTAAGGGAAATCAAATCACTCAAAACAAAAGTATTTCGGAGGGTTACTCTAAAGATAGCTTGATACACAAAAAAATATCGTTCGAACTGTTTACCTCAGCTTACGAAAAAGGCAAACAAGCGATAGAGAATGCAAAGCAAATGCCCGTTCCTTTTTTGCTGATGCACGGCTCCAAGGACACGATTACCTCACCTAAAGGGAGTGAAGCCTTTTACGAAAATAACCCAAAGCAAACAGAACTAAAAATCTGGGATGATATGTTGCACGAGTTACACAACGAATCTGTTAGAGAATCTGTCGCTGAGTTTATCGTAAGTTTCTTAAACAAACATATCTAAAACAATGATATTCAGGACTAAAATAGAGGCTACCCCCTACCCTTTTCAGATTCAATATCGCGATTCCTTATTGTTTATAGGTTCTTGCTTTTCGGATAATATCGGGCAAAAATTAAGCGAAAGCGGATTTAATACGCTGATTAATCCTTTCGGGGTTTTGTATAACCCAGTTTCGATAGCCAATGGTATCGAGATTCTTTTAGAAGATAGACGTTTTACGTCTAAGGATTTATTCGAATATAAGGGCTTGTTTCATAGTTTTTATCATCACGGAAAATTTTCTTTAAACACTGAAAATGAGACACTAAAAGTTATCAATGAGAGTATTACGCAGCATCGAGAGCAACTTCTTAAGACCGATATTTTGTTTATAACCTTCGGAACTGCTTTTGTTTATGAGCATATCGAGCGTGATATAATTGTCTCGAATTGTCACAAACTTCCGGCTAAAAATTTTCGACATTATATGCTTGATGTGAACGAAATTGTGAGTCGGTATAAAGTTTTGTTAAATAAACTTTTAAGCTTAAACCCTAAATTGAAGATTGTAGCGACTGTTAGTCCGGTAAGGCATTGGAAAAACGGTGCTCATCGCGACCAATTGAGCAAATCTACCTTGTTATTGTCCATTCATCGGTTACAGCAAGATTTTGAGGCTCTTTTTTATTATCCGTCTTACGAAATATTAATGGATGATTTACGGGATTATCGCTTCTACAAAGAGGATATGTTACACCCCAATTCCATAGCGGTAAATTATATTTACGAGCATTTCAGGACTTGTTTTTATACTGCCGAAACACAAAAATTGGAACAGGAAGTTATAAAATTAAAAAAAGCTCTAAATCATAGACCTATAAACCCGAACACCCAAGCTCATCAAGATTTTGTAAAAGCAACCCGCTTAAAAATGGAATCGCTTATCGAAAAACATCCTTATGTTAGGATTAAAGGTTGAAGGTTAAAGGTTGAAAGTTAATTATCTGATTCTGTGAGCAAAGTTTAAATCGAACTCAGGTTAATAAGGCAAATAAAGTATTTTTTTAGTTTCAAAGAATTCCTCTTTAAAATACTGACTAATAGGATAGACTTCTGCCTTTTTGTACGGCTTTATCTCTTCCTCAAAATCTCCTCCCTTAAGGTATAGGATGCCATTTGCCAAAGCATTTTTCTGTTTTGAGCTAATTTTCCCATTGCAAAAAGTCATAAACTTAGGAAATGCGGTAACGGCTCTACTTACAACAAAGTCAAATTTTTCTTTTACTTTTTCAACTCTAGCAGCTTCCGTTCTGACATTTCTTAAATCCAGTTCCTTTGAAATTTCATTAACCACTTTTATTTTTTTAGCAATGCTATCGCAGAGAACAAACTCAACTTGCGGAAACATAATAGCCAAAGGGATACCGGGGAAACCACCTCCTGTACCAATATCTAATATCTTAGTGCCTTCGGAAAAATTGGTAAACTTAGCCAAAGACAAACTATGTAAAAAATGACGTTCTGCAATTAAATCAATATCTTTTCTGGAAATAACATTAATTTTCTGGTTCCAATCCATATATAACTCAACTGCCTTTTCGAATTTTTCTGCTTGTTCTTCAGTGAGTTTGAAATATTGCAATATTAAATCTATATTCATAAAACTTTGTTTTTTAGAGCTTAAAACCAACAACAAGAACATCGTCTATCTGCTCTTCGGAGCCCTTCCAAGCTATAAAATTATCTTTAAGCTCTCTTTTCTGCTGCTCCATACTCAAATGATTGATGTTTAAGAGTAAATGCAGAAAACGTTGATGCTTAAATTTTTTACCTCTACTACCCCCAAACTGATCTACATATCCATCGGAATACATATAAAATGTATCTCCGGATTGAATTGGAATTATATGGCTATCAAATCTTCGCACATCATTTTCCTTAAAAGAACCTATCGAAAACCGATTTCCTTTAAATATAGAAATCTCATTATTCCTAATTAAACAGAGTGGATTTACGGCTCCCGCAAACTCAAGCGTGTTTTTATTGTGGTCTATAACACTCAATGCCATATCCATTCCGTCTTGTATTTTGGTGTCAGCTCCTGAACTTTTAAAGGTATCGTTCGTTTCATAACTTAATTGATTCAATATCTCCGCAGGTTCTTCTACACCTCTCTCTATAACAATACTTTTGAGTAAATTAAACCCTACAATAGACATAAAAGCTCCCGGAACCCCGTGTCCAGTGCAATCTACAGCAGCTATAAATGTTTTGTGAGCACGTTGAGTAACCCAATAAAAATCTCCACTTACAATATCCTTATTAAGATACAAAACGAATGATTCCGGAAACAACTTCTTAACCAAATATTGCGAAGGCAACAATGCTTGTTGAATATATTTTGCGTAATTGATACTATCTTGTATATTTTTGTTTTGAACAATCAATTTTTGTCGTTGTTGCTCAAGTTCCTCATTTATCAATGCTTTTTTTCTAATTTCTTCCGCCGAAGCTCTTTGGTTTCTTTTGACTCTCCTCCAAACAAAATAAGCCCCTACTAAAGTCAAAATTACATATAAAATATAAACATACTTATTAGCATACACAGGGGGAGAAACACATATCTTAATAGAGGTTTCATCTCCATAAACCAAATCACTATTAGAACTTTTAACTTTAAGAACATATTCTCCGGCCTCAATATGTGGAAACAACACATAATTTTGTTCCCCTAAGTCAACCCAATAATTATTCACGCCTTCCAGCATGTATTTAAAATTATTTTCCAGAGGATTAGTGTATTCTAGAGATGCAAAATTAATACGAATAGAATGGTCATTATAAGACAATTTTATCTCGCCTTTATTTAAAAGAGAGGTTTCTTTAACCTTACCTTCTTTATCGAAAATCCTAGAGCTTAAAAATAAAGTAACAGGCTTATTTGTGTTTTTTCTAATATTATCAGGATAAAACAAATTGAAGCCTTTTATTCCACCAAACAACAATTCTCCATTTGGTCCCTCTGCACACGCTCCTTTATTAAACTCAAGCCCTTGCAAACCATCTGATAACCTATATGAATTGACTCGTTTTGTTTTTATATCCAATATCCCTAATCCCTTGTTGGTACTAAACCATAGTTGTTTGTCTTTATAAAGAATGAGATCATAAATAGTATTATCCGGCAAGCCTGAATTTTCCTTTGAGAAATACTCAAAAATTTCCTGTTTAGGGTTATACTTATTAATCCCCACCTCTGTTGCTAACCAAAAACAACCATCTCCATCTTTTACAATATCATATATTTCATTACAACTCGGATGTAGATAATGGTTTTCTTCGTACTTTTGAGGCTTATAAGATTCATGGAATTCTTTTCTTACAACTTTTGTCTTTCTGTCTAAAATAAAAAAACCTTCTGTGGTTCCTATATAATAATTCCTACGATCAATATAAATACAATTAACAAAAATATTGAAGTCTTTTATCTTTGAAAAAGTCTTTTTTTCGGTATCAAAGACAAACACCCCCTGCGTACAAGTAATTACAACAGCATGCTCTCCGTCCTTTACGATACCGGTAACAAGAGCTTGTTTCAATTTTACGGGTAGGTCTATCCCAAAGGTTTTTTCAAAAGAAGAAAACTGTTTTGTTTTTTTTTGATACATAGTAATACCACTGTCTAGACCTATCCAAACATAATCACCAATATCTTTGATCACAAATACTTGATTTCCGGTTAAGGAATCTCCTCTGTGTACTTGCCTTACTTCTAGTGTGTTTCTGTCAATAATATTTAAGCCATTAGTCCATGTTCCTGCCCATATTTCATCTTTTGTTGCATATAGAGAAAATATTACATTTTCGCTTAAATTTAAACCGGAATTAGCATCTTTCCTATAAATTTCAAATTTAGGTGTTTGTGAAGCATATTTCTCTACCCCCTTACCACTTACACTTATCCACAAATTACCGGATCTATCTTTAAAAACAAACTGAATATTATTATCAGATATTTTCGATTCATCCGATTCATTTGATTTATACAAATTGTAACGCTTAGCTTTAAAATCACATATAGCTATTCCTCCTCCAAAAGTGGTTATCGTTAATTTTTTTTTATCCTTGCCAATATCTAAAATCAAACCTGTGACATCTTCTGTTCCCGCTGATTTCAAAATAGAATTTAACAGCTTTGTCAACCGAGGTTCTACTTGCCTTTTCTTTGTATCGAAATAAGCCATGCCATGAGTCGTTCCTACAAACAAATTTCCGACTTCATCTAAGGCTAAGGTTGTAACATATGTGTGTGGAATTGTTAAAGGGTCATCAGGTATAGGTACATAAGTTTTAATAGTTTCCGTATCGAAAGAAAAAAATTGAAGACCAAAATAAGATCCCATCCAAAACCCTTCCTCAGTTTTTACAATTGGAAGAGAAAAATCTAAATTAACATTCCACGAAACTCCTTGCTCTTCCTTATACGAAAAATGGACAATCCGATTTTCCTCAGGTATTAGCTTAGACAAAGTATAATTCGTTTTAAACCAAACAACATCGTCCTCATCGACAAATACACTATAAATATTGTTGTTGCCTAATGCCTTTTTATCTTCTTCAGTATCTAAATAATGTTGAAATACCTCCGTATAAGGATTAAGTTTATCAAGTCCATTTTGGGTACCAATCCATAAATTGCCCTGACTATCTTCATCTATACTATACACATACCCCGAAGAAATAGTCTGTAGAGGGTTCGTTGGGTCTTTGGTATAACTCTTAAAAGTTCTCCCATCGAAGCGATTTAAACCGGATTGCGTACCTATCCAAATAAAGCCTTTGCTATCTTGAAATATAAAAGTGACATCGCTTTGAGACAAACCATCTTCTATCGTATAACTCACAGAATTTATTTCCTTACCTTGAGAAAATAATTGGCAAGATATTAAAATAAAAAAGACAATATGAAGAATATTCTTTAACAAACTCTTTTTAAAATTAAATACATAATTTACAAATATATTGAAACTCTTAGACTATGGTTGTTTTTTTGCTGTAAAAATCGCCTCTACATGAAATAATGCTCCGAATTATTCGCAAATCAATCGGATTCCTTATCTTTGTAAGCAATTATAAACATCTTTAAATAAATATCAAAAAAAATAAATCCTATGAAATCTTTTTTCAAATTTATGTTCGCATCTATGGTCGGTTTTATATTGACCTTAGTCATTTTCTTTTTTATCGTGATGGGAATTGTAGGCGTAGCTGTAGCCAGTGCAACCAGTGATACCGTAACGGTAAAAGAAAAAACGGTTTTAACCCTAGATTTTGGGAATGGTATTGTCGATAGAGCCGGGAACAACCCTTTCGACCAAATCAATTTTCCTTCACTAAAATCGAAAAAAGCTCTTGGCTTAAACCAAATCTTAAAAGGTTTAGAAAAAGCTAAAAACGATGACAAAATTAAAGGAATCTACATTAACACAGTCGGTATCAATGCCGGAGTAGCGACCATAGAAGAAATCAGAAATGCTTTGATTGATTTTAAAACATCGGGTAAATTTATCATTTCTTATTCCGACATTTACACACAAGGTTCATATTATTTATCGAGCATTTCCGATAAAATCTATTTAAATCCGCAAGGTTTTGTCGATTTTAAAGGATTGTCTGCTCAGGTGATGTTCTACAAAGATGCCCTTGAAAAAGTAGGGGTTTCTCCGGTTATCGTACGTGGAAAAAACAACAAATTTAAAAGTGCCGTAGAACCTTTTATGTTAAATAAAATGAGTGATGCCAACCGTGAGCAAACCTTAACTTACATGGGCTCTATCTGGAATCACTTTATGAAAGGTATTTCCGAAACAAGAGGTGTTTCTGTTGAGGAGCTTAACAAATATGCTGACGAAATGGCTATCAGCTCAGCGGAAGATGCTCTTAAATATAAACTGGTAGATGCTCTTAAATATTACGACGAAGTGAGTGCAGAGCTTAAAGAAAAAACAGAAACTAAAGAAAATAAAAAAATTAACTTTTTAGCCATTAGCAGCTATTCTAAAGAAGATAAAAAAGAAATCGCTTTACCTAGTAAAAAAGATAAAATTGCTGTTGTTTATGCAAGTGGAGAAATTCAAATGGGCAAAGGAAGTTCTAAGGTAATAGGTTCAGAAGGAACTTCGGAAGCTATTAGAAAAGCTCGCAAAGATACAACTGTAAAAGCCATCGTTTTAAGGGTTAACTCACCTGGAGGAAGTGCTTTGGCTTCAGAAGTAATTTGGCGTGAAATGATTCTTGCTAAGGCAGAAAAGCCTATCGTTGTTTCTATGGGTGATGTAGCTGCCTCGGGTGGATATTATATTTCGGCTCCTGCCAATAAAATATTTGCCAGTCCAACTACCATTACCGGTTCTATCGGGGTGTTCGGACTTATGTGGAATGTTACTGATTTAGCAAAAGAAATTGGTATCAACACAAGTGTTGTTAAAACAAACGAGCATTCTGACTTTGGAAGTATGACTCGCAAAATGACCGATGCTGAATATGCTGTTATTCAAAAAGGGGTTGAAGAGACTTACGACACATTTTTACAACATGTTGCTGAAGGCAGAAACAAAACTAAAGAAGATATTGACGCAATAGGTCAAGGACGTGTATGGAGCGGTGTCAATGCTATCGAAAACGGTTTGATTGATGAGTTTGGAGGCTTAAACGATGCTGTTAAATACGCTAAAGAATTGGCAAAATTAGAAGATTACAAATTGGTTGAGTATCCTATCTTACAAGACCCTGTTCAAGAACTTATCAAAGAGTTAGGAAATAATGTTAAGGCTCAGATTGTAGAAGATGAATTGGGCGAAACTTATAAGCACTACAATCGTATCAATCAGTTAATGAAGATAGAGGGGGTACAAGCTAGAATGCCTTATTTTGTGGATATAAAATAGTTACAGGTTAAAAGTTACAGGTTACAAGTTGGAAGAAACCTTCAACCTATAACTTTCAACTTGTAACCCCAAAAAAACAATGAGTCTGAATCAAAAAGAATTAAGTCAGTTTGTTAAAGCCGAGGCGAAACGTCTCGGCTTTTCTGACTGTGGTATTTCTAAAGTCGCAGTTTTGGAGTCCGAAAACGAAAAACTTCAAAAGTGGTTGGATAAGTCTTTTCAAGGGGAACTGAGTTATATGGAGCGAAATCAAGACCTTAGAAAAGATATACGACTTCTGGTTCCGGGGGCTCGTTCTGTTATTTCGGTCTTATTAAATTACTATCCGGGAACTATTGAATACCCCGAAAATCATCCTAAAATATCGAAATACGCCTTAGGTCGCGATTACCACAAAGTGATGAAGAAAATGCTTAAAGCCTTGTTCTTTAGCATTCAAGAAAAAATACCAGAGATGGAGGGTCGCTTTTTTGTCGATTCCGCACCGGTTATGGATAAGGCTTGGGCTCAGAAATCCGGCTTGGGATGGATGGGCAAAAACACCAATATGATTCACAAAAAAATAGGCTCATTCTTTTTTATCGGGGAGATTGTCTGCAATCTCGATATGGAGGCTGACAGCTCTATTGAAGGACGTTGCGGAACCTGCACCAAATGTATAGACGCTTGCCCAACCAATGCTATTACAGAAGCTTATCATTTAGATGCCAAACGATGTATATCGTATCAAACCATCGAAAAAAAAACGGATATAGACCCCGATATCGTCCCTAAACTGAACAACTTTATTTTCGGTTGCGACATCTGTCAAGATGTATGCCCTTGGAATAGAAGAGCCAAAGCAAGTGAACATCCCGAAATAGGCAGCAAAAAAGAATGGATAAAGTTTTCGTTTCAAGATTTCTTAGAGATGGACGAAGATACCTTTAACAATATTTTTGCAGGAGCTCCTATCAGACGTGCCGGTCTGGATAAAATTCAAAGAACAATACGAAGTATCCTGAATAAACCAAGCTTTTAAATGCTAAATCCGAAAAACAATATCCGTAACATAAATCCTAGGTTGATAGGAAATCTACAGAAATATTCCATTTCTTTTTTTAATAAGTATTATCTTTGATGTTTAAATTAACAATAAAACATAGACTATGACAATTCAACGATTTATTATTGTAGCAATAGTAATATCTATACTAAGCTCTTGTGTTTCGCCAAGAAAAGTTGAAGACGAAAGAAACAGACGTATCAAGTGTGAAGAAGAAAATGCACTTTATGCAAGCAAGAACAAAGCTTTGACAGAAGCCAATAACGAGTTAAATCAAAAAAATAACGATTTAATTTCATCTAACCAACAGCTTGCTAGAGATACCAGCATTATGGGAAAAAGTTACAGACGTTTGGTTAAGCAATACGATAAAGTAAACGACCTAAACGATGAGCTAATAGCCAAAATGAAAGAAAAAAATGCATTAACAGATGCCGAAACCACCAAATTACTATCGGAACTGCAAACGCTACAAGAGGATTTACAAAGACGTGAAGATGCTCTGAAAACGGCTCAAATAAAATTATCGGAAGACCAAAACAGATTGGCTAAGCTCAGCAACGAGCTAAAGGAAAATCAATCCTTACTCGACAAAAATCAGTCTTTGCTCGACGAAAAAGTCCAAAGAGTCGCTGAACTGGAAAATATGATAGCTGCTAAAGATTCTGCTTTAACTTCTTTCAAAGAAAACCTAAGCAACGCCCTTTTAGGGTTTGAGGGTGATGGACTAACCATCGAACAACGCAATGGAAAAGTTTATGTTTCCTTGGAAGAAAAAGTATTGTTTAAGTCCGGAAAATGGACGGTTGACCCTAAAGGGCAAACTGCTCTAAAGAAATTAGCAAGTGTTTTGGTAGATAACCCTGACATCAATATTATGATTGAGGGACACACCGATAATGTTCCTTACAAAGGTTCTACCGGAATTAAAGACAACTGGGATTTAAGTGTTAAGCGTTCTACTTCTATCGTTAAGATTTTGCTAAAAAACAAAGACTTAGACGCTAGAAGAATTATTGCAGCAGGTAGAGGAGAGTTCCTTCCGGTTGACCTTTCCAATACTAAGGAAGGACGTGCTAAAAATAGAAGAACTGAGATTATCTTAACTCCAAACTGGGACGAAATATTTAAAGTTCTTGAAAAATAAACGTGAATTCGAGATAAGGTTCCCCAGGGCAAACGCACCATTTTTACATTAATTTACAAATAATTGATTTATAGTGAATTAAGAGACAAATACGAGACCTCACAGATTTTAAAACCTGTGAGGTCTATTCTAAAAAGAAACACAAATAACTGTTTATCATCACCTTACACACTCATCATATCTTTTTGACACAAAGCAATGTGCTTACCCCAAGTTTCCCCTCATAGAAATTCACATTTCTTTAGGAGTCAATCGTTTTAGGTTTATAAACCGGAATAATATGCTATGATGATAATTGAAGTTTTCAAGATTACGAAGGGTATTGAACCTGCATTATTTTTAGGGTTCGATTTCCTTTAGGAGTTTTAAGAAGAATCGTTTCTCCGACTCTCTTATGCATCAAGACTTTGGCAAGTGGAGATAAAAAAGAAATTTTGTTAAGCGATACATTAGCTTCATCCACGCCTACAATCTGATACTGAGACGGCTCTGCATTTTCTTCAGAAAGCGTTATTAAAGCTCCAAAATGAACCTCTTCTTGCGGTTGATTTTCTAAATGGATAAGTTTAGCGGAATGGATACGTTCTTCTAACAATCGCAACTTAGCTGTTATATGATTGATTTGAACGCGATTATCATCAGAAGATTGTTCCTTTAACAAAGTACGCTCTTTTATCAATAATTGTTGCTCTTTTTGTAATTCCTCTAAACCATTAGGGGTAACATAATTTTGAACCCCTATGGGTAAATGGGCTCTTGGCGTAACTAAAGGAACGTCTTCCTGGTCGTCTTCTTTTACAAATCCTCTGCTCATAAGTTTTTTCAGGTAAAAACAAACCACCCCTGTAAAACCAGAAGTGGCTTGATATTTTTTAATTAATGTTTAGTCTTTAGAATTTAACACCTACTTTTAAGGTAATCATATTAGGTTTAACATTAATTCTTTTGTTAATAGCATCTTTAGTAATGTTTTCTTTCGCAATGCTTAAAAAGTTTTGAGAAAAAAGCACTTCTGCAGTGATAGCAGTACTTCCCCCCAAAGAATAATCTATACCAGCTCCTACATGCCATCCAAGATTGAAAGGATTGATATTTTCCTTAATGTTAAGATCAGAAGTATCATCGGCAGGGCCAACTGCACCTAATACTACAGCATCTTCTATATCAGCACGCACCTTGTATGCGTAGGAAATATTACCTCCAATACGAGCAAAATAGGTAATATAACCAATCTCTTGAGTTTGTCCTTTAATAGAAAAAGGAACCTCAATATGCTGTAACTTATAAGTGACTTTTGAAGGAGAAGAAACAGCATAATCATTGTCATCCCAATTAAATTTAGTAGGAATATCGTACTTTACTGAACCCCCATTTATTAACAAACCTGCACCGGTTGAAAACACAAAATTATCCGTAAGATTAAAATCTACAAAAGCACCAAAATTAAAGCCCAATTTGACACCATCCGGAGACGCTTTTTTGTTATCTACGCTTAACCAACATAAATTTGTTCCCAAATGTAAGCCTCCCGACACTTTTTGAGCACTTACCTGAATCGCTAATAATGAGGCGATTGCTACAATAAATAATCTTTTCATAAGTTTTTAAATTGAAAGTTAACTAAATTATTAACTACTTTTACAAATTCAAAAGTAAACAAATAAATAGATTTTTAAAATGTTAAGACTATTTTCTTTAATATTCATATTATTGCTGTTAGTAAGTTCTTGTTCAAAATCTCCTTTTGATATTGAATTAAAAAACAAAATCGATTTAAAATCAGTTCGTTTCGACCTCGAATTAATGCAAGTTGACAGCACTAATTTAGAAGCTAAGATTGAAGGTTTCTACAAGGATTATCCTATTTTCTTTCCGTCTTATACGCATGGTGTTTTAAGGATTGGAGGTCGTGAGCGACACGATTTTGAGAAAAATCTATGGGCATTTAAAAACAACTACATCAGTATAGATGTTTTTAAGGAAATACAGCAAAAATACTCAGATATAAGCGATATAGATGCCTCTATCAGCTTGGCATACTCGTACTACAATCATTATTTTCCATCTGAGCATCACCCTCGTATATTTTATTTTCAGTCCGGTTTTAATCAGAGAGTTATTATTGACAGTTTATTAATAGGGATTGGGTTGGATATGTGTTTAGGCAAAGATTGTTCGTTTTACGACCAATTAGGCATCCCTGCCTATATGAAAACTAAATTGGGACGAAGCTCTATTGCCGTAGATGTAATGAAGGGGCTTGCTTGGTCTAACTTTCCTTTTGAAGGGGATGATAATTTGGCGTCTAATATGGTTTATGAGGGTAAAATTTGGTATCTGATGGATGCTCTATTTCCTAATGAACCCGACAGCCTTAAATTTTCGTACTCGCAGTCGAACTTAGATTGGTTACACAGAAACGAGTCTGAAATTTGGGAAACCATAATTGCCCAAGAAATGCTATATGAAACCGAGCGAATAAAAATAAAAAACATGATTGACAACGCTCCTTTTTCGCAACCTTTCGGGAACGATTCGCCTCCTAAGATAGGCGTTTGGGTAGGGTATCAGATTGTAAAAAGCTATATGGGAAATCATCCGGAAATGACCATTCAAGCTTTAATGCAAAACAAAAACTACACCGATATTTTAAACGAAAGCGGATACAACCCTTAAAAGAAATTAGTATTAAACTTATCTTTGCCTTATGCATAAAGCACTCATCATATTCTTATTGACAGTTTCTTATTTTACAACATCTGCACAAGCTGATGCTCAAATAAAAGTAATTCCCAAACCCTCAAAAATAGACAGCAATTACATAGAGGATCTATCCCATCATTTTAATCTTTTTATTTATGGCAAAACCAAATACAAAAAATTTGGAATCAAAAATAAGGAGACTAACAAAACCATCAACTATCACCCTAACGACAAGTTTAATGTTGGATTTGGGTTTAATTATAAATGGTTGGGACTTGGACTTGCCTTTAACTTACCATTTATCAACAACGATGATGACAAATACGGAAAAACCAAACGCTTCGATGCACAAATGAACGTTTTTGCTCATCAGTTTTTATTGGACTTTTATTTTAATTTCTATAGAGGTTACTATTTAAACAATCCTAAGGTTATCAATCCTAATTTTGAGACTTCGGGGCAATACCCTTTAGTACCTTCTATGATGACCAATGACTTCGGGCTTTCTTATTATTACATATTGAATCATAAAAAGTTCTCGTATAGAGCATCCTTTATTCAAAACGAAAGACAAAAGAAGATGTCAGGGTCAATGATACTTGGATTTATTACACATTTAAGTCATACTTCTGCCGATACGTCGTTAATACCCACTCCTTTTTTAAAAGATATTGACGATTTTGAGAAATACAAGCTAAATAGTTTCTCAGCTTTTGATTTAGGGCCTATGTTTGGATACGCATATAATTTTGTTATTAGAAAAAAACTCTTAATAACGTTATCTGTTGTTCCCGGAGTTGTATTGCAAAGAGTTGTTGCCAAAGGCAATTACAATGGTAAAGATTACAGTATAGAACATACAAAGCCGGGATTAGTTTTCAATAACAGGTTTGCTATTGCATATAATGGCGAGGTTTATTTTTGGGGCTTTAATTACAACGATTTTCACTCGCTACACAATTACGGAAAAATTTCGACAAGTTCTAATGTTGGTAATTTTAGACTCTTTTGGGGAAGAAGATTTGGGCGAATTAAAGAAAAAATAAAAAAACTGAGTTTGCCCTAAAAGAAAAAAACCTCAAAGGCTTAAAAATCCTTTGAGGTCTAACTTTTAATGTATCTCTAATATTTTTTTAATGACCGTCTCCGGCAGGCATCTTAAACTGGTTTCCGGTTTCTTTAACAATTCTTTTTAAGAAATCTTCGCCATAACCGGGCTGTTCTAAGTTTGGACTGTTATACTTATATCCTTCAGGAAGTTTTTTAGGAGTCTTAACATTACCATCCATATATTTTACAAATAAATATTTGTAGAAATCACCCCATTCTTCGGTTAATTTA
>PDWI01005955.1_pt1 | contig 15515 bp, 13 predicted proteins | sample 1430891 | NCBI WGS metagenome assembly PDWI01 (sample SAMN01162508, study PRJNA174530) | Oral metagenome, whole genome shotgun sequencing project. | biome: Marine environment; feature: Marine mammal; material: Swab sample of the gingival sulcus; isolation source: swab sample of gingival sulcus... | reverse complement strand
ATTTTTATCGCGTTTTCGCTCTAATTTTGCGAGTTCACCAGGCTTGATGTCCCCTGCGTTAAATTTTCCGTACTTACGTTTATAGCGAATATCATCTGATGTACTATCAATCTCATAACGAGCTAGAACATGCTCGCGAAATTCATCAGGAGTAAGTCCTTCCGATTTGATTTTGTTGAAAGAAGAAAGAATTGCAGCAAGCGTGCTATTACGTCTCTTGAAAACAGAAAAAGATTTTGTTGGAACACGATCAACAAGCTCTTCAATGATTTCAATCTGTTCTACCCCCGAAACAAGCCTCGCTCCCTGTGAACCCTCAAAGAGCTCAGCATAGCGCTTCGCCATCTCTTCAGCAAAAGAATGAAAAGTTGAAATGTGAACGCGGTGAGCAATCTCAGGTCCTGTGAATTGAGCGAGGCGCTCACGCATATTATACGCAGCTGCATTCGTAAAAGTGAGTGCCAAGATGTTTTCTGGATCCACATCACTTTGGCGCAAAATGTTTGCAATACGCAAAGTCAAAATTTGTGTCTTTCCTGTTCCTGGTCCCGCCATAACAAAAACAGGTCCTTCGGTAGTATCAACGGCTTGTTTTTGCTCGGCATTAAGGATTTCATATTTTTCAAGAAATTTTTGTTCCATGTCTTTAGTATATCAGAAAGAGATAATAAAAAAGATTAAAAAAATCATCAAAATGATGATTTTTATTTTAAGACATAAGACCTTCCCACTTTTTTCAAAAAATTTTCTTTTTCAAGTCGTGTGATTATTTTTTTATAGCGATCTTGCTCTTCTCCTAATTCGCTAAAGAGTTTCTGCTCACTCATTTTGTGGTCTTTGGCATTCAATAAAATCTCCAAAATCCGTCCGCGAATTTGCCGATCAGAGCCTTCGAAGCATGACTGCTTGGTATAGTGTTTTGATTGTGTGTTGGAATTATACTTAACAATTTTTGGTAAAGTTGCGCCGTAATCCATCAGCGCAGCATACCACTCTCGCGGATTATTCATCTCACCCATATCTTTCATTATCTCAAAAATCTCTGCATCGCTAACATCTTGTCTATCCTTAAAAAAATAATGAATAAAAACACGACGAATATTTGTTTCAATAATTGGTGTATAGAGATTGAAAGCAAAAGCGCGCACAGCCCCAGCTGTATAGGGACCAATTCCAGGTAAACGCAAAAGTGTCGTATACCCACTGGGAAGTTCTCCATATTCCTGTTCCACAATTTTGGCAAGTTTTTGTAAACGCAAGGCACGTGAGTTATACCCTAAACCTTTCCAGTGTTTCAGAACGCTGGATTGTGGTGAGCGCGAGAGTGCCTGCCATGTTGGAAAAGCATCCATCCATTTTTCAAAAAAAGGAATCACTCGATCAACTTGTGTTTGCTGAAGCATCACCTCAGATACAAGAACTGAGTAAGGACTCTGATCCTCCCGCCAAGGCAAATGCTTTCGCCCATGCTCTTGATACCAAGCAAGAATCTTTTTTTGAAAGGCTGCATATTTTTTATTCATACTTTTAGTATAGAGTGAAACAAAAAAAGGAAAACAATATAAAAAACAAAAGCAAAGCTTTTGTTTTTTTCTTTCTACAATCCAGCAAGCGCTGCTTTGTAATCCAGACGAGAAGCAATATACCAATCTCGATAACAATGAGATATTTTCTTTGATTTTTTCGCTTTGTTGAGTCCACCTCCGCGATTAACTTCCATACCTCCAGGAACTCTACAGAACAAAGTTCCTCTCAATCCACTTTGTTTTCGGTAATTTACGAACATCTTATCTCTTACAAGAATATCAACAACACTCAAAGCATTAGGGAGAAGATCATCATCTTCATCGTCTCGGTGATCATTATAGAGTCCCTTAAAGTATTTTTCTTTTGCTTCTTCTGAAGCAAAACCAAGGATACTATTTTTGATCGCAGAAGGAGAGATAAAGTAATTTGTCTTAAACAAAGATTCCTTTCCTTTTTTCTTTTTCTCATATTCAGCTCTCAAGAAAGCAAGGATCTGTTCATCACTTCGTGCTTTTGAAGTATCAATATATTGAATATTTCCAGCACTTCCAAATAATCCCTGTGCCAGAGAGATCGCTCCAGCATATGGATTGATCAACATAGCTGCTGATGAATAATCTGAATAAAATGATTTTAATTTACCAAATTGAGAGCTATGTTTTTTAAGCTCACTAACTTCAATACCGAGCGCATAAGAACGAAGTGTGTGGCAATCTTTGAGTAGGTTTTCGGCTTGTGCTCTTTGGTTTTGTGTTTGTTTGAGTTTTGATTCTGACTCAAGTGCTTGAGCTTGTGTTGCAAAATTATTACTATTTACAAAATATTCATAACGAAGCTCTGATTTTCTTTGACGACCTTCTTTAGTCTTGCCCATTTCTGTTCGCCAGAGATCCCAGGCATATGAAATAACACTCTCTCGTATCCGCTTTGGATTTGTTTGCAAAAGTGATTCGAGCGTTTCTCCTTCCTCTGATTTGAGAAGAATTTTCATCTCTGGCATTTTTGCAAGCGCAAGTTTTTCCTGCTTACTCAAAGCATCCCATTCACTAATAAAGAGTGGTAAGAGAGGGTTTACCTTTTGTCTAATTGGCTCAAAACTCGTAGTAACCCCCTCCTTTACTGATTCAAGAACCCCGAGCATAGATCTCTTGTTCTTAATCAAATTATCATTAAAGGACATTTGATCACTCGAATCTCCCAACATACTCTTGATCAAAGAATTCATGTTTCCTGCACCTGGGATGTTTGCCTTGCTATCAATAACGAGATCCTTCATTTCAGTAAGAGCAATATTGTTTTTCTCATCAGAGAGATCAAAGGTATCTTGGAACCGTTTTTCCCAGTTAAAGTCTGGTCCCGGTAAACAGCGGTCAAGATTTGAAATAACATCTTGAGAACTTCTGAGAATCACCTGCATATCAATATAGTTATTGATCTCGCGCTCAGCAACATCAATTGCTGGTTCTATTTTTTCTCGCAAATCAACCTTGTATTCAGGACCTTCATTCCAAGCAAGCCCCTTGAAATCTTCTGGACCTCCAATATACGGTGCTGATCCATCAGATCCAATAGTACCAACAGAAATATCAGCATTCTTTGCATCAACATTCACCCCTTCACCTCCTTTTGTAACTGGATTTTTAGCAAAAACAAAACCATCATTATCCTCAATCCCTAGAACATCATAATCACTTTGATAGGTTCCATTAAATTGCAGTGCTGATTTTTCTGCCTGAGTTGCAACTGAACTTGAACTTGATCCTGATTTTGAAAGTTTAGCAAGTCCTTTTTGAAGAAGTCCATCAGTTAATCTTCCTGCTGCTCTTGCCAAAACATCTGAAAGTTCTTTTCCAAGTTTTGTTTGATCAAAGTCAGCCTCCTTACTTGATGAAATCAGATTACCCACTTGTGCCCCTGGAGTGAGCGTTGTTTCTCGTCCGAGACAATTTCCGTCTTCATCTCTTCCTCCGTGACATTCTTTTTTATCCAAAAACTTCTCTGGTGTTTGAAGATTCTGAATCACACTGTCCACCTTTGCAGCAGTTTTTTTACTGAGCGCTTGACTCACGAGGGCGTCAATTCCTGCCGGAGTATTATGGAGATCTGAGAGCGCTCCATAAGCTGCCCAACCTCCTTTTCCAAGTTCATTTTTGAAATCATTCACTGAAACATTTGGTCCGAGAACTTTTTGTAGAGTAGACCCCTTTCCTTCAATAATTTGGGTAAGCTCATCAACACCGAGTGTTTTTGAACCCTCTTTGGCAATAATGCGTGCAACATTACGAGAATTCAAGTTACCACTCTGAAACAATTCATAATTATTTTGTGCCAAAGTTGCAACAACATCTGAAGCATTTACTCCACTTGACCGCGACTGTTCACAGTTTGCTTTTGCTTGTTCATATTCTTTTTTGATAGCGGCGTTCATTTGCAACCCTCCTTGAAGATACGCATTGTATTTTACGCCTACTTTCGCCATACATTTTTCGTAAGCAATAGTATTTTCTTTATCTAATTTTCTTTGAGAATTAATTGTTGATTGATTCGCAACATTCACCGCTGATTTGAGTGCTCCACCGATCATTTCATGAGCACTGTCCTTCAAAAACAAATCCCAGTTTTGAACAAATGATGGATCACCATCAAAACCACCAAGCCCCCAGTTTACCGCATCATTCACCATTTTTTTGAAAATACGCTGGGTAAAAGTTGTCGTCATGGTATCAACGATAATTTCCTTAGATTCCGCAGGGATATCAAACACAATATCACCAGCCCCCAAAATAGCGTAGGCTTTTTGAGGAATAAAAGATGAACCTCCTATTACAAACAAGATTCCAATAATAAGTACAGAAAGATTTTTTTTCATACTTTTTTATCATACCATTTTTCTCATAAAAAATGCAAACAAAAAAAACGCTCTCAAAAAACGTTTTTTATTAACAAGAGTAATTAATAGCTTGCTTGGTAAAAGGTCCAACAATCCCATCAATAGCGAGCGGCTTCATTCGCGGAAGGAGTTGATTGAGACGTCTTTGCAAACGTTTTACCCCACGCTCAGTAAGAGGTCCGAATTTACCATCTACTGGACCTGAAGCTCTGTTTCCATATTCATCTTTGAGAATACGGTTCATATGCTCTTGCAAGAGTGCGACTTGTGTTACAACTCCTCTGTTATAGGGAGAGTATTTGCCATCACGGGCACCGCGTTTGAGATTTTGCGTGATAATCTTTTTTTGTTCACATTTTTTACCACCGGGAATTATGATTCTCTTATTTTGATGAGTATTTTTTACCTTTGTCTCATTCGTATTTATTTCTTCTCCATACTTATCAGTATAAAATTCATAAAAATTCTTTTCTTTCTTTTGGGTATTTTCTTTGTGTGGAAAACGCGTATCATAGAGCGCTGAATATTCTTCACGATATTCTTGTTCTCGCTCTGCTTCTTGAGAATCTGTTGGATTCTTTTTTATAGATTGTTTTGTATTTGCATATACAGAAATAGAACCCAAGAAAAAGAAGCTAAGAAAAATAAAACTAAAAAATGTAATCGTTCTCTTCATATTGTTATGATATCACAGATGAGAAAAACTTGAAAAATGAGAAGTCATGTATATACTAAAATTATCTTTATTCGCTAATGAGATAAAAAGAAAACTATGAATTTATGGCATGATGTTTCTCGCGGAGAGAATACTCCGGAGGAAGTAAACTGTATTATTGAAATCCCAAAGGGATCAGCAAATAAGTACGAAATTGACAAAAAAACTGGATTGATCGCACTTGACCGAGCAAACTACAGCTCAGCACCCTATCCTTTTGATTATGGATTTGTTCCTCAAACGCTTTGGGATGATGGGGATGCGCTTGATATTATTGTTCCTACCACCTTCCCACTCGCAACGGGGATCCTCGTTCGGGTACGTCCTGTTGCTTTACTTGAAATGATTGATGGAGGAGAATCTGATTACAAGGTTGTTGCTGTTCCTGTTGATGACAAACGCTGGGACGATGTGACTGATCTTGAGCACCTCAACAAACACAATATCAAAGAGTGGATTCACTTTTTTGAAACCTACAAGGAGCTCAAAGGAAAAGAAAATATTGTAGAGATAAAAGCGGTCAAAGGACGCGATGCAGCCATTGAAGCAGTGAATAAGGGAATTGCTCTCTATGATGAAAAATATGGCAAATAAAAAAACGTAATCGCGTTTTTTTTATTTGCCATATTTTTCCATAGCGTGCTTAGTGTTTTACTACTTCTTTGCTCAAGAGCCTTCTTTTATTAGTGTTCATTATTTTCAATGTGTATCATGTTTTTTTATTTCTTTTTTTTGCTATAGTAGTGACATGAAAACAGATGTAAAGAAATTAGAAAACGCACAGGTAGAAATCAGCGTTACCCTCCCTTCTGAAAAAGTTGAACAATACCGAGCAGAAGTAGAAAAAGAAGCTTTAGCCAATGTAGAAATTGATGGATTCAGAAAAGGACATGTTCCTACTGATATTGCAAAAAAACATATTCAACCACTTCGCGTGTATGAAGAAATGGCACAACGTGCTATCTCAGCTCATTATGTAGATATTCTTGAAAAAACCAAAGTTGAAGCAATTGGACACCCTCAAATCATGATTACCAAAATCGCTGAAGGGTCTGATTTGGAATTTAAAATCATTACCGCAGTAATGCCAAGAATCAAACTTGCTGATTATAAAAAAATCGCTAAAACAATAATGGCAGAAAAAGTTGAAACAGAAGCCAGTGAGGAAGAAGTAAACGAAGCAATCAATAATATTCGTCGCATGCGCGCTCAACAAATGATGGCCGAACAAGCAAAAGAAGGTGAAACACCAAAATCATGGAGCGATATCAAAGACGAAGATCTTCCAGAACTCAATGATGAATTTGTGAAGTCAGTTGGTGCTTTTGAAAATGTTGATGATTTCAAAAAGAAAATCACTGACAATGTACAAGCTGAAAAAGAATCAAAAGCTATTGAAAAAAAACGTATTGAAGTCATTGATGCACTGCTCGAATCTTCAGAAATTGAAGTTCCTCAAATGATGGTTGATTATGAAGTAGATAAAATGCTCCACGAATTTGAAGGAAATATTGTTATGACGGGAATGTCCTTTGATGAATACCTCAAGTCAATCAAAAAAACGCGTGAAGATTACAAAACCGAATGGCAAGAACAAGGAAAAAAACGTGCACAAACACAGCTCTTGCTCACTCAAATTGCAAAAGAAGCAAAAATTGAAGCTTCTGATGAAGATGTTGAAAAAGAAGTAAAAACAATCATGGAACAATACAAAGATCAAAATGGTATTGATGAAAATAATGTTCGTGCCTATGTTGCACAAGTTCTCACCCACCAAAAAGTCTTTGAATTTCTTGAAGTACAAAAATAACAAGCTAAAACTTGTTTTTTTATTTTTAAAAGAGGGATTTTGCTCCGCAAAATCCCTCTTTTCATTTTCCAAACCAAATAAAAAACTCTCCGTATACACGAAGAGTTCTTATTTTGTTGTAAAGTATTTAATTAAAAATACTTTTTAGACTTTAGTGGTTCGCAAAAATCGCTGAGTGACCACCCTTAAAACCATTACCTCCATCATTCGCAGGGTCTGGTGTTCCTTCCTGTTTCCCAGGAATAAACCAATCTTGTTGTTGCTGAATTACTTGTCCACCACCCTTAGAACTATTTTTTCCTAAAAGATATCCAAGACCTATTCCGACAATACCAGAACCAACATTAGTAAGAATCTTTGCACCAGTATTTCTGTAGTGAAGTTTGAAGTTCATACTACACTCTGGAAACTGCTGTTTAAGCTGAAGCAAAAGTGCCTTTGCCTGACGTCTTTTGATTTGATGTCCATCATACATCATTTGGATTTTTTGTAACCCAAGTGCTGCCTTTGTACAATCATCAAGTTCTTGTTCAACTTCTTTTACAACTGTTCTTGTTTTTGTTTGGTAAACCGTATCGCGAACAATACGATCTCTATAAACAGTTTTTGGTTCTGATTGCTTTATAATAACCTGATTTACAGGCTTTAAAAAAACAATCTTATTACCACAAATTGCAGCAAAAAATTCTCCGGTTAAATTATTTTTGTATACCTTTGTTCCCGCAGGAAATACAATATAATTTCGTGTTTTTGCAGAGTAATTTCCTTTCGCAAAGCGAACGAAATAATCCTGCTTCAATTTATAAACACTGTACCCTTCAGGATATCCACCTTCATAGATAGCCTTTGCTTCAGGGCGAACTTTCCAAAAAGCTCCTTTTTTAATGTTATAGTATCCATCATACTGTACGTTTCCATACAATATCTGATCTTGTTGTTGTGCGTTTACGGTTAAAGTGGTCACAACAAAAGCCACTATAAGAAATAATTTTTTCATTTTCTTTACTTTTTATATTAGACAATTAGTTTCTTGAAACACACAAAACCTGTATGAGCTTCAAGAAACCAATTCTCTTCAAAAAAAGAAAAATGAAAAAAGTAAATTGTCTAAAAAGTATTTTTTTGAAAAAGAACTGGTTTCATTATCAATATATCATAATCAGAATATTTGTCAAGTATTTAAAACTTTCTCAGCAAAATCTGAAGAGATATAGTCTCTATGAGTTTCATTATTATATTATCATTTTTTTATATATTTGTCAAGCTCCTGAAGAGGTAAATAAAAAACACTTTCCAGTGTTTTTTTGAGTACTTATTATTTTTCTTCAGCCCCTTCTTCGTCACCCATTTCCTTGAATACTTTGATTTCATCAACAACGATTTCACCAAAGTTTGGAAAATGCTCTCCTATAAAAGCAGTCATGGCTTCTTCATCTGGTTCGGTTTCAATAAAGGTACCGAATTTTTCTTGCACTTCTTCACTCGCATCACCAAGAACACGCAAAAGTGAAGCTTCCATAATCATTCCTGAAGTTTCAGCAATAACTGATTTTTTTTCTTCATCTGAGTAATCAGAAAAATCAAAGGATTGTTCAATAATCTGATCGAGGGTTAAATTTGTTTCTTCCATAATAGTTATAGTATAGATTAATTAAAAATTAAATAAAGGTTTAGAAATTACTGAAAACGAGCACTTGTTCCTGGTATAAAATCATCTCCTGTCTCTGAAGGAGTAGGTCCACTTGGAATACTTGGATTTGTTGGAGTTTCTGAAGGAGCAGCTTCAACAACTCTCTCAAAGAATCCGCCGTGGTGATTAATATCAATTCCACCAGCAAGATTAACTCCTTTGGCTCCCATAAACCCACCAATTCCAGCATTCACAGCTGTTTTTACAGCACCTCTCCAGAGACCACCAAAGAAACTTCGTTCACCGCGCATCGCGCGTAATCGTTGACGTTCTAAACGAGCTTTCATTCTTTCCATCCTTCTCATTTCCCTTAATTCTCTTTGGGTTGGTTGTTTTTCAATCTTGTCTTCTGCAACAGGTTCTTTTTGTTGCTCATAGACTTCATCAAATGTCTCCTCAGGAGCTTCCTCTATTTCATAGCTAGGAATAACAGGTTTTTCTTGTTGTACGGATTCAGCAAAAGGAGTTTCTTCTTGTAATCCTGAAAGATCAATCTCTTCATTGGCAGATCTTTGTACCTCATGAACAGGCTCTTCAACAGAAAAAGGTGTTTCTGTTTCGGTAAACTCAATCTCAGCTTCAGGTTTGGTCTCTGAAAATGCTGTCTCAGGAATAACTCTTTCGGCTCCTGCCTTATGAATATATTCGTAAGTTTCGTGATTTGCTCCTTCAAATTTAGCTCCTAAACCATGTTGTTCCATAAAGGTAGGATTTGAACATCCACAGACATCACCACCTTTTGATTCAATCACCTCAACCTTACCATCAATAATTTCAAGGTCATAAGCAGCTCCCTGCCCATACATAACACGTACCTCACTTCCGTCAGCACTGATGTATCCATGCTCCATAGCCAAACGAGCAGCATCAGCAGGGCTTGGTACCCCTTTAATACCCAGCGCTTCACAGAGCTCTGGAGAATCTTGCAACTGTCTCAAGTAAGCATGTGTAATCCCCTCTCCTTTTCCAATAACAGCATCAGCTGGAACTTCATAACTTCCATTTTCAATTTGCTCAAGAACGGTTGGTTTGTGGTCAGTGATTGTTTCTTGTCCTCCCTCATTGGGTTCAGGTGTATGAGGAATATTTTCTTCACCAATTCCCGTATTAACAACTTCTCGAACACCAGTGTTAAGCCCATCAAATGCTCCTGCGTAATTAGCTCCAATAAAAGCACCAACTCCAACGAGAGCACCAACCCCCTTAAAGATGTTCTTTTTTGAAATTTTATTCTCATCAACACGTTCACCTGCTTTTGTAATACGTTTCTTGTATAATTCAAGAATTTCAGGGGAAACTTTTGTTTTCTTCTTTTCCAATAGAGATTCGATACCTTTAAGTTCAATATGTTGTTTTTTGTATTTTCCAGAATAAAAAATTTCATGAGTAGCAGCACCCAGTTTTGAGCCAACCCATCCTGAGAGCATACCAAGCGGCATTTTAACAACACGCATTGCAACAGAGGTTTTTGCACCAGCAAAACCAGCAGCCATAACAGCAGCAGCTCCTCCTCCGGTACCAACAGCAACAGCAGCACCAACACCGAGCCCGATAGTTGCAGTAAGAGCAAAAGATGCTGTTTGGTAAAGATATGGATGTTCTTTCCTCCAATTATTAAAGGCGATTGCTGTTTTAGCTAATTTAGGATGTTTTTCCTTAACTGAAGTAATTTGTCTATTAAACCAAGAATTTGCCTTTTCTTTTTCAAATTTACGTAATTTAAATTCAATATCCTTATCCAAACCAGCTTCATCAAGAGCTTTTTGATGTTCAGCTTTCACTTCGGCAAGTTCTCGTTCAGCTTTTTCAAGATCTTTTTTCGTAAAACCAAATTCTCCAACATGTTTTTTCTTATACTCAAGATCTCGTTCAAGCATTTCTTCTTTATTTCGTAAATCTTCAACCTTTTCAATAAGTGGGTTTGATTTTAGATTTTCAATATTTTTTTGTTTTTCCAGCTCGGATTGATTTTCAGCCTTTTCAAGCTCTTTATCTACCTGCTTTTCAAACTTATCATATTCAGAATCAGTATTCGCGGCTTCTTTGTTTTCTGCCCGATCTTGTTCACGGATTTTTTTGAGCATTTCTATTTTTGATTCCTCCTTACTATTACTTTCTGAATTATCTTGTTCACGAATATCTTTAAGGTTTTCTATTTTTGATTTTTCTTCATTCTTAAGCTCAGAATCTCTTATAGCTGCTTCTGCTCGTCGCCCCATTTCCTTGAAACCATTAACCTCTTGTAATGCCCCTTTTTTCTCTTCAAAGCCATCAAGAGTATCATCAATATCTTTTTGCTCCTCCTCTCCATAAGACTCCTTATCAAGTGAGGCTACTTTTTCCTGTTGTTCATTAATTTCTTGCAAAACCTTAAGCATTTCAGGTGAATTCATAGCCTCCAATTGCTCATCATGAATGGATTGTGACTGTTCAGGAGCAGTATTTGGTGTTTGTTTTTTATCAATATTTTCCATAATAATTGTGATTAGTGTTTATAGCTCTCAAGGGCTGTTTCTATTTCTAATAATGTTTGCTCTTCAAAAATATGTTTTGGTACTAGATAATGATTTCCAAGATGAGTTCCCTCCACACATAAGAGTTTCAAAAAAACAATCTTATCTGTTGATTCAATAATTTCTAAAAGGAGGTATTCATTCTCACCAAGCTCAAAAGAGTCAGATGGAATGATTCTCTGCCCATCAATAAAGGTATGAGTGATATAAATCTTTTCTCCTTGCTCATTGTCTCTTATTTTCATACCCCTATGGTACCATGTATATTTTTAAGTTATCAACATAGATTGTATTTTACATCAAAAAAAATCATATGTCAATAGTTTCATTTACCGAATCTTGCTATGATACTAGAGTAATTTTGAAAAACTGTTTTTCTGAACACGCGAGATCTTTCTGATTATCTGTACCTCAGTAATCGCCTGCGGGCGAATCACAACGGCTTATTACTACACATGCTCAAGACCTGAACACTTTTCCTGAAGGTTCGGCGACATATAGACTGAAAAGAAAGAATTTCTTGTATTTTTTTGCTTTTATTTTTGGAATATCTCTTTTTCATATTCCAGGAATTCAAGCTCATGAGATTAAAACTCCTCTTTCACAAGCAAATTCTCAGACAATAACACTCTTAAGGCCTTATTTTTCAACAAATATTCCTCAATCAATCGGAGGTCCTGACACTATTGTTAGTTCTGAATATGCACTCAAATCAGTACAAAACTGGCAAGAGCACGAAGATATCAACAAAAAAGGACTTCAAAATAAAGATGGGCTTAGAACCTATGTTGTCCAAGAAGGTGATAATCTCTCAAAAATTGCTGATAGCTATAATATCAGTGTGGATACAATTAAATGGGAGAATAATCTCTCAAAAAACACGATCCGTATTGGACAAGAGTTACGTATTCTTCCTGAAACAGGGGTACGCCATACCATTATCAAAGGAGATACGCTCGCAAAACTAGCAAATACTTATGAAGTAGAAGTTTCTGATATTAAAGATAACACTCCTCAAAACCTCAAAGTTGGTGAAAAAGTCTTTATCAAAGGAGGAAAGAAAAAAAGAAACTACGAATATAAAAAGAGTGTCAAGAAATCAAGTGCGTCAAAAAAACGTGGATATACTTCATCTAAAAAAATCGCTCACGGTGAATATCTTTTCCCTGTTCGTGGTGGACACATTACTTCTGGATGGGGTCGTAGATGGGGAGGATTCCACTACGGAGTTGATATTGGAGCACCAGTTGGAACAAGTATTGTTGCCGCAAAAAGTGGTGTTGTGATTAAAACCGTTACTGGATGTCGCGTAGGAGCTCGTTCTTGTGGAGGTGGTTACGGAAACTATGTAGTTATTAAACACTCAAATGGAACCAAAACTCTTTACGGTCATATGAGCACAATTAATGTCTCTCACGGCAGCAAAGTAAAAGCTGGAGAGCGTATTGGAGGAATTGGAAATACCGGACGCTCAACAGGACCACATACCCACTTTGAAATAGAAAATATCAGAACGGGAAAGAAAATTAGACCTCAATTTTAAAAAAACGCATAAAAAATGCGTTTTTTATTGTATAAATTGTGGACGATACCGCAGCGCTTCTAAAATATGCTCTTCTTTAATGTGTTTTGATTGATCAAGATCAGCAATCGTTCTGGCAAGCTTTATTACCCGATGATAGGAACGTGGTGAGAGCTTCATTTTCTCAGCTGATATATTGAGGAGCTTTTTATTCTCAAGACTCAGAAACTCTTTTTCTAAATCACGAGAAGAGAGTGCTGCATTGAGAATCCTCTTTCCACTCCTTGCAAAACAAAAGTCCCTTGCCTGCTTAACACGCTCTTGAATAATTGGTGAATTTTTTTCTGTATGTTCCTCTCTCCCCTCTAAGAGTTTGTCATAGTCAACATGCTCAACCGGCAACCAAATATCAATACGATCAATGATTGGCCCTGATATTTTCTTGCGATAACGCTCGAGCTCGTAGGCTGAACATGAACACTCTTTTTTGAGCGATCCATAAAATCCACAGGGGCACGGATTCATCGCCGCAACAAGAATAAAAGAAGATGGAAAAACCATGGTTCCCTGTGCGCGAGCAATCGTCACCTGACGGTCTTCAAGCGGTTGACGTAATGATTCAAGAACTTTTCTATCAAATTCAGGAAACTCGTCCAAGAAAAGCACCCCTCGGTGTGCAAGCGTAATCTCTCCCGGCTTTGGGTTCGTTCCTCCCCCGATAATAGAAACATAACTTGAAGTGTGATGTGGAGAACGCACAGGAATCTCAGTATAGACTCCATATTCCCCAAGCGCAGCTGCGACACTGTGAATTCCGGTAACTTCCAAAATCTCTTCGCGCGTGAGCTCTGGCAAAATCGTTGCAAAGGCGCGAGCAAGCATGGTTTTTCCTGTTCCTGGAGGACCAAACATTGCAACATTGTGCCCACCAGCTGCAGCGATTTCAAGTCCTCGTTTTACCAGCTCTTGACCTTTGATATCTGAAAAATCAAGGTTTTTTTCTTTGTGAGAAAAATCACTCATTTTTGTAGGGGTTTGAACCGAAAGACTAAAATCAGGATATTGTTCATTCTGTATATCAAGATGATGAATAAGTTCAAGAAGATTTTTGACTGGATAAACGCTAATTCCTTCAACCAGCGCAGCCTCTATCCTGTTTTCAAATGGAACAAAAATTTCACGAAAGCCTTGCTTCTTTGCTTCTTGGACAATGGGCAAAATACCACTGAGTGCCTTGAGGCTTCCATCTAAAGAAAGCTCTCCGAGAAAAAGTTTTTGTTCTGGATCAAAATCAAGCTCGCCTGAAGAGAGCAAATACCCGAGCGCAATTGCAAGGTCATGGTAGGCACCTTCTTTTTTGAGCTCAGCTGGAGCTAACGAAACGACGAGTTTTTCATTTTTTGACTTTGGCGAAGTAAAACCAGAGTTTTTGATTGCTGAACCAACACGATCACGTGCATCGTCAACTGAACGACTCGCCATACCAATAATAGAAAAGGAATGCATACCTCGTGCAATATCAACTTCAACACTAACGATGGTTCCATAGAGCCCATAGGGTTGAGCAGAATAGAGTTTGGAGAATTTCATATACTTTCACTATATCACAAAAAAAATGACAAAAGACAGCTTTCATATTTTTGCTATACTAAGGAGCATGGAAGAAAGAGAGAAAATGCTTTTAAAATCACTTGATAACCGATTTAATCGTATTCACGGTCAAATACGTGGTGTGCAAAAACACCTCCATGAAGATCCTCATGATATAACAAGCCTTGTCTATCAGATTAAAGCGGCGCGCAAAGCGCTCAAAAAAATATCTGATTTATTGATTGAAGAGCGTATCTATGATGCTGTTAATCGTGACGAAGAGCAGGTTCGCAAACTCAAAGAAACGCTCCAGCTCTTTGAGCGGGAATAAAAAAACACTTTTTATATAAAAGTGTTTTTAAATGTCTCTACTATTTTTTGAATGAAGGTTTTTCTCTTTTTCTTTGGAACTTTTCTAAATTTACTACGATTATTAATAAAACAATCGTAAATAAATTCAAATTCTTGATCAGATAAATAACCAAGTGTCCTGGTGAGAAGGATACCCTCTTCGTTCACAAAATCTCTCTTGCGTGCTTCTTTGATATAATGACCAAAACCAATAATAATCGCAGTAATGTCTGTTGCCTTTTCTATCTCAATAGTTGCTCCAGTTAAGCGGTATGGGGAACAAACATGACCATGTCCATTATTATGTGAAAATAACAATAGGTGTGATAATTCATGACTCATAACCGCAACGAATTGATTAAAATCAACTAAAACCTCAGGGTTTATAAAGAAAGCAAATACATATGAGTCCAAGTTCTTTCCTTTTGGAAAAGGACTAGGAAGACTAAAGAGTCCTGGATTTTCTAAATCCTTATCAACAGAAACCTTTATTTTGTAGGGTATTTCCATATGATCTTTGAGCTCCTTAATCGCCCGAGCATATAATTTCTGATTGAAAAAGTTTTCTGCAGCAACAAGGTGAACCAGTGGTTTTCTAAATTCATCAAGATTAACAAGATAGTTTTTTAGATAATTTAATTGTTTTGATATCTATTTATTTTTTAGTTTTTTTCTATTATAAATAGAATAATATTTTTATCAAAATACTAATATTATAAATTAATAAAATAATATTCTTATGAAGTTTTAAGTAAAAGTAAAAAGACTTACAATATTTTTAATAAAAAAGAAAACCCTTTCGGGTCTCTCTTACCAAGCAAAGTGAGCGAATGCTTTGTTTGCTTCTGCCATTTTGTGAACGTTTTCTTTTTTCTTTACAGCTTCACCTTCGTTGTTTGCTGCAAGG
>PDWI01005953.1_pt1 | contig 15517 bp, 14 predicted proteins | sample 1430891 | NCBI WGS metagenome assembly PDWI01 (sample SAMN01162508, study PRJNA174530) | Oral metagenome, whole genome shotgun sequencing project. | biome: Marine environment; feature: Marine mammal; material: Swab sample of the gingival sulcus; isolation source: swab sample of gingival sulcus... | reverse complement strand
CAAACAATTTGAGATTTTCTGCCTGATTTTGCTCCGTCATGCCTTTAACGAGCTGGTTCATTTTTCCGATGTCCTGACATTAAGCGACCATGTTGACCCGGTGCTTAGGATTATGGCTGACGGCTTTGGTGCGCTGGTCATCTTTTTGTTCATGGGCATTTTTTTCGCGCTGCGACGTCCTTTGCAGCGGTTTAGAGACCTTTCGTTTCTGGAAGGATTTGTGGCCACCAAAAAATTGCTGGCCTTAATTCTGTTGGGTTTTTTTCTGGGAACAGGCATCTACAATGCGTGTGCCTTTTTGTGCGGGAAGCCATCTCTGCCCTTTTTTTCTTCCTGCTATACGGCCCTGGTCTTTGCAGATATTTTCATCGTTCTTGTTTCCCAGCAGTACTTTACGTTTTTTCCAAGTATTTTCCGCAATGTGGGGCTGGCCGTAAGCACTACGCTTTTGCGTATCGGCCTGTCTGCTCCGGCCTATTTTGATGTTCTTTTGGGTATTGTGGCAATCCTTTTTGCCGTGGGCATCCAGTTGGCGTGCTATTTCTGGATCAAATATGTAGACCAGGGCAAGGATGAAAGAGATATGGTACGGGAAGCGTAGGCAACCCTTTGTAACACATAATGATTAACCGGAAGAGGTATCATGAACCCTTCACAGCTTTTGCCAACAACGGATCCCATTTCCGTTCCCTGGTTCTTGTTTGAGGCCTTGGGTATTTTGACCTTTGTGCTGCATCTTCTGTTTATGAACGCCATGTTCGGCGGAAGTATCATTGCCCTTTTCTCTATCGGTAAAGACAAGCAGGGTTGGCATCCCATTGCCAAATCCCTGTCCACCAAGCTTCCCTCCATGGTTGCCCTTACTGTAAACCTTGGCGTGGCCCCGCTCCTTTTTGTGCAGGTTATTTACGGGCATCTCTTGTACACAAGTACTGTGCTTATGGCTGCCTATTGGCTTTCTATCGTGGTACTGGGCATCTCGGCCTATTATCTTCTCTACTACTATGACTTCAAATACGATGCCCTGGGCGGCAAACGTACCCTGGTGCTTGGCCTGGCCGTGGCCCTGCTGGTGGCTATTTCCTTTATCTTTAGTAACGCCATGACACTTATGGAGCTTCCTGAGGCATGGAAAGGGTATTTTGCCAACCCTTCGGGAACCCTGCTTAATCTCTCTGACCCAACGCTTCTTCCCCGGTATCTCCATTTTGTGATTGCAGCCATCGCGGTTGGCGGATTGTTTGTTGCTCTGCTGGGATACCTGAACAATCGCAAGGGTGAGGACGGAGAGCTTTTCATCACCATTGGGCTTAAATGGTTCAACACCATGACCCTTGTGCAGTTTGTCGTGGGTTCGTGGTTTTTGGTGAGCCTCAAGCGTGAGGTCATGCTTTCCTTTATGGGGAAAAATATTGTTAACACCTCGGTTTTTATGGTTTCCCTGTTGCTTACGCTGGCATCACTTCATGCGGGATTTACCCGCAGGGTGCTTCAGGCCGTTGGAACCACTGTCGCCAACGTGGCCCTGATGGCCATTGTCCGGGCTATGGTGCGGTGGGAGTATCTGGCACCGTATTTTCATCCTTCCAGCCTGACCCTCAAGCCGGAATATTCACCCTTTATTCTTTTTGTCGTTTCTCTGCTTCTCGGCCTCCTTGTCGTGGCCTACATGGTTAATCTCTATGTGCGTGCGGGTAAGGAGGACTGATTCATGGAATATCCCATCTGGCAAATGACAACCCTGGCTGGCGGCTTCTGGATAGCCTTTATTGCTGTTGTGCATGTGTATGTGGCCCATTTCGCGGTAGGGGGCGGACTTTTCTTGGCCCTGACAGAACATAAGGCCCGGCGGGAGAATTCGCCCCTCATGCTGGCCTACGTGAAAAAACATACCAAATTCTTTTTGCTGTTAAGCATGGTTTTTGGCGGGCTCACTGGTGTCGGCATCTGGTTTACCATCGCACTTCTCAGCCCTTCCGCCACATCAAGCCTTATTCATACCTTTGTTTTTGGCTGGGCCACGGAATGGGTCTGTTTTCTGGGCGAAATCGTGGCATTGCTGGTGTATTTTTATGCCTTTGACCGGATGAAGGCCCGTGAGCATCTTATTGTGGGCTGGTTGTATTTTCTTTTTGCCTGGCTTTCCCTGTTTATTATTACGGGCATCATTGATTTTATGCTCAGTCCCGGAAAATGGCTCACAACAGGCAATTTCTGGGATGGATTTTTTAATCCCACCTTCTGGCCGTCTCTGTTTTTCAGAACTTTTATGGCCTGTATTTTTGCGGGATTGTTCGGATTCATCACGGCCACTCGTATCAAGGATGAGGCGACCCGTTTGTCTGTTGTTCGTTCCTGTTCCCTTTGGAGCGTTGTGCCTTTTGTAGGTGTCATCCTGTCGGGCTGGTGGTATGTGGCAAGCCTTCCTGAACTGCCCTATGAAATGGTGGCCTTTAGAGTCCAGAAACTGGGTCTGTTTGGGCCGGGATTTGTGGTTCTTGGCGGGATTATCATGCTTGGCGGCCTGTTTATGGCTATCAAAATGCCCCAGACCATCAAAAAGCCTGTGGCTTTTATCCTTCTGACCGTGGGACTGGGCTATATGGGCTGTTTTGAATTTTCACGGGAAGCTGCCAGAAAGCCGTATCTTATTAGTCAGTATATGTATGCCAACTCCATTCTGGTCTCCAGAGTGGACGAACTGAACAAAACAGGCATTCTTCCTGCGGCCAAATGGTCATCAGTACACAAGGTAACGCAGGAAAACGAACTGGAAGCAGGACAGAATCTTTTCCAGCTTGAGTGTTCCTCCTGTCATTCCATTGGCGGCCCCATGAACAATATTCTGCCCTTGACCAAGGATTTCACGGTCTTTGGCATGGATGCCCAGCTAAACGGTCAGGGTAAGCTCATCAAATATATGCCGCCTTTTGTGGGCACACGACAGGAGCGATGGGCCCTGGCCCGATACGTTGTGGACGGCCTGCATAAGGGCAATCCTCACTTACAAGATGTGCCGACCCAAAAGCCCACAGATTTGCCCATGTCCATTCCTGAAAAAACAAACGATGAATATGTCCTTCTGGCATGGAACAACTTGGGGATGCACTGCCTTTCCGACAGCGACCCCTACTGGATACTTCTGCCGCCGGCCAATGACCTTTTTGCCCAGTTGGTCAAGCGGGGAGAAAGCCCTGAGGTTGTAACCGAAGGTGTAGAAATTTCCTACGAGGTGGAGTCCGGCTTTGAGAACTCTGCCGGGCATGTAAAATTCTGGGATTTTTCCCAGTCCCTGTTTGGGCTGGAAAAGCCCTTGCCCATTAACGTAGGTGTTTCCGGCAACAAGGTGAAAGGGGTCATGAAGCCTACCCATGCGGAAAATGCCTTTGAGGCTACGCTTGTTCCGGTGGTTCCCTATCCTGATGGAGGTTCCTTTAACCCATATCCGCTTTTTACGGTAACGGCCAAGGATAAGGAAACTGGCGAAGTGCTGGCTACCACCAAATGTGTGGCCCCCACATCAACGGAAATGGGCTGTAAAAACTGTCACGGCGGAACATGGCGTGTAGCCGGTGTCGCTGGATTTACCGATGAAACCTCTGCCAATATCCTTGCGGTGCATGACAGGATTAACAAAACCACTCTGCTCAAGGACGCTCAGGCAGGGAAACCAAGGCTTTGTCAAAGCTGTCATAAAGACCCGGTTCTTGGGGCCAAGGGAAGCCCTGGAGTGATAAGCTTCCCGGCGGCTATCCACGGCTGGCATGCCAATTATCTCACCGGACGGGACGAAAAAGCATGTTACAGATGTCATCCTTCCAAAAATACCGGCGCCACAGGCTGCCTGCGGGGCGTTCACGCTGGTGTTGGGTTGACCTGTATCAACTGCCACGGAACCCTGGAAGACCATGCTTTGAGCCTGTTAAAATACGAGGAAAAACGCGGCATCAAGGGTGCTTCACGCCTCATGGCGAACTTGCAACCCCGCGTGGTGGCGACCAAGGAAGAGATTAATCCCAGAAATCCCTGGGTAGGCGAACCCGATTGTCTCAATTGCCATGTGGACTTTGCTCCGCCTGAGTCCAGGAATGTGTCTGCCTTTAATACCTGGACGACTGACCCCGAGGAACTCTTTAGAGTCCGGGCCGGGGAAATGGATATTATGTGTGAGGCTTGTCACGGCTCGACCCATGCCAATTATCCGGCCACCAATATCTACGGCAAGAATCGGGACAATATCCCGCCGCTTGAGTATCAGGGCAACAATCTGCCCATTGGATCCAATGGAAATTGTCAGGTGTGCCATACCATCTCTATGGAGGATATGGGTGGCCACCATGATGGCATGAACACGCCCTTTAGAAACATGAGTCTTATTTCCTACGATAAATCAGCCAAAAAATAACAACACGGGCAAGGATTGTCTGCTTATGCCAGAAGAAAAGCCCCTTGTGCTTATAGCACAAGGGGCTTTTACGTGATAATATTGCACGTTCCAGGTGGTTCTTTCTCTACAGGGCCTTGGTGGCTCGTCCCAAACTCGCACGGGCCAGTTCGCCAATGGTGGTGAACTGAAGTTTGCGGTCTTTATATATCTGAATTTGCCGGCTATCCTTGGAGAACCTGGCAATGACACTTTTGACATTCATGTCGTTGATAAAGCCCAGGGCGTGAACGGCCAGACCGATGATTTCAGGATCATCTTCACGTTCTAATTGCCTGACCAAAAGCGGCAATGCTTTTACCGCCAGTTCAGGCCGAGATTCCAGCAATCGGCCTATACCCCAGAAAGCACCTCTTCTAAGGGGCATGTGTTCCAGAAAGGAGTCGGGCTTGCCATCCCTGTCAAAGATATAGTGCAAAAGGACAGGGTAGAATTCCTTGGCCATTTTGGGCTCACAGGCCATAATTTCGCCCATAGCCTCTGGTGCACCCCAGCCAATACCGCCTGATTCATCGTTTAGATTCCAGATGAACCGCCGCATGACAACACGGGCTCGTTCTGGAGCCTGAGCAGTGAGCGTTACCATAACAGGGCCAAAGCCTGTGATGGCGTGCCAGCGGATGAGCGGATCGCTGTTACAAAGGGCCGAAAACAAGGGGCCGATGACCTTTTCCGGGGGGTAGTTGTCAAGCTCGGCAAGGCGGTCTTCCCATTCATTGCTTCCAAGAATGTCAAAGACCGCTTTTTTGACCGTACGGCCAGAAAGAGCTTTATCTGTGGCAGCGTTACTATTCATTGGCAGCGAGTTTTTCCTTAACAGCCTTGCCCACAAGCTGGCCCAATTCACGGCATGAGGCCAAATCGTCGTGGGTGGGACAGTTTCTGGCACGAACACCTTCGCCCACCATCTCAATCTTGGCCGATTCCATGTATTCGGTAATCTGCTTCACCGCCTCACCGCTCCAGCCAAAGGAGCCAAAGGCCGCACCCACTCGTCCCAGGGGACGAAGTCCTTTCATGTAGGTCAGAAAGTTCGCCACAAGGGGCAGGATGCCGTTATTATGCGTGGACGAGCCGCAAATAACTGCTGTGGCATCGGCCAACTCACCCATGACCTGGCTGTGATGGTAGGCTTTAAGATGCATGAGCTTGTAGGTAATACCTTCTTCAGCAAGCCCTTCACCAATGGCTTTAGCCATTTTTTCCGTGCTGTGCCACATGGTGTCGTACACAATAACAGCCTTCTCTTGAGTTATCTGACGGCTGTACTGGTCATAGGCCTTGAGGATTTTGTCCACATGGGTTCGCCAGATAATACCGTGATCCGGCGCAATCATGTCAATATCCCAACCTGCTTTTTCCAGATTGGTGAACACCTTGCACACCTGAGGCGAATAGGGGAGCACGATGTTGGCGTAGTAGAAGCTGGTCTCGGCCATAAGGGCCTCAAGATCGACTTCGTCATCAAAGCGTTCCAGCGAGGCCAGATTCTGTCCAAAGGCATCCTGAGAAATAAGCAGCTTGTCTTCGGGAATATATGAGAACATGGAGTCCGGCCAATGCACCATGCGGGTTTCCAAGAACTTCACTGTTTTTTTGCCAAGGGATATGGAATCGTTATTGCCCACGACTTCATAGGGCCAGTCCTTCTGATGGAAGAGTTCCAGCAGGGCCTTTTTGCCCATCTTGGAGCAGAATAATTTTTCCGGTTTCACCCGCTCCATAATCCAGGGTAGAGCACCTGAATGATCCAGTTCCATGTGGTTGGCCACAATGTAGTCAATGTCCTCAAGCTTCACCAGGGAACGGATCTGATGGTAAAGATCCATTTTGAAGGGTTCCTTGACCGTATCAAAAAGGGTAATCTTGTCATCAATGACCAGATAGGCATTATAGGTGGTTCCTTTGGGGGCCGTGGAATAGCCGTGAAAATCATGGTCGTTCCAGTCAACGGCTCCTACCCAATAGACGTTATCTTTTAGTTGTACGACAGCCATACAAACTCCAGAGATGAAGGGTTATTTTCAGGATTTTTTAACAATCTGATTAAAGCATAGTGAGTTATTAAAAATAGAGTATCTTCCAAAAGATTTTGCACAGACTGTTAGCCTTCAGAGCCCGGCCCTGCCAGAGGCCGAAAAGCCTTTTTGGAGGCTCCACAGATAGGACACTTCCAGTCGTCGGGCAGGTCTTCAAATTTTGTTCCCTTGGGAATCTTGCCCCGTCGGTCGCCCCGGTCAGGGTCATACACATATCCGCAATTAACAGTCTGACATCGATACATTTCTTCAGGATTGGCCATGAGTTACCTCGTTATGGTTATTGTGAAGCAGAATAGTTAGTGTAGATGCTACCTGTTTTTGCCAGGCAGAGCCAGCAGAATCTGATATGAAAATGTATAAACAAGAAAAGGGAAGAGGGCAATTGTCGGGGAAGGGCCAAATGTGGCCGACTCCCGTTGACACATAGAGTCAGATGCTTACATTCACGACGTTGGAATGAGTAATGCGGGAAGACATATTGCAATTTATAACGGACAGGCTCTTTGCAGCTATGACCTGTCCATTATGAGAGATAAGGAGGCATCATCGTGAGTTCTCAACTGCGAACAGGAATTCTTTTGGCGGCTCTTACCGCCCTTATTCTTCTGTTTGGTCGCCTTTTAGGCGGGCAGACTGGTATGGTATTCGCTTTTATTCTTGCTATAGCCATGAATGTGGGCAGTTATTGGTATTCGGATAAAATTGTTCTCTCCATGTATAGAGCCGTGGATTTGGCCCCTTCGGATGCACCCATGCTGCATGGTATTGTAGAAGAACTTGCCATGCGTGCGGGACTACCCAAGCCCCGTGTGGTGCTTATTCCTGAAGACACACCCAATGCCTTTGCCACAGGGCGCGATCCTCACCACGCTGTTGTTGCGGTAACGCAAGGGCTTTTGCGGACGCTCTCACCCGAAGAAATCAAGGGTGTTCTGGCCCATGAAATGGGGCATGTGAAAAACAGGGATATTCTCATCCAGTCTGTGGCAGCGACTCTGGCCGGGGCCATTATGATTGTGGCAAGTATGGTCAAGTGGGCGACTTTGTTTGGCATGGCTGGCGGCGATGATGAAGACGGCGGCAATCCCCTGTTTGCCTTTGTCCTGGCCCTGGTTGCGCCCCTTGCAGCCTCTCTTATCCAGATGGCTATTTCCCGTTCCAGAGAATTTCTTGCCGATGAAACAGGCGCAAAACTGGCAGGCAACCCCCAGTATCTGGCCAATGCCCTGGAAAAACTTGATGCCGCCAGCAGGCAAGTCCCCTTGCAGCACGGAAGCCCGGCCACAGAGCATATGTTTATTGTCAATCCTTTTGCAGGCATGTCTGTGGCAAGGCTTTTCAGCACCCATCCCCCAACAGAAGAACGAATCCGACGACTGAGAAGTATGGCATATCTGGGTTAAGAACATCCGTGCATTGTGGAAAGAATAAACGCCCATCAGGAAGGTAGCCTGATGGGCGTTTATTGTGAGCATTCGGTCTTGCAAGATTTGTTATTCTTCCCAATCAAGGGTTCTGGTGACTGCCTTTTTCCAGCCCTTATAGCCTTTTTCCCGAACATCGTGAGACATGTCAGGATGCCAGGTGATGTCTTCTTCCCAATGATTGTACAGATCTTTCTGTCCAGCCCAAAAGCTGCTGGCAATGCCCGCTGCATAGGCGGCTCCCAGACAGGTGGTTTCGGCTACCCTGGGCCGGACAACAGGTACGTTAAGAATATTGGCCTGAAATTGCATGAGCAGATTGTTCTGCACCATGCCGCCATCGGCCTTGAGCCTGGTCAACTTGACGCCGGAATCCTTGTTCATGGCCTCCACAATATCCCTTGTCTGGTAGGCCGTGGCCTCCAGAGCGGCACGGGCGATATGGTATTTGTTGGTATAGCGGGTAAGTCCTACCATGACACCTCGTGCGTCAGGTCGCCAATAGGGAGCGAATAATCCTGAAAAAGCAGGAACAATATACACCCCGCCAGTATCTTCCACTTGCCTGGCCAGTTCCTCTATCTCCGGGGCGGTATCAAACATGCCCATATTGTCCCGGAGCCACTGAACCATAGCCCCGGCGATGGCGATGGAACCCTCCAGACAATAGGCTGGTTTGCGACCGCTGAACTGGTAGGCCAGAGTGGTGATGAGGCCGTGTGTGGACGTTACTGCCTTGTGGCCAGTGTTCATGAGCAGGAAACAGCCCGTTCCATAGGTATTTTTTGCCTCACCAGGGTCAAAACAGGTCTGTCCTATCAGCGCTGCTTGCTGGTCGCCCACTGCGCCACAGACGGGAATACGAGCTTTAAATGGGCCATCTTCGGTGGTTGGCCCCCAGGTGGCTTCGTCGGACGAAGGCACAATACGCGGGAGCCCTTGAGGGGGAATATCAAGGCCGTTCAAGATTTCATCATCCCATGCAAGAGTATGAAGGTTCATGAGCATGGTGCGGCTGGCATTGGTAACATCGGTAACATGCGCCCCGCCTTTTGGGCCGCCAGTAAGCCACCAGATGAGCCATGTTTCAATGGTTCCGAACAGGGCATTTCCTCGGCAAGCTGCTTTTTGGGCTTCAGGGATATTTTTCAGAATCCATGCAATTTTTGGCCCTGAAAAATAGGTGGCAACGGGCAGGCCTGTTTTCTTTCGGAATCTGTCCTGACCGCCTTGCTCTATAAGTCGCTTGCAGATTTGATGGGTTCGGGTGCATTGCCAGACAATGGCGTTGTAAAAGGGCTTGCCCGTATTTCTGTCCCACACCACAGTGGTTTCCCGCTGATTGGTGATGCCCACGGCATGAAGCTGGCTTCCCTTGATTCCTGATTTGGCCAAAGCACCGCGAATGACCTCTTGGGTATTGTTCCATATCTCCAAGGGGTCATGCTCCACCCAACCAGGCTTTGGATAGATTTGTTGGTGTTCTTTCTGATCCATGCCCACGATACGTCCGTGGTTGTCAAAGATGATGAACCGGGTACTCGTTGTGCCCTGGTCGATAGCACCAATATGGTTTGCCATTCTTGCTCCCTGGTTTGGTATGAAATGTTTTAGGCTTGGTTGGTTAACTAGCCAAACTCCATGGGGGTATCAAGGAGGATGCTTCCTTGTGGGGTGGTTTTAAACGGTTCCTTCCCTTGACAGTAAAAAGGTCTCTGGGTATCTGTTCACTTTTTGAACATATCTAGGCAGCCCTCTTTCTATGGATGACTCTACTCATTACGAAATCTACAAGATCATCGAAAAAAATCCCGAGATCAGCCAGAGAGAGCTGGCCAGCAGGCTGGGAGTTTCTCTTGGCAAGGCCAACTATTGCCTGAAAGGCCTTGTGAGCAAAGGGTTAGTCAAGGCAAGCAGGTTTTATAATGCCAAAAATAAAATGACCTACCTCTACCTTCTGACGCCCAAAGGTATTGAGGATAAAGGATTGGTCACCATGCGGTATCTGAAACGTCGGATGAAGGAATATGATGCTATCAAGCAGGAGATTGCCCAACTTAAAAAAGAGGTGGCTGGGGAGCACGAGGGGTGTTAGGTTTTAGGTAAAAGCCTCCTTATTGCCACCATAACTCAAAGCCATAACATTGTAGCAAAGGACAAATGTCATGTTTCCAACCATTAGAAATCGTAAAATTAAAACTGCCTTGGTCGGTTGTGGCCGGATCTCAAAGAATCATTTTGGCTCCATTGAAAAACATCAGGACGACATGGAGTTGGTCGCCATTTGTGATAATAATTCAGAGGTGTTGGCTGCTCATGAAAAGCAAGTTGGTGTCCAGGGTTATACAAGTCTTGATACCATGCTTGAACAAACTGACGCTGATTTGGTGACTATTTGTACCCCATCAGGCATTCATCCCCATCAGGTTATTCAATGCGCCAAGGCTGGCAAGCATGTTATGACGGAAAAGCCCATGGCTACCCGTTGGCAGGATGCCTTGAAGATGGTTCAGGCATGCGATCAGGCACGGCGGCGGCTTTTTGTGGTCAAGCAGAATCGGCGCAATGCAACCCTCCAGCTTCTTAAACGAGCGGTAGAAGAAAAGCGGTTTGGGCGTATTTATATGGTGCATCTCAATGTTTTCTGGACTCGTCCCCAAGCCTATTATGATCAAGGAGCATGGCGTGGAACCTGGGAGCTGGACGGCGGAGCGTTTATGAATCAGGCGTCTCATTATGTGGACCTTTTGGAATGGCTCATTGGCCCCATTGCCGACATCCAGGCCATGACCGCTACCCTGGCACGGGATATTGAAGTGGAAGATACCGGGGTGATGAATGTGCGCTGGAGAAACGGCGCTCTTGGCTCCATGTCCGTAACCATGCTTACCTATCCCAAAAATTATGAAGGCTCTATCACCATCTTGGGGGAAAAGGGCACGGTTCGTGTTGGCGGTGTAGCCGTCAACGATATCCAGACCTGGGATTTTGACGAAGAAAAAGACTATGATGCTCAGGTGAAAGCTGCCAACTATGAAACTACTTCCGTGTATGGCTTCGGGCATCCTCTATACTATAAAAATGTTATTGATGTCCTAAGAGGTGAGGCCGAGCCGGAAACGGACGGAAGAGAGGGCTTGAAGAGTCTGGAAGTTCTCATCGCAGCGTATCTTTCGGCAAGGGATGGCAGGACGGTTTCTTTGCCGTTGGAGTATTAGTCGCCAGAGGCGATGATGTTAGGTTGCCTGATTGCAAGGAAGGCTTTTTTTGCCCTCGGAATGGCCTTGGTCATCCTTGTGGGATACGCAGAAAGACAAAACCTTCATGGACATTATCAAAGCCATAATCAGGATTATTCCTGCCCGTTTTGATGTTGATGCTATCTATCTTTACGGTTCACGGGCCAGGGGGCAGGAACACGCTGGAAGCGACTGGGATATCGCGGTTCTTTTTTCGTCCTTTAAAGCAGACCTGCTCGAAAGGGTGGCCCGTCCCCAGCTCGTGGAAGCACTTCTGGAGCGGGAACTTCGGCAATACAATAGCATTTCGGTTGTGGATCTGGAGATAGTCCCGCCTCCTTTGCAGATGAACATCATCAAAGGCAAGCGGCTCTATGACCGTATGGTTCCTCATGTGCGCCGGGTCGAGCAGGCCATCATCTCCAGAATCGAAAAGGACTATCTTGATGCGTGATATCCTTTATGAACAGGAAATCCAGAAGCATATCGCCAAAATGATCCGCATCCTCGGCGAGTTTAGGGACGCAGACAGGGACTGGACGGAAATTGATACCCTGGCTGTTGAACGTGGCCTGCAGATTTTGATCGAATCGGTCATCGGCTTGTCGCGTTACGTGCTGAACACATGTTTCAACATCAATGTATCACGGAGCAGAGAAGCCATCCACGAGCTGAAACGGCTTGGAGAGTTCACATCTGGAGAGTGGGACAGGCTGAATAAAATCATCGGCTACCGGAATGTCCTGGTACATGACTACCTGAATGTGGATGAGAATATTACGATGGCCATTATCACCAAGCAGGATTATGCGTTCATCGTTCAGATTGCGGAGAAATTGATGCGCATTCTGGATGAAAAAGGGTAACGTGATGTACCCACAGCAATTTCTGAAGGACTATAACACCTAACACCCCAACAACCCATGATCCACGAATCCGCAATAGTCGATAAAGGCGCAACCATTGGCGAAGCAACCCGTATCTGGCATTTCGCCCACGTATGTTCCGGGGCTGTTATTGGCAAAGGATGTTCCCTGGGCCAGAATGTATTTGTGGGGAACAACGTGACCATCGGCAACAATGTCAAAATCCAGAACAATGTCTCGGTTTATGACAATGTTTTTTTGGAAGACGATGTTTTCTGTGGCCCATCAATGGTCTTCACCAATGTCTATAACCCCCGGTCAGCCGTTTCCCGCAAGGATGAGTATCGCAATACCCTGGTCAAACAGGGTGCAACATTGGGGGCCAATTGTACCATTGTCTGCGGCATAACCATAGGCAGATACGCCTTTATAGGCGCGGGAGCCGTTGTGAATAAAGATGTCCCCGACTTTGCCCTTATGGTGGGTGTCCCGGCCAGGCAGATTGGCTGGATGAGCCGTTTTGGCGAACGCCTTGATCTGCCTTTGGAAGGAAACGCCGAAATTACCTGTCCGCATACAGGCGATGTGTATAGGCTTGAGGGAACTCGCCTTCAGCTTCAATGTTAGCTCTCAACAACCTAACACCTAAACCCTTCAACCATTTTCACCCCAAGGAGACAACCATGACATGTAACCACAAAGACATCAGAGGTGCAAAAATTCTCATCATCGGTGGAGCCGGCTTTATCGGTTCTCATTTGGTGGATGAACTCCTCAAGGAAGATGTGGCCGAGATTTGCATCTACGACAACTTTTGTCGTGGAACCTATGATAATATTGAACTGGCCTTGAAAGATCCCAGAGTTAAAATTTTCGAGCTTGGCGGGGATATTTTGCAGACCGACATCCTCAACGAAGCGGTCAAGGGCAAGGATTATGTTTTTCATCTGGCTGCCTTGTGGCTGCTTCATTGCTACGACTACCCAAGAAGTGCCTTTCACACCAACACCGAAGGAACATTCAATGTGCTTGAAGCCTGCGCCCGTCATGGTGTTAAGAAATTGATCTATTCTTCCTCTGCCTCTGTATATGGTGATGCTGTGGAACTACCCATGACAGAAGATCATCCCTACAATAACAAGACTTTTTACGGGGCCACCAAAATTGCTTGTGAGCATATGTGCCGCGCCTACTATAATCGTTATAATCTGGATTATGTGGGCCTGCGTTACATGAATGTCTATGGAGCCAGGCAGGATTATAAGGGAACCTATATCGCTGTTATTATGAAAATGCTGGATCGGCTGGATCAGGGCTTGCCACCATTGGTGTATGGGGATGGTTCCCAGGCCTATGATTTTATTTACGTCAGCGATGTGGCACGGGCGAATATTTGTGCCATGAAATCTGATGCCACCGACCAAAATTATAATGTTGGTTCCGGGAAACAAACAACTATTCTGGAACTGACCAAAAAAATTCTCACCATTACGGGATCGGATCAGGAAATCCAGTTTGAGCCTGCAGGAAAAACCTTTGTAACAAATCGTATCGGCGACCCCAAGCGGGCAGCCGAGGAAATGGGTTTTACCTATTCCATTGAATTGGAAGAAGGGCTTAAAAAATTGGTAGAGTGGAGAAAGGCGCATATTGACCTGGTAGAACAACGGCGGAACAAGGCGTAACCATGAATATTCCCATTACAAAACCCTATTTTACCGAACGGGAGCGGGAGCTTCTGCTCAAGCCTCTGGAAACCGGCTGGGTTGTCCAGGGGCCGTATGTTTCCCGGTTTCAGGATGCTTTTGCTGCGTTCACTGGTTCCGCTCATGCACGGGCAACAACCAATTGTACCTCAGCACTTCATCTGTCTTTGCTGGCCTTGGGCATTGGAAGGGGCGACCAGGTTGTCGTCCCTTCGTTTACCTATGTGGCCACGGCAAACTCCGTGGAAGCTGTTGGGGCAACGCCCATTTTCTGCGACGTGGACGTGCGGACGTTCTGCATGGACGTTCTTGAGCTTGAAAAAATACTTGAGAGAGATTCTGCCGGAAACATAAAGGCTGTTATGCCTGTTAACCAATTCGGGCTGTGTGCTGACCTGCAAAAAATCAGGGAATTGGCAGATACATACCATTTGAAGGTGGTTGAAGATTGTGCCTGTAGTTTTGGAAGCACAATCAACGGGCAGCACTCAGGAACCTTTGGGCATACAGGGTGTTTTTCCTTCCATCCTCGAAAAACCATCTCCACGGGCGAAGGCGGCATGGTTATAACCGATGATGAGGAACTTGCTGCCAGGGTTGCGTCCCTTCGGGATCACGGGGCTTCCAAATCAGATCGCGAACGTCATGGCCAGAAAGGAAGTTTTTTTCTTCCTGATTTCAATGTAGTGGGGCATAACTTCCGCATGACGGATTTTCAGGGTGCTTTGGGTGTTGCCCAGATGGAAAAGGCTGATATGTTGCTGGAAGCTCGCCGTACCTTGGCAGGTCGGTATGATAAGGCATTATCTTCTGTGCCGCAGCTTGCAACCCCGTTTATTCCAGCGGGATATATATCAGGGTATCAGTCCTATGTTTGTTTGTTCGCTACCGAGGAGGAACTGGGCCATCTTTCCATGGACGTAATTGATGAGTTACATGCACGCCGGAACGACTTTATGTATGCCCTGGAGAAAAATGGCGTTACGACCCGGCAGGGAACTCATGCTATTCACACCTTGGGGTACTATAAAAATACCTATGGCCTGAAAGATGACCAGTATTTAAACTCATACGCTGCTGACAGGCTGAGCGTGTCCCTGCCTTTGTATTACGGTATGACGGATGAAGAGTTTGAATATGTGCTTTCTACTATTCAAAAGTATTTGTAGGTTCAGCTTGCAGAGACCTCTTTTTGTCTGTGAAAGACGGATGAAAGATTTAGCTCAGTGAGTGATAACTCATCATCTGTATATAAGGGGGGATATATGAAAAATGATGATATTTCGGTTGCTTCCATCCTTGAGGGAAATCCAGATTATTGTTTTGTTAATGGGATTCCTCGTCAAAAAAAAGTTTACTCATCGACACAAGAGCAAACAAAGGACTGTTTTGGATTTAAATGGGAAAAAAGAGATACATACGAATCCGGTGCAGTGTTGGATTCGGCAAGAGCATGGCTTCAGGAACGCTATGCAATCCCTGGAGTTATATTTGAGGATTTGATAAAAGATAAAACCATACTTGATGCAGGATGTGGTTCTGGCTTTAGTTCGTTGTTGCTTTTTGGTGATTCCCTTAATCAGTGCCGATATATTGGTGCGGATATTTCCAGTGCTGTTGATGTGGCATCGCAAAGATTTGCAGAGCGAGGCATAAAAGGTGAATTTTTGCAGGCAGATTTGATGAATATCCCTGAAGAACTTGGGAGTTTTGATGTTGTTTTCTCGGAAGGTGTTTTACACCATACAGATTCCACAGAAAAGGCCGTTAGAACCTTGGCTAAAAGGATTCGGGGG
>PDWI01005952.1_pt1 | contig 15520 bp, 9 predicted proteins | sample 1430891 | NCBI WGS metagenome assembly PDWI01 (sample SAMN01162508, study PRJNA174530) | Oral metagenome, whole genome shotgun sequencing project. | biome: Marine environment; feature: Marine mammal; material: Swab sample of the gingival sulcus; isolation source: swab sample of gingival sulcus... | reverse complement strand
TAGGCGACCACCGAATGGTGGTCAGTAGATCTTTTTAACATACCGCTTTGAGCGGTTCACAATTATAAAGCCACCGGTTTTACCGGTGGATACTTACTAAGACCTCTTTACCGATCTTATTTTTACAAGAAACAACGTGATGTCAAGGCTTTGTAAGATACCATTCAAAGAGATGTGTAAGAGAATTATTTAATTACCAACACAGCAAAAAAGCAACTTTCGGAGGAATGATGGCAAGCACAACGAAAAAGCCCAAGGGAAAGGAACGTCTTCTTGCAAAATCAAAAGGAGGCCTGGGTATTCGCAGTAAATTATTACTGGCCTTCTTGACTGCGCCAGCTCTCGGGGCTCTTCTTGTAATCTTGGCGGTTCTATTCGCCCCTCAGATGCCAGAACAATATTCTCTGAAAAAAGCCAATGAACAGATCAGGAAAGAGCAAACAATTTCAGACTACGCCTTTTCTGTTGAAAAATCACTCCTCACTATGCAGGGCTTGGAAAAAGATTTTTTACTTAATTATAAAACACTCGGTCTGCAAGAAACAAAAAACAGCTTTATGGAACCTTTTGTGCAACAAGCAGGAGAGGTATATCAAACGCTTTACGAAATCCAGCAGCTCGCCTCTGCCTCCGAAGATAAAAAAGAGATCGCGCAAACCATGGAGGCTGTCAATGCATATTTAAGTGATTTCCTGAAAGCCATTGAGGTTCTAGATTTTCAGGCCAACAACGATTACGGCCTATTTGCCAAGCTGAAAGACATTCTCAATGCCCTCAATATCCTGACAAACACACAGGAAAGCCTCTTAATTTCGAACAAATATAATCAATTGAAGATTATGTACCAAGGCTACCTTCTGAAAGAATCTGATGAATCAGCAGCCCTGGTAAAAGCATCTTTAAGCTCTTTACAAAACGCTGTACAGGTATCGTTTACCGCAAGTCTTCCCCCAAAAAAGCTTGTTGATGCTCTTGCAGAGTTTGACAAATGGTTTAGCCAGCTTCTTGCCACCAGTGCCGATCTTAAGCTCCGTTTTGCTGCCTGTCAGGAGAAAGTTTCGAATGTAAAACCAATGATCAAAGCCCTGCAAAAAACAGCAAAAGATCACGAAAGCTCGGCCATTGAACATAAAGAAGCCCTTATAGGCATGTTCATAAACCTGGCTCTTGGAACGTTCATTGGAATAACTCTTCTTGGAATATTTTTTGTAACCATTTTTTCCAGAAATCTGTTACGTCAAACAAAAAACATTCTCAATACCCTTAAAGAAGTTGCTGCGGGAAATATGACCGCACGGGCCACAATAACAAGCCATGACGAACTGGCTGCGGTAGCCGAATCACTAAACAGCTCACTGACGGGTGTCGAAATGCTGGTTCAAAGCCAGGGAGAACAGGATTCTCGTCAGGAATCAATCATGAAACTGCTCGAAGAAATTTCTTCATTCTCCGAAGGGGATCTTCGCGGCCGAGCTGAAGTGACCGAAGATATGTTCGGAGCCATAGCAGACTCTTTCAATGTCATGGCTGAACAATTTTCTGAAATTATTCGTCAAGTCAAAGTAGCTACCACCTCTGTTGATACCACTTCTGAAGAAGTTTCCCAACAGACCATATCCTTAGCCAATAAGACCATTGAGCAGGCACGTAAAGTTGAAGATGCGATCAACACCATCGGTATTATGGTCGCTTCAATCAAAAATGTTGCTGATAATGCAAAAAAATCAGCCGAAATCTCAGAACGCGCTCGTTCCAATGCCCGTGAAGGCACTGAAGCAGTACAAAAAAACACTGCGGCTATGAAGGAAATTCGGGAAGAAGTCAACGAAACGGCCCGATCAATCAAGCGCCTTAGTGAAAGTTCTATGGAAATCAGTAATGTCATTCAGATTATCAATGACTTTTCTGAGCGAACCTCCATTCTCGCATTAAATGCCTCTATTCAAGCAGCTATGGCCGGTGATGCAGGTCACGGTTTTGCAATTGTTGCCGAGGAGGTACAGCGACTTGCTGAAAACTCAAGTAGCTCAACAAAGCAGATCAAAACATTGATCACCAATATCCAAACAGAAATAAAAAATGTTTCAAACAGGATGAACGATGCCATCAGCAAGGTTGTACTCGGCTCACAACTTGCAGATGATGCCCATGAGAAACTCTTTCAAATCGAACAAATTTCCAACCGGCTTGCTGAATTGATTGAGGCTATTACCAAGGCAGCTTCCGAGCAAGTTGATGTTTCAGGTCAAATCTCAGATATCATGCAGGAAGTTGGGGGGGTCAGTAAGGAATCATCCTCTTCCTCCCAGGAAACGGCTGACGCAATGACAGAACTGCGAAACACCGCAAAGACGCTTCGCGAAGCCGTCGAAACTTTCGTCGTCGCTGAGGAGCAACACCCTTTCTAAGTTTAGGGGAAGTTTTTCTACAGAGCTGCATTAAAATATCGCATTATTGCTGGAGACATCATATGAGTTTTACATATAGAAAAATACTCGTTGGGCTACTTGTCGGCACCCTCTTTCATTCTGCGGCGATGGCTGCAGACACCATCAAAATAGGTTTCAATATTGCCCAATCAGGGATGCATTCTCTCGTAGGCAAGCATACCCGTAATGTCGCTGAACTTTTTCTAAAGGACATCAATGCTTCAGGGGGACTGGAAGTTGGTGGGAAAAAATATCCTCTAGAATTTCTGTATGGCGATAATGAATCACAGCCATCTGCCGCCTCTTCTTTGGCAATCAAACAAATCAGCAAAGAACGAGTCCATGCCATTATTGGTCCTCACTTTTCGTCGCTGGCAATACCGGTATCGCGAGTGGCAAATTCTTTTTCTACCCCAATGATTTCACCGTGGTCAACGTCTCCTCGTACTACTCAAGATAAACCTTTTGTATTCCGAACCTGTTTCGTTGATACTATCCAGGGAACAGTCTTAACCAGCTTTGTAAAAAGACAATTTAATGCGACAAAGAGTGCCGTTCTTTTTGATGTTCTCAATGCGTATCCCCGTACCATGGCTCAATCATTTAAAAACGCGTTTGAAGCAACTAACGGGGAAGGATCAGTTGTTGCTTTTGAAGAATTTCGAACCGGAGATAGAGATTTCACCAAACAACTCACACGAATAAAAAATTCAAAAGCTGAAGTACTTTTTGTTCCTCAACACTACGAAGAAGTTCCAATAATCGTAAAACAAGCCCAAAAAATCGGGATTTCCATTCCAATCATAGGATCAGACACCTGGGCCACCAGTAAACTCACAGAGCTTTGTGGCAAGCCCTGTAATGGATTATTTTTCTCTTGTAACTATGCTCCTGATGCTACTCACGAAGCAAACAGGCAATTTATAAAGACATACAGTGCCGCCTACAACGAACTTCCTGATGAGCCAGCAGCCTTAACCTGGGACACTCTCGGAATTTTACTCCAGGCCATCAAAAACACCGGCGGTTTAAGCGACAATCTCTTAGAGGATCGCAAAACAATTGCAGCACAAATATCCAAGGTCAAAGGATTTAAGGGTGCCACCGGGACGACCAGCCAAAACGCCACTGGTGACCCGGAAAAATGTACCGTCATCATTAAAATTGAAGATGGCTCCTTTGTCTATCATGACAGCGTCTGCCCACAATAATTTTCTGACCAGGATTTGTATACCAAGTCATTGCCTGTTCTCAAAAAGACTTCACAATAAATCCTGATCGCCTTTCTCATAAAGAGGAGTAAATAGGGCAAATATATTTATGGAAAAGCAACACGATGCTACAGATCGAATATTTACGGATCTTTTCAGTGCGTTAGAAGAACTCTGCTCTTCTGGCGCAAATGTTGATATCACGATCACCAGCCCGGAACGTTGTGGTATCATTCAGATACGCAAAGGTATCATCATCGCTGCGCATTCAAAATATCTGCGTGGCAATGGGGCCCTGCTTAGTCTTGCCAGGATCATCGACCCAGATATAAGCATATGCACGAATACATCTCCCACAGCAAAAACTGTTTCGATTTCTGTTGCCCATATACGAAAGATTGCTGTAAAAAACAGTGCTGAGAATGCTTCGATTTTTACAGAAGAACAGGAACAACAAGTATTTGAAGAGGCAAAGACACTTTTTTTCCAGTTTCAGCATACATTGGCCGCAGAAAAACTCCTCTCTTTACTCCGCTCCAACAAATTCTATTACCCTGCATGGCTTTGGGAATCGAGAATTTTCAAGCGAACAGACTATATCAGCAAGGCACTTGATAAAGCCTGCCGTTTCGGAGGTCATGATAGGGAAATTCGAGAAGAAACTCAAAAAATACAGTCTCAACTGAACACAGACAGACCCTCAGTGCAACGCTGCTTTCTCTGCTGGTCAATTCTCGAAAAGCAGGGCTGCTGCTCTTATTGCAAGGCATATCTTTGCATTACCAATAAAACTCCAAGACCAAATCTTAAAAATAAAATACTCCGCCAGAGGCTTGCATTATTTCGAAAAGCATACCTGCAAAAACCAGATGCTCCCCACTTGGCTTATGTCATTGCCATTTGTCATTTCAACCTTGAGGAATATCGACAGGCACACTATTTCATGGTCCTTGCGGGAAGAATTGCCCCAAACAACAGTATTTACACGAAAAGTATTGCCTTGCTGAGTGCCATACTGCGGCCACATATCCAACAAAGAAGACAACATCACAAGAAGCCACTGCAACGCCAAAAGCTCCCGAATAGAAGTATCCTGATTGCTGAAAACAGGCTCTCTCTACAAAAAATGTTAAAAATGCTTCTGGAACGAAACGGCTATGAGGTTTTTGCAGCGGCAAGCAAGGCTGAGATCCAGCAGCATTGTTTAGACAAAAATATTGATCTCATCATCAGTGACAGTACTTTATATAATACTATCGAACAAACCGCTGATCTTAATACTCTCCCCCGCATTGTTCTCCTTGACCCAAAAGAAGAAACAAAAAGTATTGACGAACAAAATCAAAAAGATACTGTAATTTTATCCAAGCCCTTTAATCCCCAAAAACTTCTTTTTCTTGTCAGGAAACATTTTTCCTCAGCACCTGAAACACTCGAAAAAAAACGTATCCCAGCTTCACCTGAGAATGAAATCTCAGATACGTCTGTAAGAAAGGAAAAAACAACAGAGCAACAAAAATCAAAAAACGAAGACAACAGAAAAGAACACCAAGAACAAAAAACCGTCTTTGTCATTGAAGACAGCCCAATTTCACGCAAAATCATTTCCATACTCCTTTCTACACATGGCTTCAATGTGATTATGGCAGCAAGTGGAAAAGAAGTTTTCGCCATCGCCAACGATATACGACCGCACCTGGTTCTTCTTGATATTATGCTCCCTGATACAACGGGCTATGAAATTCTTCCAAAACTCAAAGAAATAGATCATTTCAAAACCATTCCAATATTATTTCTTACAGGAAAACGCAGTGCAGCAGATAAGATGAAGGGAATGCTCCTGGGAGCCCAGGAATATATTACCAAGCCCTTTGATCCAGACAGTCTCGTACAACTCATAAAAACCTATATTTAAAGATTCCCTGAAAATCTTATGGCAACATTATCATCGATCATCGCTCACATTGATAAACTTTTGGCAGAGGCTAAAGAAGATTCTGAAAACTTTCAATCCGCATCTTTACTTGCTTCTCAAAAGGAATTAGTAAAACGCTATATTCATGTCGCAATCGGAACAACAAGACTCCTTGTACCTGTGGACGATCTTTTTGAAGTTATTACCACCCCTCAAATAACAGCCTTGCCCAACCTTCCCAAATGGATAGTGGGAGTTGTTAACATACGTAAAGAAATTGTCTCGGTTATTGATATTAATTCTTTTTTTTTCAAAGATACAGAACCTGTCTCCTATAAGGATAAGGTCGTCATCCTTCAAAAAGGCAAAATGAAAGTCGGTTTTCCGGTCAACAAGATTCTTACTACAGTCTCCAAGCCTGACTCGGAACGAATAAATACAACCAATACTCCTCTTGTCACAGCCGCTCCAGAAGTTTTTGATACCGGAATAGAGATAGATCAATTAGTTGTTGATATTCTTGAAGCAACCAAACTATTCAACTACTCTAAATTTATCAACTATTACCAGGAATGATTCCCTGGTACCGTAATGAAAAGAGTTTTTGTGCATACTGTCCCTGAAAAAGCCCTTTATGTTGCTCAATGCAGCAGGAGAAATTGAGATGTCGCAGTTACCACGAGAAGAACTTGCAGAAATTTTCTTTCAGGAAATCACAGATTATCTTCCTGAAATAGGTCTCAAATTACCAGCACTGCAAAAAAAAGTCGCTGACGATGAAACCCTCCATGAAATCCGCAGGCTTTTTCATACCATTAACGATGCTGCATCTTCGACAGCGTTTCTGCAAGTAAACAAAGGTGCAACCCATTGCAAGAATATTATAGAAACCGCTATTGAAAAAAATAAGCCGTTAACGAGCGACGAAATAAGGGTTCTTACTTCTTTTTATCAGAATCTTAATACACTTTACACAAGGAGCGATAGAGCACAAGCTCTTGATCAATGTGACTTCACTATGGAATTTTCTCCAGAAAATCACAACGAAACAAATGCAACAAAATCTTTCGATGCACGTTCCAATAAACCCGTCGAAATTGAAAAAAAAGAAATTATTCGGTCAATTCTTCCGTTACTCCGTGAACTGGCAGATTGTTCCAGCCAGATGCCACTCGCAGAGCTTTCACATTCCGTGATACTGCCAATGCGTCGGGCAATCAATACTCTTGCGGATTGCACATTAACAGTAAACCTTTCCAGCCAACATGATTTACTCAGTAATTTCTATATTCTGCTTGATCATCTTGCTCTATCACCTGAACTACTTTCCCCAGACATCCCAACATTTCTCCAGGAGTGCGTCACATATCTTGACCTTGTTTTCTCCTTATCCTCTGAAGAAAGTCAACGAGTTATATATCGAATTCAGGATCGGATTCATGCTATTAATGAGCTGATACTCATCGGCAATACCGGTTCTTTGCAAGCGACTCCACATCAAACGTCACAAAAACAACATTCGAGAGAGCAATATACAGACAATACATTTGAAGAAAAGCTACAAAAACCTGCTGCCCTGGAAGAAGAAAAAGAACAAACCGAACAAGACGAACTCCTGGCTATTTTTAAAGAAGAATGCGAGGAGCATCTCCGAACCATCAATACTTCTCTTCATGATCTTGAACAAAATATTACTGCAGAGGTAACGGATTTTTCACCAGAGCTCCTTAGCTCTGTCGCAGAGATGCGTCGTGCCGTACATACCTTAAAAGGTGCTGCAGGAATGTTCGGATCTCTTCATGTTGCATCATCTGCACACCGTTTTGAAGATTTTCTGGATTGGCTTCACGATGAAGCTGAAGATATTACCAGAAAAGATCTGCAAATTATCGGCGAAACTCTTGATTGCATAGGAAATCTCGCCAGAAAAACAACAAAAAAAGACGAAGAAACGGTTCAAACACTCGTCGAAAACATACAAAGCCATCTTGATTCCAGAACATCTGAAATCTTGCGAGAAGAAGCTTTGCAGCCCCAGGCACCCTCTTCTACTGACAAAATACCTGAAGAAAAGCTACAAAAACCTGCTGCCCTGGAAGAAGAAAAAGAACAAACCGAGCAAGACGAACTCCTGGCTGTTTTTAAAGAAGAATGCGAGGAGCATCTTCGAACCATCAATACTTCTCTTCATGACCTTGAACAAAATATCACTACAGAGATAACAAATTTTTCACCAGAGCTCCTTAGCTCTGTCGCAGAGATGCGTCGCGCCGTACACACCTTAAAAGGTGCTGCAGGAATGTTCGGATCTCTTCACGTTGCATCATCTGCACACCGTTTTGAAGATTTCCTGGACTGGCTTCACGATGAAGCTGAAGATATTACCAGAAAAGATCTGCAACTTATTGGCGAAACCCTTGATTGCATAGGAAATCTCGCTAGAAAAACAACAAAAAAAGACGAAGAAACGGTTCAAGCACTCATCGAAAATATACAGAGCCATCTTGATTCCAGAACATCTGAAATCTTGTCAGAAGAAGAACCCCTGCAGCCTCAGATGCCCTCCTCTTCTGCTGACAAGATACCTGAAGAAAAGCTGCAAAAGCCTGCTGACCTGGAAAAAGAAAAAAAGCAGACCGAGCAAGACGAACTCCTGGCTATTTTTAAAGAAGAATGCGAAGAGCATCTCCGAACCATCAATACTTCTCTTCATGACCTTGAACAAAATATTACTACAGAGGTAACAGATTTTTCACCAGAGCTCCTTAGCTCTGTCGCAGAGATGCGTCGCGCCGTACACACCTTAAAAGGTGCTGCAGGGATAACCGGATTTCTTCATGTTGCTTCATCTGCACACCGTTTTGAGGATTTTCTGGACTGGCTTCACGATGAAGCTGAAGATATTACCAGAAAAGATCTGCAAATTATCGGCGAAGCCCTTGATTGCATAGAAAATCTTGCCAAAAAAACAACAAAAAAAGACGAAGAAACCGCGCAAACACTCATTGAAAATATACAGAGCCATCTTGATTCCAGAACAACTGAAATCTTGCGAGAAGAAGCTTTGCAGCCCCAGGCACCCTCTTCTGCTGGCAAGATACCTAGAGAAAAGCTGCAAAAACCTGTTGCCCTGGAAAAAGAAAAAAAGCAGACCGAGCAAAACGAGCTTCTGGCTATTTTTAAAGAAGAATGCGAGGAGCATCTCCGAACCATCAATACTTCTCTTCATGATCTTGAACAAAATATTACTGCAGAGGTAACAAATTTTTCACCAGAGCTCCTTAGCTCTGTCGCAGAGATGCGTCGCGCCGTTCATACCTTAAAAGGTGCTGCAGGAATGTTTGGACTTCTTCATGTTGCATCATCTGCACACCGTTTTGAAGATTTTCTGGACTGGCTTCACGATGAAGCTGAAGATATTACCAGAAAAGATCTGCAAATTATCGGCGAAACTCTTGATTGCATAGAAAATCTCGCCAGAAAAACAACAAAAAAAGACGAAGAAACAGCTCAAACACTCATCGAAAATATACAATGCCATCTTGATTCCAGAACAGCTGGAATCCTCTCAGCAGAAGAACCCCTGCAGCCCCAGACGCCCTCTTCTGCTGACAAGCTACCTGAAGAAAAGCCGGAAAAACCTATTGCCCTACACGAAGAAAAAGACCTGAATAGCGTTTTTCCAGAAGCAGCAGCTCTTTCTGACACCACACACAATGTTCAGGTAAAACTCGAAGACCTTGCAAAACTGGCAGGAAACGAAGAAGAACTTATTACCACGAGAGTGGCCTTAGAAAAGCTTCTTGTTCAAGTAAGTAATACTGTTACAGAATTATCTGCAACCCAAACGACTCTTTCTCAAAAGACTCAGGAATTAGAAGTTGGTTTTGAAGTACAATCTCTTTATGATTTTGGCCCTTCTCCCGCACCAGGAAAGCAACAAGCGATTCCTGTTATAAAAGAAACAGCATTTTCCGAATTCGACCCCATTGAGCTTGACCAATATTCACAATTAAATCTGATTATTCGCTCACTCAATGAGATATCTGCTGATATTAACGCTATCTACAATCAGTTTAATGGGATTATGAATGAGATGCATCGGCACATCTCAAAACAACAAATCACCATGAAGATGATGCAGGAACGGCTGATGCGGATACAGATGGCGCCCTTATCCTCACTTTCTCTTATATTTTACAGAACCGTTCGCCAGACAGCAAAAACCCTTCATAAAGAAGTTCAACTGGTATTCACCGGTGAAGACATTTATATGGATCGCCATATATGGGCCAAAATCGTTGATCCAATAATGCACATCCTTAGAAACAGTATTGATCATGGTATTGAACCCAGGGAACAACGAAAAGCCAAAGGGAAATCCGAAATAGGTCAGATCAAGGTTGATACAAAACAACGAAACAGATACGTTATTGTGCGCATCAGCGATGACGGACAAGGGGTTAACATAAAAGAACTTTTCAATAAGCTGGCAGCAGAAGGTTTTATTGACAGCACCAAAAAATACACTGATGAGGAACTGCTGAATTTTCTCTTTCAACCCAGCTTTTCCACCAAAAAAGAGATTAGCCAGGTTTCAGGTCGTGGAGTCGGCCTTGATGTTGTGGCGCGAAATATCCAGGAACTCCGGGGGAAAATAACTATTCAAAATAAAGAAGGAAAAGGACTTTCCTTCACGCTACAGATTCCGATAACCCTTGCTATCAACAAAGCAGTTTTCATCACACTTTCTGGAGAAACCTTTGCCATTCCGATCCAGGATATTGTTGCAGTCTCTCGATTTCGTGATGATGAGCTGAGCAACTTACATAATAATAAAGTTCGCTATCATGACGAGGATATTGAAGTCATAGACTTAGCCCACAGTCTACAACTGCAACGAGAAGCAGAGTTTTATGATCGTACTACCCAACTTATGCTTATTATTGAAAATAATGAAGCATATCAGGCTTTCATCGTTGATGATATTTTAGAACAACACGAAATTGTTATCAAACCTCTTGGTTCTCATCTTCGTTATGTTCGGGGGATTAATGGCGTAACCCTCACAGGTGAAGGAGTAATTATTCCGATCCTGAATCTTCAAGAGTTAGCGATAACACCCCAAAAAGTTGCACATACCAAAGAAAACGAGCCAATATCCCATCCTGAAAAAACCACGACTCCGCTCCAGGTTCTCATCGTTGATGACTCTGTAAGTATCCGGCATTTCACTTCACTTCTGATCGAAAGACAATCCTGGGTTGCAAATCAGGCTATTGACGGCATTGATGCTCTGGAAAAACTCGCAGAATACCGCCCTGATATTATTATCCTTGACGTTGAAATGCCCCGGATGAATGGCTATGAATTTCTTGCTGCCCTGAAGACCAAGGAAGAACACGCAGCTATCCCGGTTATTATGCTCACCTCACGAGTTTCTAACAAACACCGCAAGAAAGCAGAAGAATTAGGAGCTGCAGCGTATACCACGAAGCCCTATCAGGAAGAGGAATTTATAGCCTTAATCCAGGATGTTATTCAAAACAAATAATTGCAGGTAATAAAGAAACAGGAAATGGTTATGGCACGTTCTCAGGAAATAGCACTATTCCAAATAGCCCAGGTATCCAATAACGCCAATAAAGCATACTGGGTATTCAGCAGACAGCAAATTGAATTTATTCTCAGCAATATTCCCTCAACATCTTCACAATTGAAATCAGTATCTCTGGGAGAAATCCCCTATCAAAACAATTTAATACCAGCACTTTACCTTGAAAGGCATTTTGCCGTGCAAAGTAATACCGTTGACATACGTGAAAAATATATAGTGATCAAAATACCCACGCATACAGGGACAATACAACGACTGGCTATTCGTTCCATTTATCCACTCCATATGCGACCTCTCGATTTTTCAACCAAAGAAACAACACCTCATAATTTAAAGAAAAATAAAGAAGATATTCTAGGGGCGTTCACAGATAAAAATGAGGAATTGTATATACTGCCGAACATCCCTGCTATTCTGGAAAAATTATCTAAAAACAAAAAGTAAAAAAATCAATTATAGCTCTTTCCGTAGTCTTGCCTCTTCTCAATTATGACAACTGACAGACAAAAAAAAAGAACGCATAACGTTTTCCTCTCGCTGCTTCTTGCCTTTATAGTTGTTGGAACAGGACTCTACTTATTTTCTTCTGATGCCAATCATTTGCTGGATACGTTACAACAGATAGTTTTTGTTTCAGGCGACAATACCACCACTGAACAACAATCACCACCTCGAGCAATCTCAAAAAAAACAAAACCAATACAGCAACTTACCATTCAGAAAAAAGAAATTCAACAATCTAACCCCATTACAACATCTACAATACTTCAGGAGCCCATAAAAACGGAAAATACAAACAGTATCACCCCCAAAAAACAACCTCAACTCCTGGGAGCAGAACGAGCAGAAACAACACGACAACAAAACGACATAACACAAGAAAACTCTTTACGTACATCTGCAGCTTTAGTTGTCTCGGAAGACTCAGCAAACATTTCACCTTCTCAAGATCCACTCGAAGCAATCACCGCTTTTTACACCTATCTTGACCAACAAAAATATCTCACTCCCTACAAGCTGGATATTCCCAGTGAGCAATATTTCTCAAAACTCCTGCAAAAAATCATCGACAATCCACCAATAGTGACCGGAGAGACCGATGATCTCTTTAACATTCTTCAAAATACTGCCCATTTTTTCCGTATTGTCGGCAAGGAAAACATAAACATCCTCAAAACCATCCTCGACAACGAAAAAGATTCTCTTGAAACCATTCTTGCTCAGTTCTATCAGGCAACAAACCAATCCGATCAACTTAAATCACGACTTGGAATCACTCTCCCTCCGGCAGCAATCTACGATTATGCCGGATTTTTCCTTACTACCATGGGAGGTCGCCTCTATCTGTTTCGAAGAAATTCTGCTTTACGTATGATTGTAAGTTATTATTCTATTCGTGTTATTGATAAAGCCAATGACCACGGTGAAAATAGCCATGGAATTGATATTTTTCCTGCAATTAAACAACTGATTTCTGAAGTAGAAAATGGCGGGGCATCGCTGAAAATGCAGGAACAATACCTTGATACTCTGTACACTCTCAAAGAAAAATATAACCGCTGAAAGGAGAAATTATGAACAACTGGTATGTCGCTGTCGGAGGACAGCAGCAAGGCCCTATCTCTTTGGCCCAAATTCGTCAAGGACTGCAAACAGGCAGTTACGATACTCAAACCCTGGTCTGGCACGACGGCTTCCCGGATTGGACACCCATCTCTGAAGTTCCCGAACTGCAGGGAGGAGGCCCACCACGCCCTTCTCAGCCCCCTATTCCAGGAGGCCCCATAGCCCACGAAATTGATTACCAAATCTTCGGGGTAGAAATGCAGTTTGTCGAAATCGAACTGGATCCTCAGGAAAGTGCCGTCGCAGAAGCCGGGGCCATGATGTATATGTCCGACGGCATTGTCATGGATACCATCTTTGGTGACGGCAGCCACAGCTCTGAACAGGGCGGTCTTTTTGACAAGATGCTCGGTGCCGGAAAGCGCTTAATTACCGGTGAAAGTCTTTTTACCACGGTATTCACCCAGCAGGGACATGGTAAGGGAAAGGTAGCCTTTGCCTCGCCTTATCCTGGCAAGATTATTCCTTTAGATCTCAAGGATTATAATAACAAACTGGTCTGCCAGAAAGATGCCTTTCTCTGTGCGGCAAAAGGTGTTGCTATCGGTGTTGCATTTCAGAAAAAAATTGGCACGGCGCTGTTCGGTGGTGAAGGCTTTATTATGCAAAAACTCGAAGGTGATGGTCTCACTTTCGTCCATGCTGGTGGAACAATCGTAGAAAAAGAGCTGCAAGCTGGAGAGATGCTTCGGGTTGATACCGGTTGTCTGGTAGCGCTTACCCAGGATGTCTCTTATGATATTGAATTTGTCGGCGGAGTCAAATCCGCATTATTCGGCGGAGAAGGATTCTTTTTTGCCACTCTGCAAGGGCCAGGCCATGTCTGGTTGCAATCTCTCCCCTTCTCTCGACTGGCAGGACGAATTCACGAGTCAGCACCACAAAATAATGCTGGAATGTCTACCTCCGGAGAAGGCTCTGTGCTCGGAACCCTGGGCAACCTTTTTGAACGTTAAGATATTCCTTTTTTTTAAAAACAGCGTTGTCCTGTTGCCAAGAAATAAAAGACAAGACAACGCTGTTTTCATTTTTCAATAGCGATGCACACTACCATAAAAAATTATAACCAGGATCTATTCGCATTTCTCCGCCAATCGCCAACCCCTTTTCATGCCTCGGCCACCATAGCGCAACGCTTTCAAGCCGCCGGGTTCAGGCAGCTTGAAGAACAGGATTTCTGGAATCTGAAACAGGGCGAAAAATATTTTGTAATCAGAGAATCTGGCAGTATTGCAGCCTTTTGCCTTGGAACTACAGAAAAAATCCACGACGGGTTCAGAATTGCCGCCGCCCATAGCGACAGCCCCTGTCTCCAGCTCAAGCCCTGTGCTGCGATCAACACCACACCCTATCTGCAATTCGGCGTAGAGATATACGGTGGTCCCCTGCTCCATCAATGGTTCGACAGAGATCTTTCACTCGCAGGACGTCTTTACTGTATGCCTTCTGAAGGTCACAGCCCCATCGAATATCTTGTTGACTGGCAACGCCCGCTGCTTTTCATTCCCAGCCTTGCCATTCATCTTGACAGAGAGGCCAACAGGAAAAAAGACATCAACACCCAGCAACATCTCACTCCGCTGGTAGCCCAGGAATTAGACAAGCAGCTCTGCGATCTAGCAACGTTACTCAACAATCAGCTCTCCAAAGAATACCCGGATGAGCAGCATGGCGAGATCCTTCGTGCCGAACTTTTTTGCTATGACAGCCAGCCTCCGGCACTTTTTGGCATTAACCAGGAGTTTATCAGTGCCTCCCGACTGGATAATCTACTGAGCTGTCATGGCATTACCCAGGCTGCCTGCGCGGCAACAAACGAAAAAAACTTCTTGATTATCGCTTTCAACCACGAAGAAAATGGCTCAAACTCCTCTTCCGGGGCCCAGGGATCATTTCTTGAAGACCTGCTCTCTCGCATCATCCCCAACGAGGAGCAACGCCAGATTACCCTGAGAAACAGTCTCCTGGTCTCGATGGACAATGCCCATGCCAGCCATCCCAACTACCCGGAAAAAACAGATCCAGCCCATCCGGTATATCTCAATAGCGGTGTGGTCATCAAATACAATGCCAACCAACGCTATGCCACCAATGCCAGGACATCAGCAGCGTTTACGCTGATGGCTCGGGAAGCGGGTGTTGCAATCCAGGAATTTGTGATGCGTAACGATATGCCCTGCGGCAGCACCATCGGCCCAATGACCGCAGCAAAACTCGGTCTTGCCACCGTGGATGTCGGCGCGCCTACATTGGGAATGCATTCTATTCGAGAGGTCACTGGCAGTCAGGATCCCTATGATATATACAAGGTGCTGCACCATTTTTTCATCAGGCCATAACCTCCAAACTTTTTTACTCTACGATTATTATGAGCACAGACGATAAAAAAATTATTTATTCAATGATCAAGGTTTCCAAGCTCTATGCGGGAAAACCGGTACTCAAAGACATCTCTCTTTCCTATTTTTACGGGGCAAAAATCGGGGTTCTCGGCCTTAATGGTGCCGGGAAAAGTACCCTGCTGCGTATTCTCGCCGGTATCGACACCGACTATAACGGCAAGACCGTATTGGCCCCCGGACATACCGTGGAATACCTGGAACAGGAACCTCTACTCGACCCGGAAAAAACTGTACAGCAAGTGGTCGAAGAAGGGGTTCAAGAAACTGTGGATCTCCTTGATGAATTCAATACAATCAATGAAAAATTTGCCGAACCAATG
>PDWI01005951.1_pt1 | contig 15520 bp, 9 predicted proteins | sample 1430891 | NCBI WGS metagenome assembly PDWI01 (sample SAMN01162508, study PRJNA174530) | Oral metagenome, whole genome shotgun sequencing project. | biome: Marine environment; feature: Marine mammal; material: Swab sample of the gingival sulcus; isolation source: swab sample of gingival sulcus... | reverse complement strand
TGATTGTTTCGGTTTGTGGCCACCAAAATTTCATATCTTGGCTATAATCTTGATGAGGGAAGTTTTTACAATCCTTGAAATTGATAATACCACCATACTTTTCATCATAACCCCAATCCCACGACCAGTCAAAAATTTGTAATGATGTATCAATTAGTTCTTTGTTCCAATTTTGATGCTTTGCTTCCTCCAAAAGAAACCACGCTGTTTCGATACAATGCCCTGGGTTAATCGTCCGTCCGATACCTGTATCGATAAACTCGCCATTTAGTCCGACCGTTTCCAAAAGTGCTTTGTACTCAGGATGCATAAAGTCTTCACGAATTTGCTGAATGGAGTTTTGAATAGTTTTATCCAAAATCTCATCAATAATTGCCGAACGAAGAACGACAGCCACGTTTACAAGCATCATCGTTAAAGAATGCCCTTTGGCTTTGAGCGTTGGTTCGTATTTTGGTTGCAGTAAACCATCCGTTTGACTGTATTTTAATATCAGTTTGAAGATGTCTAACGCCTTTTTAGCGTAAGTTTTATCTTGGGTTGCTTTGGAATATTCTGCCATTGCTATCACAGCAAAACACTCAGAGAAAAGATAACGGCGTTTACGCAAAGGTGTACCGTTTTCTTCTACCTCAAAGTACATTCTGTTGTCCGTATCAAAGCAATGATTTTCAAGAAATTCAATCGCAGAACGCGAAGCAGATAGATAGGCTGGATTTTGGTCTATTTCGTTGTAAGCACTTGCGAAAATATACCCTGTTCTTCCTTGAAACCATACGGATTTAGTGGTGTCCATTAGCGTTCCGTCCCTATCCAAACAAGTGTAGAAACCTCCGTGCTTTTTATCTAATCCGTTCTCCAACCAAAAAGGTAAGATGTTGTCAATTAAGTCAGTTTTGTACTTTTCTGACCACGTTTTTAAGTAGTCGTAAATTGCTTTGTTTTTCATTTATTAGTTATTTTTAGTTTTTACTCACAACCTATTTGTAGTATAAATAGCAGAAGGTGGTTTGTACCATCTTTCAGGAATATTATTTATTTGCTTTTCATTAACTTTGAGACATTTTAACAAATTGTTTTCCGTGCAATTTAACTCTTTTAAATATCCATTTTGGCTAACGTCCAAGCGTTGTAACTGATTTTTACTAACACTTAAACTTCGCAAATATTTATTTTGAGTTACATCTAAATGGGTTAAACGATTGTTATCAGCCCACAAACGAAGTAACACTCGGTATATTGTTACGTCTAACTCAGTCAGTTGATTGTTACGACACAACAAATTTTCCAAAAGCGTATTTTGCGTAATATCCAATTGGGTAAATTGATTATCAGAGCAATTAAACCAACGCAAATTAGTGTTTCTTGTCACATCAATATTTTTTAATTGATTTTTAGAACAATCCAATTCGGTTAATTTCTTATATTGACTAACTTTCAATTCAACAAATTGATTATCGGCACAATTCAATCGGCGTAAGTTTTTATTTTGATTAAAAGGCAACTTTTTTAATTGATTTTTGGCACACGAGAGCCACCATAATTCTGTCGTTTTACTAATGTCTAAATCTGTTAATCCGTTTTCAGAACAATTGAAAAAGTTCACTTTTCCATAAATTGTAATCGTTTCGGCAGTTTTGGTATAAGTAGCAAGGTGGGAATTGCTAAACCTTTTAATGTCCTCATTTTTATCTCTTTTGTGATTGGCATTCAAATCTATCCAAACACCTGTCTCGTCCTCTGCTCTTGAATTGATACCCAAAATAATTTCATTTTTTTGAGTGGTAAAAGTTATTCTTGGAATAGAGTCATTTATCTTTGGAACAGTATCATTTACCTTTGGGATAGTATCTAATGGGTTGACATTTGGATTATAATCGTCTTTTTGACAAGACATTACAAAACTAACACTCACAAAAAACAGGATACATATTTTGATTAAATGTTTCATTCTTGTTAGATATTTTAGATTGTTTCGGTCGTTATTCCCTTCTCAATGACAAAGTTTTAAAAACTGCACATTTTTGAGAGCAATAATAAAAAGATTCTGTTTTACAACTAAACACTAATAATTAAAAACTAATCATTATAATCGGTTGCATCTTTCAAAGAAATTGATTTCTTCCAACTCCTTTTTGATGTTCGCTTTTTCCTCATCGCTAAGATTTTGGAATGGTGTACGATTGGCTCCCATATCCAACCCGATTAGTTTCATAATGTATTTTCCTGCAACGATATTTCCACGATAACGTGCAATGACATTGATAACATCTTGTGAGAAATTTTGCTTTTCACGAGCCATCTCGATGTCACCTTTTTCATATGCTTCAATAATGCCAACCAATTCACGACCGTTGTAGTTGGTAGTTCCACCAATACCACCTTTTGCACCTCCCATAATGAGCGATGAAAGTATCGTTTCGTCCTGTCCGTGCAACATATCGTATTTATTATTTTTATAACGCATACATTGATTGTACTCGTAAAGACTCTCAAAAGTGTATTTTATTCCTGCAAAATTAGGAATGCGACCATCTACGGCTTTCAAAAGTGGCAACATCGGTAAGAAAACACCATTTAAGGCAGGAATATGATAGAAATAAAAGGGCAATGAAGGTGCTCCTGATGCAATTTTTTCACAATATTGAACCAACTCCTCTACTCTACCCACTTTTGGAAAAGGAGATGCCATTGCACCAATTCCAAACGCTCCGATTTTTTCGGCGTGTTGAGCTAAAAGTACGCTATCGCTGACCACCGTACTGCCCACGTGAACAATGACTTTGAAATCTTTGGGCGACACTTCCATCCATTTCTCTGCTAATTTCATTCTTTCCTCTACATTTAAGAGGTAGCCTTCACCCGAAGAGCCGTTAATAAAAACGCCTTGTATTCCGTTTTTAACAAGCATTTTAGCGTACGCTTCTATCGGCTCATAATTAACACTTCCATCTGCGTTGAATGGAGTAAATGGTGCATTGATAAGTCCTTTGATTTTTTCAAACATAATTTTGTGTTTTTACGATATTATTATTTAGCAACGCAAAAATAAGATTATTTTTTTACACTAAAAAATGTAAAAGAAATGCTCATAGAAGATATTCACTGTTTGACAAATAAAAAAGGCTATCCGATTAGGACAGCCTTAATATTTATTGTGAATAGATTAAGATTTTCCTCCGTCTAATTCATCTTGCCACTTTTTCAATTCCTCCCACTTTCCTTGATATGCAAGTTCAGATTGCTTTGGCCAAGTTTCCGGATTATGAATTTTAAATCTGTCACCTCCAGAATTAAGTACTTCTTGACATTTTTCAACTGAAGTTTCAGAAAGAGCTTTCCAAGTTTTTACTCCGGCTTGATGAAAAAGTTCCTCAATTTTCGGGCCTATTCCTTCTACAATTTTAAGGTCATCAAGGTTTATTTTTTTCTCAAAAACAGCTTTTGCTTTTTCTGCATCAAATGGAACCGTTGCTTCTTCTTTTTTGCTTGAAGATACGACACTACAGGTAGCAAAGCCCAATGCCCCAGAGGTTAAATTACTCTCCAGTTTTTTAGATTTCAATTCGTCATAATCTCTAGCTAAATCTCTATTTTTAGATTTGCAATTTTCTAATTCTGCAGAAAGAGAGTTATATTTATTTTCCCATTCATTAGAGTTGTTAGCTTTGTTTTTCAAAGCATTTAATTCAGCTGTTAGTTTTTTATTTTTTTCTAACTCTGCATTGTAATCGTCTTCATAATTTTTTCCTGCTCTACAAATTAAGCAACCCAAGATTGCTCCAACAATTCCTGTAAGTATTGGTATTAAATAGCACCACATAATATTTTATTTTTTAGATTATTAAATTTATTTTAATTGAACTACTGTTCTTCTATTTTTAGATTTTCCTTCATCTGTATTGTTATCAGCAATAGGTTCGTCCGGTCCTTTTCCTTCGGTTACAATTCTTTCGGCAGAAATTCCGGTGTTTTTAGAGAAGAATCTTGAAACGAAATCAGCTCTTTTTTTAGATAATGTAATGTTTGCTTCTCTATTTCCGGTATTGTCAGTATGCCCAACGATTAATAGTCTTGCATCATCTATATTGTTCATATACTTGCTAATTTTCGCAACCTTTTCTCTATCCTTATTGCTCAAATTAAATCCGGAAGAGTTTGTTTTAAAGTAAATCACAAGAGGTTCTGAATTTACTTCGTCTTTTAGTTTCTTCCAAGCCTCGTCATTGTTGTCCGTAGGTTGAACATCAACTATTTTATAAGTGATAGGCCCCACGTAAACATTATCCTCAAGCACTTCTTTTCCATCATCAGTCATTCCTATTTTCACGCCATTGCTAACAGCCATTTTATCATTCACAACACCATCAATTTCCAAATTATGATGTGAAATTCCTTTTGAGACAAAATATTTTTTCACCTCATTGGCTCTATCGAATCCAAGATTTGGGAACAATGCAGATTTTGGCTCTTTTGAAGAGCAATAACCTATAATCGTAACCTTTTGGTTAGGATTTACGTCTAAATTTTCTTTTAATTTTAAGATACCCTTATCTATATCAGAACTTACGGGAGTTATAAAATTAAAATCATTTTCTTTAAAGTTAAAATTATCTTCACAAGAAAAATTCAATGAAGACCCTTTAAATGTAAGCCCACCCATTCCTGCAATTGCAGTGGTGGTAATTTCATCGTTTGCTCCGATTTTATTTCCGTTGTGTTTAGCTCCTTTACAACAAAGTAAGTATTGTAAAAAAGCTCCAACCAAAAGAACAAGAATCAACAGTACGATTAGTGTTTTTTTATTCATAATATTTTAATAATTAATTACTATGGGCAAAGTTACATTTTTTTCTGCAATCATACAAGTATTCTCCGAAAAGAAAATAAAGAGCATTAAAAAGTAAGAAATCACATCATTACGAAAGATTTATACTCTTAGAGTAATCTCTCTATCAGCATAATAAATTATTTGAAGTAGATTGCGAACTTTATCACTTTATTAACTTATCAACTGTTTAAAAATTATTTTGTATTTTTGTATGCTGTTTTTAATGGCACATATTATTTGTGAAAATCATTTGCTCAAAAAGGCTTAAAGAACTATTTATATCGAAACAAGAATGGAAAACCAAAACAACACACAAGAATACAAAGATGACCATATCATAACCCTCGAAGGATTGGAACATATTCGTCGGCGTCCCGGTATGTATATCGGAAAGTTGGGAGATGGAAAAAATACAGATGATGGAATTTATGTTTTGCTTAAAGAGGTTGTTGATAACTCAATCGATGAATTTCGTGAAGGAAATGGAAAGAAGATAGAGATAACATTGACTGATTCTACCGTTAAGGTTCGTGATTACGGACGAGGAATACCTTTGAATAGTGCCGTAAAAGCTGTTTCGGTAATGAATACGGGGGGAAAGTTTGATTCACAAGTGTTCAAAAAGTCGGTTGGGCTGAATGGTGTTGGAACAAAAGCAGTGAATGCTCTTTCGGAGTATTTTGTGGTTGAAAGTTTTAGAGAAAACAAGTCGAAAAGAGCTGTTTTTGAAAAAGGAAAATTAATTAGTGAAGAGGATTTAACCTACGATAAAGTGGCTAATGGAACAGAGATTACGTTTCTTCCCGATAAAGAATTGTTTACCAACTTCGCTTACAAAGAGGAATATATCGAAGATATGTTGCGAAATTATTCCTATCTAAATGAAGGTCTTACACTTACTTTTAATGAGAAAACGTTCTACTCGGAGAATGGATTAATTGACTTATTAAATGAAAAGATGACCTCTAATTCTCTCTATCCGATTATCCATTTTAAGACAAAAGATATTGAAATAGCCATAACACATACAGACCAGTACGGCGAAGAATATTATTCGTTTGTGAATGGTCAATATACCACGCAAGGAGGTACACACCAAAGTGCTTTTAGAGAAATAGCGGCACGTACAATCCGTGAATTTTACAATAAAAACTTGGAATTTCCCGACATTCGTAATGGAATTGTAGCGGCAGTGGCTATTGGCGTGGAAGAGCCTGTTTTTGAATCGCAAACGAAAATTAAACTCGGCTCTAAATATGTGGATAAAGACGAAACAACGACAGTCAATAAGTTTATCTCCGATTTCTTGACCAAAGAATTAGATAATTATTTACATAAGGAGAGCGAAACAGCCGAAGCGATGTTACAAAAAATATTGGCATCGGAAAAGGAACGCAAAGCAATGGCTGGGGTTTCTAAAATAGCTCGTGAACGTGCTAAAAAAGTGAGTTTACACAACAAAAAGTTAAGAGATTGTCGCATTCACTTTAACGATAATTTGACAAAAAACGAAGATAAAAACAACGCCATACGAGAAAGTACCATATTTATTACAGAGGGAGACTCGGCAAGTGGTTCGATTACCAAAAGTAGAGATGTGAATACGCAAGCAGTGTTTAGTTTGCGAGGAAAACCGCTGAATAGTTACGGTATGAACAAAGAGGTGGTGTATAAAAACGAAGAGTTTAACCTTTTACAAGCTGCATTAAACATAGAAGACGGATTGGACGGATTGCGTTACAACAAAGTGGTGGTGGCGACCGATGCCGACGTGGACGGTATGCACATTCGTTTGCTGTTAATTTCGTTTTTCTTACAATTTTTCCCCGACTTAATAAAAAAAGGGCACGTTTACATTTTGCAAACACCTCTTTTCAGGGTAAGAAACAAGAAAGAGACCATTTATTGCTATTCCGAAGAAGAGCGTATCAATGCCATCAAAAAGATAGGCAAAAATGCAGAGATTACTCGATTTAAAGGACTTGGAGAGATTTCTCCCGACGAATTTAAGAACTTTATTGGAAAAGATATGCGTTTAGAACGAGTTAGTTTACGAAAAGAAGATGCCGTAAACGACTTGCTTCTATTCTATATGGGAAAAAACACTTCCGAACGTCAAGAGTTTATCATCGAAAACTTGGTGGTAGAAGAAGATATTATTTAATTGTCAATAGTAAATTATTAATAAAGATTACCTCATATCTTCACTTTTTATAATAACTACGTTAAGTGTAGTGAAGTAAAAAGCTCACAGAATATTAAAGATAACAGTAGATTAAAACAAATTTTAAATATACAAAAATGAAAAAAATCAAATCAATGATGCTGGTAGTTCTGTTGATAATAACAGCACAGCTTTCAGCACAATTTCAACCCATTCCGATGGATTCTACCATTCGGTTTGGTCAGTTAGAGAACGGATTAACGTATTACATCAAGCATAACGACAATCCTAAACAAAGAGCCGAATTTCACATTGCTCAAAAGGTCGGAGCTATTCTTGAAGAAGACAACCAAAATGGATTGGCTCACTTCTTGGAGCATATGGCTTTTAACGGCACCAAGAACTTTCCTGACAAAGGCATTATCAACTACTTTGAAACCTTAGGGATAAAATTTGGAGTAGATATTAATGCTTACACCTCATTGGATAAAACCGTTTATCGCCTTTCTAATATTCCTACAACACGAAAAAGCATTATAGATAGTGCATTGTTGGTAATGCACAATTGGTCAAGTTTTATCTCACTAAAAGAGAAAGAGATAGACAACGAGCGTGGTGTAATTATGGAAGAGTGGCGAACAAGAAATACTGCTTGGCGTAGAATGTGGAAACAATCACAAGCGTTAAAATTCCCTAATTCTCAGTATGCCAAAAGAGATGTTATTGGAGATACAGCCATTATTCAGCACTTCTCCTATCAAGCATTAAGAGATTATTATCACAAATGGTATCATCCGGATTTACAAGCAGTCATTGTTGTGGGAGATATCGACGTGGATAGAGTGGAGAAAAAGATAAAAGAGATGTTTTCCGATATTCCCAAGTCAGAAAGATTTGGAATACGTCCAATTCATTCAGTTGAAGACAACAAAGAACCGATTTTCTCTTTGGTAACCGACCCAGAAGCTTCACGCACACAAATAAGCATCACATACAAAAAGAAACAACCGAAAAAAGAATTTAGACTTTCTCAAAGTGGTTTTGCACTTTCCACCATTCATAATTTGATAAGTTCTATGTTAAGTGAAAGGTTTCAAGAAATTTCAATGAAACCGGACGCTCCATTTGTGGGTGCATACGGATACTATAGTGAACTTGTAAAAGCAAAAGATGCCTTTACTTTAACAGTTGTTCCAAAAGAAGGAAAAGAGAAAGAGGCATTAAAAGCGTTAATTTATCAAGGCGAAAAAATGTCCCGTTATGGATTTACAAATGCTGAATTGGAACGTGCTAAAACGAATTATTTAGCCAATTATGAAAAATCTTATAATGAACGAGACACCAGAAAAAACAAAAGTTTTGCAGAAGAATATATTCGTCATTTTTTAGATGATGAACCTGTTGCCGGAATAGAATATGAATATAACTTTGTGAAAAACATACTGCCTCAATTATCTCTTGAGGTAATCAATCAAGTGTCAAAAAAATACATTACTGATGATAATATTATCATAGATATTCAAGCACCGGAAAAAGAAGAAGTGATTCTTCCTTCTCAACAAGAAGTTTTGGCAGAAATGAAAGAAGTCAAAAATGCCAAGATTGAAGCGAAAAAGGAAGAAACCGTTAATAAAAAACTAATGGAGAAAACTCCAAAGGCTGGAAAAGTGGTTAAGTTTACAACCAATAAAGTTCTCGGAACACAAGAATTAACACTTTCCAATGGAGTGCAAATCATCATTAAACCAACCACATTCAAAAAAGATGAAATCAGAATGGATGCTGTTAGTTATGGTGGTATGTCAAAAGTTCATAATATAAATGACTTATATTCAGCGGCACTGGTTGATAATCTTATTGGAACAAATGGAGTTGGTAATTTCAGCATAATGGAATTAAAGAAAGTTCTAACAGGTAAAAAAGTAAGTGTGACCCCTTACCTATCTAAACATCAAGAAGGAATGAGTGCCTCTTCTACTGTCAAAGATTTAGAATCAATGTTACAACTTGTTTTCCTTGATTTTACAGCTCCACGAAAAGATGATGACGCATTCAAATCTTTTGTCGGTATGGCAAAAACAATTCTTGCCAATTCGGATAAAAATCCCGATAAAGTATTTGGTGATAGTGTGAAAAAAGTGATAACTGACCACGACCCTCGTACGATATTAGTAAATGCTCAATTATTGGATAAGATTAATCAAGACAAAATTATAGAAATCTATAAAGAACGTTTTGCTAACCCTGCAGACTTTACTTTCTTCTTTGTGGGAAATATTGACGCTAACGATACTAAAACAAGAGAACTTCTTTGTACTTATTTGGGTGGTTTGAAAACAGAGAACACCAAGCCCAAAGGATTCTTCAGCTCTATTTTCAGCATCTTTAAGTCAAAAAAAGAGATGAAAAGAGAAACTTTTGATAAAGTATATAGAATTACTCCAAGAGGTGTGAATAAGACAAGATTTGAACAAAAAATGGAGAACAAAAAAGCTTCTAACCGTATTCAGTTTACAATGGATATGCCTTATACTTTACAAAACATCATCACTTTAGATGCCATAAGTAGTATTTTGGACATACGTTATACGGAAAGTATTCGTGAGCGTGAAGGTGGTGCCTATGGAGTAGGAACGGCAGGTAGGTTAAGAAATGTACCAAACGAAGAGGCTGTTTTAATTGTTCAATTTTCTACCGACCCTGTAAAACAAGAAAAGTTGATAAAAATAGTTTATGATGAAATAGACGAAATCATAAAAAAAGGTCCTAGAAAAGAAGATTTACAAAAGATAAAAGAGAATTTATTAAAACAGTACGCACAAGATGTTGAACAGAATGGTTGGTGGTTAAGTACAATCATTGACTACTATGATGATAACTTGAATTATGTAACAGATTATAAAAAGTCCATTAATAATTTAACTCCACAATTAATTCAAGAGACATTGAGAGAAATACGTGATTCAGGTAACTTAATAGAAGTGGTGATGGTACCTCAAAAATAATCCTGATTTATCAGCAAAAACAAGAGAGAGGCTTCTTATTCAAAGAGCCTCTCTTTTTTTGTAAAAAAGTAGTATCTTTGCAGAAGTTAGGTTTGATTTAAGAAGTTAAATATATGGTAGAAACAATAAATCTTGAGTCTATATTGATAGTAGAAGATGATGTGATGTTTAGTAAACTACTACAAGTTTGGTTTGCTAAAAAGGAATATACAGTCAACACGGCAAAAAGTGTAACTGATGCCAAAAGAAAAATAAAAGCATCTGTTCCCCAAGCTGTTATTTGTGATTTACGTCTTCCAAAGCAAGATGGTATTACTTTGTTAGCGTGGATAAAATCGAAATATCCAGAAGTTGTGGTGATAATGATGACGGGGTATGCAGATGTTCAATCGGCTGTTCGTTCAATGAAATTAGGAGCTTATGACTACATTTCCAAGCCATTTAGTCCGACAGAACTTTTCGAAAAGTTAAAAGAGGCTTTTCAGCCCAATCAAGAAGATAAAAAGGAACAGAAAAAAGAGGCGAAGAAAAATAATATTCTTTCTAAATTTGTAAAAGGAAAATCTCCTTCTTATAAAAAGTTATATCAACATTTGGATTTAGTGGCTCCAACTGATATGACAGTTCTGATTTTAGGAGAAAGTGGAGTTGGAAAAGAACATATCGCTCGTGAGATACACGAAAAAAGTAGCCGAAAAGATGAGCCTTTTGTGGCAGTGGATTGTGGCGTTTTATCGAAAGAGTTAGCTGCAAGTGATTTGTTTGGACATATAAAAGGAGCCTTTACGGGAGCTTTGGCAGATAAAACGGGTGCTTTTGTTACTGCGAATAAAGGAACTATTTTCCTTGATGAAATAGGCAACTTGGCACTTGATGTACAAATTCGATTATTAAGGGCTTTACAAGAGAAAAAAATAAAACCTGTTGGCTCGGACAAAGAGATTGATATTGATGTTCGTATTATTACTGCCACCAATGAAGATGTTGATTTTGCGGTAGAAAATGGATATTTTAGAACTGATTTGTATCACCGTATTTCTGAGTTTATATTGGAAATTCCTGCTCTTAGAAATGTTAGGGAAGATATTCCTATCTTTTTAAATCATTTTTTACAAGTTTCAAATGTTATGTTAGAAAAGAAAGTTGAAAAATTTGCTCCTGATGTACTTGATATTTTGACAAATTATGATTGGCCCGGAAATATCCGAGAAATGAAAAACATTGTGAATAGATTGACTTTGTTATCCACTTCTAATGAGATAGAAAAAGAAAATATTCCACATTATTTTATAGAAAAGAAAACAACTGATAAAGAGCAAAATAAAGAGTTGGAATTAACTGATGAGAAGAAACAAATAGAGGATGCACTAAATATAACTCAGTACAACTATGTTAAAACAGCAGCATTGCTGAATATTGATACCAAACAACTCTTTATTAAAATAAAGAAATATAATATTCCGAATGGCTAATAATGTTTTTTTAAGAAGGATTAAACTTGTTGTTCTAATTGGCTATGTTGCACTTTTCGGACTGGTTCTTTTTGGGCTGTTTACCACCTACAGACAATTAGTACATTTATCAAAAACAGAAACGATAATAAAGGAAAGTGAAGAACTTAAATTGATAGGTAAGGCTCTATTTACACTTTATAAGACAGAAAGTACCAACAAAATGTTACTTTCAGAAGATTTTCGGGCTTCTGTTGACACGTCTTCTAATGAAGTAAACAAGCAATTAATGTTATATCTTGATTCTATTTATACAATATCAACAGATGTTGAAGTAAAAAATAGCATCGATTCGGTAAAGTTATTATTACGACAAAAGAATGAAAATTTAAATAACATTACCGCTTTAATGGACTCCATAAGAAAGTTGCCTTATTCAAATGTTATGAATCGTAAGGTAATTTCAAGAAAAGCAACACACGACCTTTCGCAAATTATAACAGAAAGTTCATGGTTAATAGACGATACAACACTTTACATTAGGGAAAAAAGAGATTTTTTAGATAGAGTCAAATCTGTTTTTGTGGACACGGAAGATTCTGTCAGAATTATTTCAAAAAGAAATAAAAAGAAACTATTTGACACACTTTATGTTGAACCGACAAAAATAATAACAGATACGATTATCAATTATGTTAATAAAATTAATCGTAAAAGTGATAGAAAAAAAATAATCTATATGACAAGATTGTCAAGTCGGCAAACAAAAATGTTACACTATGATAAGTTGTTGACACTCCAAGTAAAAAACATTTTACAGCGAGTTGAAGTAAGAGAAAAAAGAAGAACGGGATATTTAGCAAAACAGAAAGAAAGTTTATTAAGAAAATCATCAACAAAAGTATCTAACATCGCACTATTTTCTCTTGTAGTAGCCTTTATTTTTATCGTTTTAAGTTTAATACAAATAAACAAAGTTTTAAAATATAATAAAGAACTGGAAGAAACCAAAATACGGATTAACTTCTTAGCAAAAAGTAGAGAAAAATTACTTTTAATGATTTCTCATGACATTAAAGCTCCTTTAAGTTCTATTATTGGACACATAGAACTACTTTATCAAAAAGATAAATCAACAGAAGAGAAAGAGAGTTTAGACAATATGAGAAATTCTTCTGAACAGATATTAAACTTATCTAACAAATTATTAGAATACCACAAATTAGAGAAAGGAGAGTCTCCTGTAACAATTAATCCGTTTGAACCTTATCTACTGTTAAAAGATATTGTTAAAAGTTTTAGTCCAATTGTTCAACAAAAACAGTTATATTTAAAAGAAAATAATAATATTCCGAAAAAGGCAGTTTATCTTGGAGACCCCTTCATTGTTACACAAATCTTCAATAACCTAATCAGTAATGCCGTTAAATTTACTTCTCAAGGAGGAATAGAAATCACTTCCGAGATGGAATGGGACAAATTAAAAGTATCTGTAAAAGACACAGGTATTGGTATTAATGAGGAGAATAAAAAACAGATATTTCAAGAATTCCAACGAATAAATAGTATTGAAGCACAACGTAAAATAGAGGGACACGGTTTAGGGTTATCAATAACCTTAAAGCTTATTCAACTTCTTAAAGGTACCTTACAATTAGATTCAGAACTTGGTAAAGGTTCTACATTTACAGTAAAAATTCCACTTACGAGAACAAGAAATAAAACAAATATAGAAGAGAAAAAGGATAAACAACAACACGCACAATTGTTCAATAAAAAAGTGCTTTTTGTTGATGACGATGTAGCAATGCTAAATGTTTATTCCAAAATAATCAAAAAAGAAGGAGCTAAAATTATTACATGTTCTGATTCTATAGAGGCATTGGAAATAGTCAAGAATAATTTCTTTGATATTATTTTCACAGATGTGCAAATGCCCAAAATGAATGGTTTAGAATTGGTAAAAAGAATTAGAAAAATAAATGAAAGATGTGAAAAAGTACCTATAATAGCACTCTCTGCTGATTCAGACATCTCTTCTTCTGATTTTGCTAAAGTAGGATTTACCCATTTTCTCATGAAACCAGTTGATATAAATCAACTGATACAACTTATTGCTAATACAGAGAAGCAGGATTTGAAGCAATTTGAACCCAAAAATGTAACCGAAGCTACAACATCAAAAAGTAATTTTGAGTCTCTTTTTGAATTTGTAAAAGAAGATAGAGAGACTTCTTTAGAAATAATACAAACATTTTTTAATGATAATAAAGAAAAAATAAAACAGTTGAAAAAAGGATTGAAGGAAAAGGACAATGAATTGATTCAATCTACGGCTCATAAATCACTCCCTTTAATGAGAATGATACAAGCGAATTCACTGGTTAATTTACTTGAAAAAATGGAAACCGGAAAAATAGAAGAAAAAGAATTAAAACATCTGATTCATTTATTTGAAGAGAAAAACAGAGAGTTGAAAGAGTATATGAATGTTAACTTTTCTGAATTACTTTAATGTAAAAATTTCTTTTAATGCCAAACTCAAATATTTTTCTACCTTTGTAAAAATTTAGTATTAGTTGTAGTTGAAATGAGATATAAAAAAGAGAACAAATTAGCTAAGTTTATAGAAAAATTACGTTATAAGTATCGTGCTTCATTGATTAATCAAGACACACTCAAAGAAGTGTGGTTTACACGCATATCCAGATTCAGTTTATTGTTATTTTTCTTATCGTTTTTTCTTTTGTCCTTTATAATAATAACATTATTTCTATTTATTTCTCCTTTAAAATATTATTTACCGGGTTATCAAAGTTCAACCAATCGTTTAGTACTTCTTCAGCAATCTTTACAAATAGACTCTTTAAGTCGAGAGATTGAGATGCAAGCTAATTTTTTAGAACTTTTTAAGAAAGAGATAAAAAATGAGAATATCAAACAAACTGTTTTGAGGGTAGATACTGTTCGCAATCAAATGGAACCTCAACATTTGATAGAAAAATCAAGAGCAGAGATGAAATTTGTAAAAGAGTATGAGAACACAGAAATATATAATTTAGCCTCAATACCGACAAAACCGAGTGAAAAAACTTTAATTTTCTTTAAACCGGTCGAAGGAGTGATTGCTTCTTCTTACCTACCGAAAGAGAACAAATACGGTATTTCATTAATCACTTCTTCGCAAGAAACGGTAAAAAGTGTTTTAGAAGGAAGTGTTGTTTTTGCTGAATATACATTTAGTAATGATTGGGTTATACAAGTTCAACATAAAAACAACTATTTATCTGTTTATAAAAATAATGCAAAGTTACTCAAAAAGGTCGGTGATAAAGTAAAAGCCGGTGAAAGTCTTGCTATTACAGGAAATAAAGAAACAGAAGGGAAGAGAAAATATTTTTATTTTGAAATTTGGAAAAAAGGGAATCCCATTAATCCACAAGAAGTAATTACATTTTAGAAACAAAGAACATTGAGTAAGAAAAAAAACATAGCAATATTGGGGTCAACGGGGTCTATTGGAACACAAGCCGTTGAAATAATAGAAAACAATAAAGATAAATTTGAATTGTTTGCCATTACCGGTAATAATAATGTTGAATTGTTGATACAACAAGCACGTCAATTAGAGCCTGAAGTGGTTGCAATTGCCAATGAGAATCATTACCCAACCCTAAAAGAAGCTTTAAAAGATTTGCCGATTAAAGTTTTTTCAGGCATTGAGTCTATTTGTCAAATGGTAGAAATGGAGCCGATTGATATTGTGCTGACTGCAATGGTCGGTTATGCCGGGTTAAAACCAACGATTCACGCTATTAAAGCCAAAAAGACAATTGCTTTGGCAAATAAAGAAACGCTTGTTGTGGCAGGGGACTTAATTCAAAAACTGGCATTTGACAACAATGTCCCTATTCTTCCCGTCGATTCGGAGCATTCTGCTATTTTCCAATGTCTTACGGGAGAAGTTGGTAATCCGATTGACAAAGTTATTTTAACAGCTTCAGGAGGTCCTTTTAGAACTTTTTCGGCAGAACAACTAAAAACCGTAACTGTTCAACAAGCCTTGAAG
>PDWI01005950.1_pt1 | contig 15521 bp, 10 predicted proteins | sample 1430891 | NCBI WGS metagenome assembly PDWI01 (sample SAMN01162508, study PRJNA174530) | Oral metagenome, whole genome shotgun sequencing project. | biome: Marine environment; feature: Marine mammal; material: Swab sample of the gingival sulcus; isolation source: swab sample of gingival sulcus... | reverse complement strand
TTTTTTTGTGTTTTATTACGGTAGTAATTATTAAGATATTCTACAATATAAACGGCTTGCAGAATTGCGATTTCATCAAGCATTTTTTCCGTTTTCTTAAAGAATTCCTGTTTGATAACACTACAGAGGTAGCTCCAGAATAAATAAATATCACCGGATCTTTTTAGTGTATACATTGCTTCTGATGAATATGATTGGACACTGCTAATAAATTTTCTAACGGTAAATTCTTTTCCCGGATTGGCTGCAAGGAGCTTTTTTTGAATAAAATCTCTTAATTCGTCTTTTTGTAAAAAGAAGCGTATTTTTGCAATTGCTAATTCAAGAATCTGATCTGTAGAGAAATTTCCGGGAAAGATGAGTGAAGGGGTATCATCCGGAAATATTAATTCGTATAAAAATGAATTATTGTCTCTATCAGTTTCCAAATCGGTAAAATCAATATTGATTCGTGTAGAACGTAAAAACCGTTTAGAAAAGCTTTGCGGTATTGCAGTTGCAAGCGGAAACGGTTTTTCAGATTTTTCTTTAATTGTTTCGTATTCACGGGATATCTTATCAATAAAATAATGGGGAATAAAGAGTGATTTTCCCTTTTTTTTATCATTAATAATTTCTATTTTTCCATTGTTTTCAAGCTCTTCAAGCCTTTCTAATAATTGTTCTTCACTAATTTCAAGATATTCTGTCAGTTCCGAATAGGTCTGAATGTATCTGCGTGCATATTTCTGTAGATATGAACACAACTCCCCGATTCCTATTGTGGGGGTATTAAAACGTAATGCATATGAACGGATAATTTCCGATAATTCTATAACTGCTGGCATAACCTCACTATAATATAGATTATGTGTTTTTACAAGCGTACGATGCAGTTGTTATTGCGTCTTATACTGTTCGATCTCTTCTGAAATATGTTCAAGGGTTATGCCGGCGTTTCGAAAGAGCTCAATTGAATCTGCTGAGGCATGGTAGCGTTTTTCCGCAACAACACGGGTAATTCCGCAGTTTATAATAAGCATGGCACAGGTGCGGCATGGTGTCATTTTGCAATAGAGGGTTGCACCGTTAATACTGATACCTCTTTTTGCCGCTTGACAGATCGCATTTTGTTCTGCATGAACGGTTCGTACACAATGTTGGCTGATAGAACCGTCTTCATGTTGTACTTTTTTAAATTGGTGTCCAATTTCATCGCAATGCGGTAAACCGCGCGGCGCTCCGACATAGCCGGTAACAAGAAGTTGATTGTCCCGTGCAATAACACAGCCTGACCGTCCGCGGTTGCAAGTTGCGCGCTTTGCAATAGCTTTGCATACTTCCATAAAGTATTCGTCCCATGTAGGGCGGATATACGTATCTGACATAATATAGTTCCTTTTTAAAGCCACGGATTTGTTTCTTCACCTTGTATAATTCCGTCATTATCATCTGCCGGATTTTCTTCAGGCGAAATCTTGATTTCATCGTTTGTCGGTAAAACAAAATCTTCAGTATTTTCTGCTGTTTCGTTGGTCTCTGTTGTGCTATTAGGTGCTTGGTTGCTGGAATCAGCAGTGTCAGCAGTTTCCTGAGAAGCGTTGTCAACAGGACTATCTGTGTCTGTTGTTTCGGGAGTAAATTCAGTATCGGTATTCTCATAATCAAAGTCAACACTGGTATTATCAGGCAGAGCGTCTCCATGGTTGGTTTCAGGTGTATTGTTAAGCGTATTATCCGGTTCAAAATCTATCGTGGTATTGTCCTGTGTAACATTATCACTACTATCAGTATCAAATATCGTATCGTCATATACATTTTCAGATGATGTAGATGGTGCGGTGTGAGATCTTTGATGTTTATATCGTCTCCTCCATCTCTTTTGTTTGGGTTCAGGATCTTCATAAATGCGCGGATCAATAAATACTGCTTTTTCATTTAATTCTACGGGAATCTGTCCGGCACGGTATCCGCTTTTTCTAAAGCGGTCTTTTGCAATTTCAAGTAAATCATTATTTGCTTCATGGTATGCGCATTGTTTTGCCGGTGCTGTCCCTGAAAGGAACGGGAGTGTAACAGTACCGTCATCACAATATGAAGTTGGTAATAAACCTGATTTTTTACAAACCGAAGCGGTAATCAGTCCTGTTTCGGGGCGGAGAAAACTTTTATACGGTTTTTCTTTATGAATCTCCTGCATATAATTACCCCATGCAGGACCTGCGAGTGTGGCACCGGTATGTTCAAGACCAAGCGACTGATTCCCTTTGTCATAGCCGAACCACACTGCGGCTGTATAATAGGGGGAAAATCCGATTGTCCAGACATCTGACCAGTTCTGTGTCGTACCCGTTTTACCGGCAAACGGCATAGTAAAATATGAGCCGGTTTTACTATCTTTATAACGGAATTTTGAACCATAGCCGGCTGCGTAGGACAAGGTTCCTCCGGTTACGGTTTTTTGCAGCATTGAAGTCATTATATAGGCATTTTGAGGTGAAATAAGCTGCATACGGCTGCCTTCTCGCCGTTGTTCAAGCCGTAAGTCTCGTTCAGGATCCATAATAATCGTACCGTTACGGTTCTCAATTGTTCTAATAGCAATGGGATCAACTTTTCGCCCCTGATTTGCAAAGCATGCAAATGCTTTTGCCATTTGTATTGGCGCAACGCTGATAACACCCAATGCGAGCGGATATAAACGCGGAAATGTGCGGTCAATTTCATCTTGATCGGTAATATCTAAGAGTAATGCCGCTCGGTTAATTGTTGCATCAAAACCGATGGTATCAAGAACTTTGATTGCAGGGATATTCAGAGAATGCGCCAGTGCATTACATGCGAGTGTCGTACCTCTCCAGTGACCGGCATAGTTATTTGGTATATACGGCACTTCGCTTTGATTCTTAAATACTTGCGGCGTGTCTTCTAAAACGGTTGCCGCAGTGATGAGTTTGGTATCAATAGCTGCGGAATAAAGGAGCGGTTTAAATGAACTTCCGGGTTGTAGATGCCCCTGTGTTGCTCTGATGATTTGATTTGATTGATCAAATTTACTGCCGCCTACCAAAGCAGTGATATAACCGGTGTTATTTTCAAGACAAATAAGGGTTCCTTCAACTGTTTTTTTAGCTAATTCATCTTGTACTTTTGCCGTACTTTTTGCAGCCATAATTTTTAAACTGTCAACGCCGCAAAGCATAGCACTCATATCAATAATCGGATTAAGTTTCTTTCTATAATATGCAAGTGTTTTTGCTTGTACCCGTTCAGAGTCGATATGGAGAGAGGGAATATTGAATGCCAGAGAAATTAAGGCAGTAATATTACTGTAACGCCGGCTTTGTGTAAAACGGTGAGAGAGACTTCTTTTTACTCGTTTATTTGCACGGCGTATACTGTTTGTCATTACCCGTTCTGCTGCTGCCTGATGGCGTAAATCACAGGTCGTATTTACAATATATCCGTCAGAATAGAGATCCATGGTGCCATACATCATTGTTTCAAGTTCACGGCGTACATATTCCGAAAACCACCGTGCGTTATCTTGCCGGTTAAACCATACTGATGATTTTGTGCGGGTATAATCAAAATGCGTCCAATAATCTTCATAGGACTGATTTTTTTCTTCTTCTGTTAAATATCCCAGTTTCACCATTTCACTGAGAACATAGGCTTGACGCTCTTGTATTCTATTAGGATGTTCGAAAGGATTATAATATGCCGGATTTGAAAGCTGGATTACCAACACAGCAGCTTCTGCGGGGGTTAAGGCGCCTACTGAATGACCAAAATAAAATTGTGATGCCGCGCTTACACCGTATGTCCCTTCCCCAAAGTATACTTTATTCAAATAGAGTTCCATAATTTCATCTTTTGAATATCGGCGCTCCATTTGTATTGCCCACCACAGTTCTCTAATTTTCCGTTTGATACTGATGTTTGTGCGATCACAATATAATAGTCCGGCAATTTGTTGGGTTATGGTGCTTCCTCCGCCCAATTTCCGTCCTGTGAGTTTACCGATTACGGCACGGAAAATTGCCTTTACAGTAAATCCTCCGTGATCATAAAAACTACGGTCTTCACGGGCAAGCAGTGCGTTAATTAATGCTGGCGGCAGTTGGTTGAATTTTATCATTTCGCGCTTTTCATTCGAAGAAAATTCTGTTATTAAATCACCGCGAATATCTAAAATTCGTGTGGGCAATGCCGGATTAAATTTAGAAAACTGCTCTTTTTCCTTAATGATAACTGTTTGAGCGAGACAAAAGCCTAATACAGCAGAACCGCTCGACAGAATTACAAAAACAAATAAGAGATAGATATAAATACAGATTTTCGAAAAGCGCATAAGTACTAATAAAACCATAAAAATGTATTTTTTTCAAGTTCAGCATCTTATTATGTTCTAGCGTAAATGCGGGGTGTCTTTTTCATAATCAAATTTCATACCGATGTTTTGAGAAGTGTCTTGCATTTATTCGATGATATAGCGTATCATAATACGCATGTCAAAACGTAAGAAAAAGCGAGGATTGTCTTTCGGCTGTCTTTTTTGGGTACTCTTTTTTATACTTATTGCCAGTATTTTTCTTTTGAACAAAGAAACAATCGCATTTGTATTCGAGAAAACACAAGCAAAAAGTATATTGCTTGACGCTCAGCCGGATGAAAAAGAATCGGAAAATAACAGTCAGCTGTCTCAAATTCAGATAAAAAAAGAACCGCTTCCGGATAAGATACCGCATGGTGACGGGAGTAGTGATGATGCTGTAGTAGAAGAGGATAAAACCCGACAAACGAATCTTCATACAGAAAAAACGAAACAGGTGCCGCCGGTAAAAAAAGTGCCTCAAGAGAAAACGGATCGGTCTCAATCTAAAGGTGTATTAGTACAATCGCAAAAAAAAGCCGCTGTAGAGAAACCGGTGAAAGGAACTGAAAAAAAACCGGTGCGTGAAAACGCATCGCATCCGAAAGAAACGTCTGCGGCTCCACGTACTACTGTTGTGTTTTTTGTTAGTATTGACAGTGATGGAAAGATAAGCAGGCATGCCGTAAAGAAGACTGTGCCAAAGTCAGATTCACCGATGACCGATGCGCTTAACATGTTGTTCCAGTCTCCGCAAATGAAGGAACGGAAAGAAGGCATGCGTTCGCTTATTCCGGTTGGCACGAAATTGCGTTCAGCATGGGTGAAAAACGGTGTTGCGTTTATTAATGTCAGTGATGAGTTTCAGTATAATCAGTACGGAATAGACGGCTATCTGGCACAACTTGCACAAGTTGTATTTACTGCAACCGAGTTCCCGACCGTGCAGTCAGTGCAGATTCTTATTGAGGGACAGAAAAAGGAGTATTTAGGTGCCGAGGGTGTGTGGATTGGTACACCGCTTTCACGGGCATCATTTTAATCTATGGCAACAAAAATACTAAAGCCGGATATGTTCGGATATAACTTTGTAGACAGAGCTCTTTTGGATGCAGGAACGGATGAATACACCATTCGGTTCCAACAGAATCCGTCTGAGCAGCACCGCTGGAGACCGCTTACCTTTGATGAAGTTGAAGCGTTGATAAAAAACGGAAATACTTGTACGGATTGGAATAAATTTTTAGTTGAAGATCCGTTTACGCCGGCTCTCATAAAAAATTCGCTTTTTGCCGGATTGATCCGCCTTTCTCCGTTAACCGAATGTTATTTACAGCATCATGACTTTACGGTACCGGCAGGAATTACCAACAGCAAAATTATTTCCTGCGATATCGGTAGAAACTGCGCGGTGCATGATTGCAGCTATGTTTCGCACTATATTATTGGTGATGAAGTTATTTTAAGCAGAATTGACGAATTGTCCGCCACGGATCATGCAAAATTCGGTGAAGGTATGCTCAAAAAAGGCGAAGATGAATCGGTGCGCATTACGATTGATGTAATCAATGAAGCCGGCGGACGCGAGATTATTCCTTTTGCCGATATGATTTGTGCGGATGCGTTTTTGTGGGCGCGCTACCGCGATGATTCAGCGCTGATGGAGCGGCTTACTGCTATCACGCAGGCTCAAGGTGATTCGCTGCGCGGGTATTATGGACAAGTCGGTACGCAGGCAGTGATAAAAAGCTGCCGTATTATCAAAGATACGGCATTCGGCGAAGCATCGTATGTAAAAGGTGCAAACAAGTTGAAAAATCTTACCATTCATTCTTCTTCCGAGGAAATAACCCAGATAGGGGAGGGTGTGGAACTGGTAAACGGTATTATTGGCTATGGTTGCCGCGTGTTTTACGGGGTAAAAGCGGTGCGCTTTGTCATTGGTAATAACTGTACGCTCAAATACGGAGCCCGTGTTATTCATTCTGTGATGGGTGATAATTCTACCATTTCCTGTTGTGAAGTGTTGAATGCCTTGATTTTCCCCTACCATGAACAGCATCACAATAATTCGTTTTTGATTGCTGCGATGATACAGGGGCAATCAAACATGGCGGCGGGGGCGACTATCGGATCCAACCATAACAGCCGCGGCAATGACGGTGAAATTATTGCCGGTCGCGGATTTTGGCCGGGGCTTTCCAGTACGCTCAAGCATAATTGCCGTTTTGCTTCTTTTGTTCTATTAAATAAAGGCAATTATCCTGCGGAACTTGATGTACCCTTTCCGTTCAGTTTGGTTATTGATAATAGCCGCGATGACCGGCTGGAAATTCTTCCTGCGTATCTGTGGCGGTATAATATGTATGCACTTGCCCGTAACAGTAAAAAATTCGGGAAGCGGGATGCACGTAAAACAAAAATTCAGAAGATAGAAACAACCAGTCTTGCCTGTGATACTGCTGCAGAAATCATGAGTGCAATGAAGCTGCTGGAAACGGCATTTGAAAACTCATGGATTGAAGCGGGTAATCCGCCGCAGGATGCACAGTATCTTTTAGAAAACGAACAGGAAACCTTGAAAAATATTCCGATTACGGTAGATTATGTTGAGCGTTCAAACCGGCGTACAAAAATTTTGCGGGCGGTAGAGGCGTGGTATGCCTACCGTGATATGCTTATTTGGTATGGAGTCAGTACTTTAGCTGAATATCTTGATGCTCAAACGGACAAAAAAGCGGTATTCAGCCGTTTTTCAGTTGAAAACTGCCGTATTCCGTGGATAAATGCCGGCGGACAGCTCATTCGCGAAGATCATTTTAATTTAATTCGGGAAAAAATTGTTTCCGGTGTGTTGAATGACTGGCAGGCTGTTCACAGTGAATATGATTTTTATTGGAGCCGGTATGGTTTTGACCGTGCGGAAAATGCATACGGAATTTTATGTACACTTGCTGATACAAACGCATTAGACAGTGATACTTGGCAGAATTATCTTGATACTGCTGCCGATTTGCGCTCTTATATTGAAGAACAAATATATCTTACAAAGAAAAAGGATTATACCAACCGTTTCCGTGATATTACCTATCGGAATCAGGCAGAACGGGATGCTGTTCTGGGGCAAGTAGAAGAGAACAGTTTTATTTGCGAGGCACACGAAGATACTGCTTATTATTCCGCGCTTTTTGCCCGTGTGCGCTCATTATAGTTTCTTTTTTCTATGAAACAGCTTATATGTGTTTTTGCCTTGTGCTGTATTGCATGTACAACGGCAAAGTATCCACAGAATAATACGACTCATGTATCCGGCACGGTGCTTCCGGTGCCTACTGCTGATGAATTAGCGGAGAAGTCTCGTGATTCTATTGCTGAATCGTATATTGAAATCGGTACACCGGATAGCTTACGGAATGCGGTGAGATATCTTTCAACAGCATACAAAAAAGTAACCGCGGAGAAGCAGTTATATTTATCTCTTATAACAAGGTTGATGGATTTTTTATATCCGCTGGAACGGACAAGCTGGCGTATTCAGTCTTTTGAAAAAGAAAACAGCTATTTAGATGCACTCGATATGGTTACTAAAGGGAAATACCCTCAAAAAACGGATATGAACACCTTTTTATCAACACTGATTCCTGCACTTATTCTTGTTAAAGATGTTCCTGTTAAAAATTATACAGAAGATATTGAGTTGCGGATTGACCGTGCTTTGCAGTTGAATTCAAAATCGGTATTACCCTATTATTTACAAGGTTTGTTGTATGAACGGCAAAACCGTTTTTTTGAGGCTGAGACTGCATATAAAAAGGCGTGGGATAAAGCTCAAAGTTGTTATCCTGCCGGTATGCATTTTGCCCGTTTGGCGTTACAACATGCACATAATACTGAAGTGTCTAATATCGTATATATGCTTGCGGAACAGTTTCCTGATAGTATTGAAGTTCAGACACTTCTCGCACAAATGTATTGTGCAGAAGAGAAATGGAAAGAAGCATATGAGATTGTAAAAAAAATACAGGATATATCGGAGATGAGTCCTGATGTATTTTTTCTCCAGATCAGGATTCTTATCCGGCAAAAAAAATATTTGCAGGCAACAATGCTGCTCGATTCGTATGCGAAAAAAAATAAAACGGAAAAACGTTACTTGCTTTTACGTACAGAAATATGCAGAGGATGGACAAAAAATACTGCTGAATCACAGGCGTACTTAACAACAGCGTATCATTTGTATCCGCACGCCTCTGATGTATTGCGTGCGTGTGCAGAACTGTGTTTTGAAACAGGTGAGACTATTAGCGAAAAAACAACGGATGATTTTATTTCATTGTTATTAAGACAAGATAGCAAAAATGCGTATGCATTACGTCTGATGGTAAAGCAGGATATTATCCGCCAAGATTGGGATAGTGCCTTTAAGCGTGCAGAATCGTTATATGAATCAGATCCTTCAGAAGCGAACCGTCTCTTGTATATTGAATCATGTATTTATATAAAGAGATGGCGTGAGGCTGTAAGAATCGCATCGGCTGCATACGATAATGATGGTCAACCTTCAACAGCACTAACATCTCTCTATTTGGAAGCGTTATTCGGTGCAAGGATGTATGGAAAATTACGGTCTATTATAGGAGAAAGACTTCCCGAATCACGGACTGAACTCAAGTCTGTGTTATTGTATTATGAGGCTTTGATTGAAAAAAATAGTCAAAAAAAACTATCGTTGCTGCGTTTGAGCTTGCTGACCGATCCAAGAAATACAAAAACGTTATTTGCTTTGTATGAGTGGTATTATGAACATGATGACTACAAAAAAGCTCATTACTATTTACAACAGGTCATTGCATTTGAGCCTAATAACCGTAAATATGCACGATTGAATACAAACCTTATTCGTCTACTTGAAAAATAAGGATATATTTGTATACTTTTTCATTAAGGAGTATACACTGTTTTTATGGTTGAATATGTATGTGATGTATGCGGCTATGAGTATGATCCGGTTTTAGGGGATCCTGATAGCGGTATTCCGCCTGAAACTGCATTTGAGGATCTTCCTCATGATTGGATCTGTCCTCTCTGCGGCGTAACAAAAAAAGAATTTGAGAAAATAAGAGTACACCGGATTTAAGGATTTTTATGAAAAGAAATGATTTTATTAGTGCTATTGGTTATGATGGGGCTGCTGCTGTTGTTGATAAAACTCGGCGTGCAAAAGCCGGCAATAAAACAGTACCTCAACTTTTAGAAGCAGGTTTATTTCGAAGTGCTGCTGCTCTTGCAATATATAATGATTCGGTAGATGAGCTAAGAACTGTTACTGATTTCTATAATAATTTAGCGCATGCAGAATATACACCCGAACAGGTTGCGCGGCTTTTTGGTATAAGCGGTACAAAAAGCAAAAAAATAGTTGTGTTATAAGTATAAAGGTATATTGGTTTTAAACATCTTGAAAACAAAAATCCCCCGATGGCATGTTTCGGGGGATTTTATTTTTTTCAAGTGTTTAGGAGTAGAATTGTTTTATTACGATAAAACTATAAAGAAAATTAATTTCTACCGAATAAATCTGCAAGACCTGCTAAATCACTTAAACCGGCTGTTCCTTTTGTTTCGCCCTTATTGCTGCCAACCGCACTATAAACGCGGTTTGCCATTCTGCTGAACGGCAGCGACTGCATCCACACATCACCCTCACCGCTCAGAGTACCTAAGAACAGCCCTTCGCCGCCGAATAAGCCGCTTTTGATATCGGAAGCAAATTGAATATCAAATGATATACCGGCGGTCATTGCAACAAGACAGCCGGTGTCTATTTTAATGTGCTGACCTCTTTCAATATGTTTTTTTATAATAAATAGCCCCGCCGGCGTGCAGAAAGACAAGGCCGTCGCCTTCCAATTTTTGCATAATGAAACCTTCACCGCCGAAAAATCCCGATAATTTTTTTTGTAAATAAAGACCTACTGAAACGCCTTTTGCTGCACATAAAAACGCATCTTTTTGACAAATAAGCGTGCCGTTTACCTGTTCTAAATCAACCGGAATAATGTTGCCGGGATAGGGTGCTGCAAATGCAATATGAGCTTTTCCGTGCATTACATTTGTGTAGGTTGTCATGAATAACCCTTCACCGGTGAGAAGACGTTTTCCTGCGCCCATAAGTTTACCCATAATGCCTGAGCTCTCATGTTTTGCGCTACCGTCGCCGAATATGGTTTCCATTTGGATCTTTTCATCCATATACATCATTGCGCCTGCTTCTGACAGTACGGTTTCTTGCGGATCCAGTTCAATTTCAACGAACTGCATATCATCACCGAATATTTTGTAATCAACTTCGTGTGCTTGTCCCATGTTTCTTCCTCCTGATTAGATATAAAAAATATAAGTATTACCTCATTTTTTTAAGTCTTTTTGTATTATATTGGTACGTTATTGGTACCTAAACAGCCTTTTTACTATAAGGCGTTTTTTTATTTCGTGTCAATGTTCATGATATCATAATCACTAAAGAGTGATTTTTTACAATTTAGCAAAGAATTTTTTCAAAACTTGTAATTTATCAGATAAAAATGCTATAATCATCCTTAGGGTGGGGATCCAATCATGAACAAAAAAAATTTAACATACGGCATAAATATTGTTTCGCTTTTGGTTTTGGCGATGTTGATGACTTTTCCGTTTACAATGGATAAATTGAATCTGAGTCATACTGAAGAAATTTCAGTACATCTTTATCCTTTGACGGCATTTACATCAAAAATAGTACAACAGAACGTTAATTTATTTTATATTAATTGTTTTTTTCTTTATCTGTTACCTGTTGCAGCAGTACTCATTCTTGCTTCATTTTTTTATAAAAAAATTACACCGAAAATGGCGCGAATGATTTCTTTTGGTGCGGTAACAATCTATCTTTCAGCCGCTGTTTCAGGTATGATAGTATTTGCGAATACTGTACGGTGGTTTCAATCATTGTGTTTTTCAACATATGTTGTTTTTTTCGTGGCACTTGTATTTCATATCTTTTTGATTACATACAAAATACTTTCTATTAAGACTGAAAATGAATTATATTCGGAATATAAACGGTTATTGGATGAGGAAGAAAAAAAGGAAAAAGATTTACGCAACCAACAAATTGAATGGTTAAAGAAAAGAGCTGATGCCTTGCACGAAGATGCTGCACAGGAATTAAATAAAAAGAACAGATTGGAAAAGCATATTTCAAATCTTAAAGAAAAGAAAAGAGCCGGACATATAAAGACAAAAATAATATGTGTTTTTCTTCTTACGATTGCAACTATCCTTTCGACATTTGTGTATACTGATTTAAAGAAGTCTAAAGTACTTTTTACGCAAATGATAAATAATTCTGGAAAAAATCAGGCGGAACAAGTAGCGGCAAGTTATTATTTTTCAGATGGGCTTCATGCAAAGATCAGTGCATTTTTTGAAAGTATAAAAAAGACAAATGAGTCTTCACCGTTTCCGTGCCGTCGAATGGATATTATTACAACAAATAGTAAGCGGTCGGTTTATCTTGAAGAAGTAACGGACCAAACAGACTTCCCCTCGTTTGATGTATTTTCATATACAACTGCTGCAGGTCGTGTACATACGATTCCGGTTGAAGAAAGACATATTACGCCGGCAGAAGCAGCATTATATACGGCACATTTTCTCAATGAAAAAACACGAAGTTTACCCATTATGAAACCCGAAAACGGAACAAGTTTGTATGTGTATCCCATAACATTTCCGCGGAGAAAGGGGCAAAAACTGGTGGGGTTCTCTGTTGTTACTTACAGCACTGAAATTCTTAACCGTCCGTATTTTCAGACAAAAGTTTTTGTTCTTGCGCTTTCTGCACTCTTTTTCTATATTTCGGTAATAATTACACTGTTTCTTGCAGATTTTATTGCAAATCCGATTATTTTTCTGTGTGGCAGTATTAGAAAAACAGCAAATGTTTTGAGTGAAATGCTTTCAGGCAATGCAGAAGTTAAAGCGGATCAGCTTACCTTTGATGAAAACATTGCAACAAATGATGAAGTCAAAAAACTTTCAACGGAAATCGGTAATATCGTTTCCTTGGTGCGCGGTGTTTTGCCGTATGTGTCGTTTCACACATTGAGAAGTGCTGAAAAAAATAGGAGTGATAGGGCTATTTCACGGGATTTATGTTTCTTATTTACTGATATTCGCGGGTTTACCACGCTGTGCGAAGGTTTGTCTCCTAAAGAGGTTATCCCTATTTTGAATCATTATCTTGATATTGAAACAAAAATAATTTTTGACAATGGCGGTGATGTGGATAAATATGTCGGTGATGAAATGATGGCGTTTTTTTCCGGGCCGCGTAAAGAAATTCGTGCGTGTAAAGCGGCTATGGAAATACGGCATGCGATGATCCTTGAACAAAAAAATGCAGAGAAAAAAGGTTTGCCGCCTATATCAATCGGTATAGGAGTTAACTCCGGTACTGTGGTCTTTGGTTCGGTAGGAGCAAAGACAAGAAAAGACTTTACATCAATTGGAGATACGGTTAATCTTGCCGCCCGCCTTGAAGGAACGAATAAGGCGTACGGGTCGAAATCAATTATCTCTGAAGCGGTGTACAAAGAACTGAATGATCAATTTTTGTGCCGTGAGCTTGATTATGTAACTGTGAAGGGAAAAACAGAGCCTGTGCGTATTTTTGAGATTTTGCAATCAACTGAATTGAGTAAAGAACAATTAAAAGATTTAAAGTATCTTTTTGAGATTGGTCTCTTTAAGTATCGAAGAAAAGAATGGACTATGTCTGAAAAGTATTTTTCTCAATGTGTAGCAAAATATAATGATGAGCCGTCTAAAGTTTTCTTAAAGCGGATTGAACATTATAAAATTTCTCCGCCGAAATTAGACTGGAAAGGTGTATTTGTAATGAACGTAAAATAAAAAAAAGCACCGTATATCAAAAATTGTTCTTGAGTGTATATAATACATTAACTATTGAATACCTATACATAAGGAGCCTATATGCCGTCCTATCCGTTTAGCGATATTGAAAAAAAGTGGCAAAATTATTGGAAAGAACACAAAACCTTTGCCGTTACCGAAGATCCGAATTATCCGCCTGAAAAGCGGGCGTATGTACTTGATATGTTTCCCTATCCTTCGGGAGCCGGTTTGCATGTAGGACATCCCGAAGGCTATACCGCAACCGATATTTACTGCCGTTATTTACGGATGAACGGCTATGCGGTATTGCATCCGATGGGGTTTGATTCATTCGGGTTGCCTGCAGAAAACTACGCAATAAAAACCGGTACCCATCCGCGGATCACCACGGAAAAAAATATTGAAAATTTTAGACGGCAAATACAGTCATTCGGTTTTTCTTATGATTGGGATCGTGAAATTACCACATCCGAATCGGATTATTATAAATGGACGCAGTGGGTGTTTTTGCAGTTGTATAAGCGTGGTCTTGCCTATGAATCGGAAGCGCCGATTAACTGGTGTCCGAGTTGTGCAACCGGACTTGCAAATGAAGAAGTAAAAGACGGACACTGCGACCGCTGCGGCTCACAGGTTTCCAGACGGAATGTCCGTCAGTGGATGTTGAAAATCACTGCCTATGCAGAGCGGCTGTTGGAAGATTTGGATGAGCTTGAATGGCCGCAGTCTGTGAAATCAATGCAGCAAAATTGGATTGGAAAAAGTACCGGTGCTGAAATGACATTCCGTCTTGCTGAAGAAACGGCTGTCTCTACTGAAGCAGATAAGACAATAACGGTATACACAACCCGTCCCGATACGGTGTTCGGTGCGACCTATTTAGTGCTTGCTCCGGAGCACCGCCTTGTTTCTGCAATTACAACCGAAGAACAGAAAAGCGCCGTTGCCGACTATATTGAAAAGGCGGCAAAAAAGAGCGATCTTGAACGGACGGAACTTTCAAAAGAAAAAACCGGTGTATTTACCGGCGCTTATGCGGTAAATCCGCTCACCGGTCAAAAAATCCCCATCTGGATTTCAGATTATATTCTAATTTCTTACGGAACGGGAGCCATTATGGCGGTTCCTGCTCATGATGAGCGCGACTGGGATTTTGCAAAAGTGTTTTCTCTTCCTATTACACAGGTTGTTGCGTCTAAAGATGAATGGAAAGAGAAGGGGAAAGACGGAGACTATACGGCAGAGCCGGAACATTGTACCGCCGCTGACGGTTATTCCGTTAATTCCGGTGAGTTTACGGGGCTTGCCACAAAAGACGCTATCCGCCGTATTACCGAGTATGTGGCAGAAAAAGGTTTTGGAAAAAAAGCGATCAACTATAAATTGCGCGACTGGGTATTCAGCCGTCAGCGGTACTGGGGAGAGCCCATTCCGCTTGTGCATTGTCCCAAATGCGGCATTGTTCCCGTTGATGAAAAAGAGCTGCCGCTCAAGCTGCCTGAAGTTGAAAGCTACCGCCCTTCCGACACGGGTGAAAGTCCGCTTGCAAATATTGAAAGCTGGGTAAATACCGTGTGTCCGAAATGCGGCGAAAAAGCTCGGCGTGAAACCAACACCATGCCGCAGTGGGCAGGTTCCTGCTGGTACTATCTGCGCTATCTTGATCCGCATAACACCGAAGCTTTTTGTGCAAAAGAAAAAGAAGAATACTGGATGCCGGTGCATCTCTATGTCGGCGGTGCGGAGCATGCGGTTCTTCACTTACTGTATGCCCGATTCTGGCATAAAGTGCTGTATGATTTGGGGCTGGTTCATACAAAAGAGCCTTTTCACCGCTTGGTTAATCAGGGAATGATTACCTCCTATGCCTATCAGCGGAAGAATAAAACCCTTGTTCCTGTTGACGAAGTTGAACAGCTTTCTGAAACTGAATTTCAGGAAAAGGCGACCGGTGAAAAACTCTCTCGTGTTACGGCAAAAATGTCAAAAAGTCTCAAAAATGTTATCAACCCCGATGATATGATTCGTGAATACGGGGCGGATTCATGCCGTATGTACGAAATGTTTATGGGGCCGCTTGATATGTCCAAGCCGTGGAATACGCAGGGGCTGATCGGTGTGTTCCGCTTTTTGGAAAAAATCTGGGCAGTGTCCGAAAAAGAATATTACGATACCACCGATTATGCGGGTGCGGAGCATCTTGAGTTGA
>PDWI01005949.1_pt1 | contig 15521 bp, 12 predicted proteins | sample 1430891 | NCBI WGS metagenome assembly PDWI01 (sample SAMN01162508, study PRJNA174530) | Oral metagenome, whole genome shotgun sequencing project. | biome: Marine environment; feature: Marine mammal; material: Swab sample of the gingival sulcus; isolation source: swab sample of gingival sulcus... | reverse complement strand
AAAAAAATACCGAACTATTGTTTTACAAACGTCAAAAAAATAATAATTTAATAATCCACAGCCCGCCAACTTTGGTAGTTTTGACTCTTTAAAGCGAACAACTTTTCATCTTTGGAAAGATATTTTATTTTAACTCCACAATCGGGAACGAACTACGAATATACTGATGACTATTTTTTTATTCGTTGTAAAATTACAAACATTTTTTACAAAAAGTAATAATTTTAACATTTTTTCAATACTCAACCAATACAAAAATCATAAAAGCCTAATACACAGAATATTACTTTCATAAAAAAGATTATAAAATTTACTATCGCAATAATTATTACAAGTTTTTTTTCAAAAAAAAACAAAACATTTTTGCACACTCTTTTTTATAAAAAAAATCGCAAAGCACACAAATAAAATCTTTGTCTCCTTTGCGAATAAATTTGCGCCTTTTGTGGTTAAAAAATATTTTTTAGTTCCTCTTTTTGCTTTTTAGTAAGTTTCTGAACAACAAGCTCATACGAATTATTTATCAATTTTTTCAAAAGCTCGTCATCTACGCTTGTATCAACCGAAACCCAATGTTTTTTGTTCATATGATATGCCGGAAAAATGCCATCATTTTCGTTTCGCAAACATTCGCAATCTTCCGGCACACATTTCAAATTAACAAATTTATAGTCGTCGATATTGAATAAAGCAAACATTTTGTTCATTACTTTAAAAACAAGAGTAGAATTGTTGAAAGGCAAACTTTCGGTGCTGCCTACAAACGAAAGACAATAATCTCGTAACTCCTCAATATTCATAACCAACTAATAATCAGTAAATTAACTAAAATTCCAAATTCTTAAACACTTTATTTGTTTCTTTGTTCACAACCAAATGTTTTTCGTTTGAAGCGTATATATTTCTAACAGCTTCGGTTCCGTTCATAACTTTTATGACGTTTTCGGTAGCCACTTTGCAAAGTTCCTTGCACGAAATCCGATAAGCAACCAATCCGCCATTTTCAACCGTATTTTTCAAAGCACACAGAGTTGGAAATTTACTTGTTATCGGCATCAAATCTTTTTCGCCGGCGGTTGCCACAATTGCGTCCGACCCCAAATAAACCCACTCTACTTTTTGTTTTTTGAAATAATCGGCTGCTTTCGCTAAGTCTTTGTGCGACTGCACATTATAACTCACACATTCGATTTTATTTTTTTTGCAAAACTCCCGAATTTCGTCGTGTTCTACGTCCGACTGCAATTCTCCCATACAATAAGTTACGCCTATTTTTTTCGTATTCGGATTGTTTTTCAGCACAGTTTTTTCAAACTGCTCATCAACAGGCACTCCGTAGGTTGTAGCAAAATAATTAAGGTCTTGAATTTCTTTGTTTTTTGCCAAAATATTTTTGTTATAAATATTGTTAAAAAACAATGGAATACCCGAATTTTTGAGGTTTTCGCCCAAATGCAAACTCGCTTGCGAACCTATTGCAATTGCCAAATCGACATTTTGGTCAATCAGTTGTTGAGCCGCCATTTTGGCTTTTTCGGGACTTGCTTCGCAGTTGGCGTATATTATTTTCAGATTGTTATTTTCTTTTCGGAAAACATAGCCTTTTTCTCTCAAAAAATCCTCGATGTAGTTTATATTTTTAACGTAAGATTCAAGATTTTCCCAAAAATAAATTCCAATTTTTGAAGTTTTAGCGTTGTAACGTTTTGCAGTATCTTCGCCGTTTAACACTCTGTAAGCTCCGGCTGCCAAGGCTTCCAGTTCCAATTCACCCGGATAAACATCTACTTTTGCGATATGTTCAACGCGTTCTTTGATAAAATCGTTCAGCATAGACGAATTTGCCAGTCCTCCGGTCAGAATTATCCCGTCCACTTTTCCTTTCAGATTTGTGGCTCTTGCGCCAATGGCTTCGGCAATTTGATAACCAATTGCGTCGTAAATAAGTTTATGCTTTTGTGAGCCGGCTTTTGCCAAATTTTCAATTTCGTGAGCTTTGTTTGTTCCAAAATACGAAACAAGCCCGCCTTTTCCGACTACCATTTTTTTCATTTGAGCGTACGTATATTCGCCCGAATAAGCCATTTCCAGCAACTGCAACGGTGGCAAATCGCCACTTCTTTCGGGCGAAAACGGACCTTCTTGCAAACCATTATTTACATTTATGGCACGTCCGTTTTCGAGAGCCGCAACGGTAACGCCGCCCCCCATATGCGCCACAATCAGGTTTAATTTTTTGAAATCTTTTTTCTTGTCTTTGGCGTAATTTCTGGCAGTTGCAAATATGTTGAGAGCGTGAAAAAGACTAGTTCGCTCAAACTTTGCGTGTCCCGAAATACGTGCCAAATCTTCCAAATCATCAACCGACGGAGGATCTACAATGTACGACGGAATTGCATATTCCCACGCCAACGAATAAGCTATTACACAGCCCAAATTGGAGGCGTGTTGCCCAAGCACTCCCACTCGCGCGTCTTGTATCATTTCTTCGTCCACAACGTAAGTTCCGTTCGGAATTGGTTTTAACAAACCGCCCCGCCCCACAACTGCATCTAAGTCCGAAAGGTCAAAATTGTTGGCTTCGAGTGTTTTTACGATTTCTTGTTTTCTGAAATTGTACTGTTCCCAGATGCTTCCAAATTTCTCTAAATAACTGGTACTATGACGAATAGTAAGTTCAAATTGTTTTTCTTCGTTTTCAAAAACTCCTATTTTGGTAGAAGTTGAACCCGGATTTATTGTTAATATTTTATATTTTTTTGACATAATATTAGTTTTATTAAGTTGAAAATAGTTCGTTATTTTCGCCCGAAAACAACCACACAACTATTTAATAATCAGATATTTATAAATTTAACGAGCATTTGTTTGAATTGATTTTATAGCCGCTATATCTTTGATGTATTTTTCAATACTTTCGACTGCAATCTCTCTGATTGATTTTTTTTGTTCTTCGGCTTTATCGAGCAGGTCAGAAATTAGCGTGTAAATTTGTTGCAAATCTTGTTCTGCATATTCTACGCTTTCGTAATCCAATTCGTTGTTTATCTGAATTATTTCGCCACCGTTGATAACAAAACCCGGCACGTACAAAATTTCTTTTTCGGTCAAAACTTTTTCGATGCTTTCGTCGGCCAAAAATTCGTTTGCACTTCCGGTAAGGACTTTACATTTTAGTTCTTTTGCGTTGGTTTCCGAAATTATGTTGTCTTCGGCTGCCGAGATAAAGAAGTCGCATTGTTGGTGATATATTTCGACCGGTTTTACAACTTTTATTTCGGGCGATTGGTCTTGAATTACCTTTATTTTGTCGTAAATTATATCGGTAACTGTTATTTTCACGTTTTCTATTTCAAGCAAAAGTTTTACTAAATTGTATCCAACCTCGCCAACTCCCTGAATAACAAAAGAAAGTCCGCTTAACGATTCGGTATTAAATTTTTTTCGAGCAATAGCTTTCAGTCCGAGCATCATTCCTTTGGCAGTGGCTTCGGCCGAAGCGTTTTTGTTTTCATTGTAATTCTCCTCAAAACCAACCACATCTCCGTAAAATACGTTCGAGAAATCCAACATTTCTTTCATATTGGTTTGTGGAATTTTCCCCAAATCAATATATTCTTTGAGTCTATAAAGAAAAGCGCCAAGCGTTCTGAGATAAATATCTTTGTTTTCGGTTGGCAAATCTCCGCACAAAACCATTCCTCCGCCACCAAATCTTCGTCGCAACAGAGCCGATTTGTAAGTGTTGTAGTGAGCAATGCGCAACGCTTCGGCAATTGCTTCGTCGGTTGATTTTTTGCTTATTCGGCTGGTTGTAATGGCCTTGCCTAAGGTGATGTCGTTTACGGCAACTATTGCTCGCAAAGAAACTGATGGTTCTTCAAAAAAAACGAGTTCATTACCGGTTGTCTTTTTCATTATTTCAAATATTTCCATAATAGTATATTTATTTTTTTTGTTTAATTATATCTTTTTTTCGTGAGCCTCTCATCGTAACCATCTAATCTTCAAACAATTATCATTATTAAATAATTTAAAATTTCATTAGATTAGACTACTTACAAATAAAGTGTTTTTTATAGACTTTTCAAACAATTTTTTAATGCTTTTCAACATAATTTTTTTTGTTTGAAGCACTTTACTAAACAAACCGGTGCAACTTAGTGCTTTTTTATGATATTTTTTACCGCAAAATTTGTAATATTTTTTATTTAATGGCGTATTCAAAAAATACAAATCGTGTCTTATAAAAATAATATAGAATACACTAAAAAAGACACACCATAAATCATTGATTACCAAAACATTAACATTTCCTAAATACCCATAAATCTAACCAAGTTTTAACTCGCCCGCCAACAGCCCAACAAACACCTGACTACCAACCACTTAACCAATAATTCATAATAAAAAATATTGTATAAAAAAAAGCTGCCCCAAGGGACAGCTTCAATCAAAAAACCAAATTTTAAAATTAGACAATATGAAAAAATATATTTTTTATTTTTAATCTTTTTTTACCGTTAACCTATCGAACCACGAGCTAACCAATCGTTCAATTCCGGTAAATATATATTCAACGGTCAATCCCGACAAATAAGCCACAATGAGAGGTCCCAGCGAACTAATTACAATAAAAGTTTCTTGTTGTTTCAAATCTCCCCAAAATACGCCAACAGCCAAACCTGCAATTGTTCCCAAAATCAATCTAAGTATATGATTTATATTACTTTCCTTAGTGTATTGCAATCTTTTATTTTGATGACTCAAATCTCGCAAAACGAATGTCAAAGCCCCCAAAAGCCCGTAAAACAACGGCAAAATATACAAACCTAAAACCAAAACATAATTTTGCGCCTTCTGAATAACCTCAATATTCTCATTTACAGTCACTTCCGGTGCCATAGGAGGCGAAGGAGGTCCGTCGGCTTCTGCCACTTCCGACAGTTGCTCTTCCGGCTTACTGTCGCTTGGAAAGAAAAGTTTTTGTATTCTCAAAACCCAATCACCCAAAAGAGCAATATTGCTTTCTCTTTCGGTATTCACTTCGTACAAGTCGTTCAACAATTTTTCTTGTTTTTGCCTTGCTCCAATATTCAAATTATTATCGCTCAAAAGCTCCATTTCGTCAAGTTCAACTTTTATGGACTTCATCCTTTCGGCGCTCGAAAATATTTTATTCAACCGAATAGTTCCGATAGAAAGATATATGTGCATAAACAGCATTACTAACATTGTAAAAACGGCAAAAAACGTGTAAACACGCACCGTTCTGTAAGCAATAGTTTTTCGCGTTTTTATTCCAAAAAAACTTTGAAATTTTGTTGGTTTCTTTATAGTTACTTCCTGCGAGGCTTTCAAACTATCTACATTTATGGGTTTTATCAGACTTGTAAGCTCTTTGTAAGCCATCCAAAATTCTATTTCGATTTCCTTAGTCCAATTGCCTGTGCCATAAATACGTTTTGCGTCAATTATAGTTTCTACATTCTTTTTTGAAACATCTAAGCCTGTTTCTGTACAATAATGCAACACTAACTCGGCATTTTTCAAAGCATCAACCACCAATTCGGAGGCTTTGAAATTTGGCTTTGAGATTTTTTTTTCTTCCATTGTACATTTTTTTGTTTAATCCGATTCATACTTCGGGACTTTGGAGCATAGCCTCAAAACATCGTTGTATAAACCAAATTTAATTCAAGACAAAGATAAAATTAAAAAATTAAAAACTAAAAAAATATAACCTTAAATCCGAAAAAATAAAAAGATTGCGTTCCGTATGGTTGAAATTGTTACGGCGCGAAAGCTGACAGCTACGTGGCAATAATAATGATTTAGCCTTCGCCAAACAAGGTGTAAATAGTTCTTGACAGAGCTTTTATTTGCTATACAAGGCTACAAACATATCCCCCTTTATAAATTGGAGTTAGATTGTTTAAAGCTCAGTTATCTCCATTTTTTATTTAAGCACTTTAATCATCTAATAACCAATCGATTGCATTTATTTGTTTAACTCCATTATGATTGCCAGTTTCGTAATCCATTGTAATTAGTAATCTTTGGTTAAAATCCGGAATCTTATTAAACGGAGCTAATTCTCGTTCTAATGTTTTTTTATCTTTCACGGTATAAGCCACTTGAATATAGTAAGTTTCGCCTAAAAAATTGAATTTACTAATAGAACTTACACCTCCCCCTTCCCTACAACGAATAACAATCTCTCGTTACAGCAAAATATACCGTAAACATAAATATTTGCTAGCGACATCGTTATATCCTGAAATACAGCAAGTTAGACACTTCAAGTTAGCTTTTGATTTTGAATATATATACTTATTGATAATTAAATAATTGGGACTTCTCTCTTTTAGGACTACTAATTTTTACAAATTTTCTAAGATTTTTCTCCCCCATTCTATTCCTTCGCTCAAACTTTTCACAGCTTTGTGTTCCCACTCTGGTTTCTTTACCAGAAAAATACCTTGCAATGTAATTTTGTGAATAAAGTTTTTCTGCACATAACAAACACCTTTGACAGCACTTTTTATTAGTTGCGTATTTTCTTTGAGCCATTCGCCTATTTTTATCCTACCTTTGGCATCAATGGCTTTTAATATCGAAATATCGTAAATTACAACAACATTTTTACCAACATTATCTTTGTAAAATTGCGTCATAATGTCTATGTAAAGATCTATATCTCCTTCGGTAAAATCACATTTCAGCGTACAAACCGAAACTATTGGATAATCATTGGTATTTATATCTACTACCTTATTCATATTTTTTTGTAAATGTATATGCTAAATTTTACAAAGTTGTTAATAAAAAACGTTTTTATAACTTTTCGGCAAAAGTATTTTTTTTATTTAAAAATCACAATTTTTTCATAAAATTTGCATTTATTAATAGAACTTACACCCGGCCAACCAAAATTACAAAAAATCTAGACCAATGGCCTAATAGCCAACAAGTCAAACACACCTCTGTTTCTTGGTGTACCGCAAAATTTGATTAGCATCAATCAATTTACAACTTATTATCAACAAGTTACGTAAAATATCCGCCCCACAATGTACAAAAAACAAAAAAATCTGCAAAATTTCCACAAGATAGGAAATTTTACAGATTTCACTAAACCTTAAATAAAAAAAGCTGTCTCAAAACAAAGACAGCCTATTTTTTATTTCTTCATAACTCTTCGGGCAGAATAATTTATTTTCAAAGCCTGAACTTTTCTAAGTTCCTGCTTGATATCTGTAACAATACCCATTTCAGTATTTTGATCAACTTTCAAAGAGAAAGTCATCTTAGGTACATCAGCCTCATTACGTTGCGATCTTTCTTCCTCAACGTAAGTAGCAATGTTTTCCAATTTAGCAATTTTATCATTCAACTGAATTACAGGTTTTGTTCCATACTGCTCTTTCCAAGCTCTAGTTGGAGGACCAACATATATATAACTAACCAAAGATTTATTTTCAATTTTCTTGGATTCAGTAGCTTCCGGCATTGCTATATCTACCTTATACTCAACCTCTTTCATAGTTGTAGAAACCATAAAAAAGAAAAGAAGCATAAATACAATATCCGGTAACGAAGCAGTCGATACCGCCGGAGCTTCACCTTTTGTTTTTTTTGCAAACTTAGCCATAGTTAATCTTTTTTATTTTGCCAAACTTCGAGGTTCTGCCTCTGAGATAGCAAATGGATAAATAACTTTTATCATATCTTGTTGCTCTTCGCTCAAGTTTTCGTAATCCTTAGACCAGACTCTATTTGCAAGCTCATTTCTCAAATCATTGATTGCCCCAACAATTTCGTTTTGTACTTCCAAATATTTTCCATAAGTTGTACCCATATCATTTTGAAGCGAAACTACCCCTTTGGTAATAGTTACGTAATCTCCAATTTGGTCAATGATACCCTTATATATTGCTATTTTATCTCTATCCGGTTCTTCTTTTTCTTGTTCTTCTTGCAATTTGACCAAAACGCTTATCTGGTCAGACAAATTTTCGTCTCCACGAGGGTTAGTAAAAAATTCTTTTACACGTTCTCTCAACACACCAACCTCTACCAATTTACCTTTGATAGCCAATTGGTTGTCTTTATTGATAAGAACAACAAAAACATTTCTTTCGTTCACTTTTGGAGCAACAGCATCATCGGGTACCGGTGGCGGTAATTTTCTTGTAATTCCCGAATCAACACTCATAGTTGTTGTAACCAAAAAGAAAATGAGCAACAAAAAAGCAATGTCTGCCATAGACCCGGCATTAATTTCCGGTATAGTCCTACGTGCCATACTTTTAATTTTTTTAAATTAAGACCGAATTAAAGACTTCGGTCTTAAAAGTTTATAATTTCAACAAATTCTTTACCTCAGAAAGTAAGATAGACAAAATAGTAAGTCCGCCTACAATGTATAATGTAACAAGACCCATATCGGTTATCTTAGCTTTTTGAGCAAGATTTGGAACTTCTTTTATTATGTGTATATTACTAGTGTCTGTACTAGAAAATGAATACGCAATTCCTACAATAACAGCTAAAACAACTATTGAAACAATTCCTTTGACCAAAGCCTTAGGGTTTGTCAAAATAGACAGTATAGGTGATATAAGAAATGCAAATACTACTACGACAATGAGAAGTACCACTGTCCAATTCATCATTAAATCTACGTTTGCCGACAATTTAGCGTCGTCGCCTATGCCTAAATAATATATTACAGCCAACGCGACCGAAATAGCTAATGCCAAGCCTCCGGAGATTTGTGCTATTCTTTTTATCAAAGTATTTTTCATCTGTTTATTTTTTTTTATTAAATTTTTCAGATGCCTACACTAATTTTAGTTTAGCATAGTTTCATGTTTATTTAATGTTTTAGTTTATATTTCATCAACATATCAATCAATGTAACAGAAGCGTCTTCCATTTTATTAACGATTCCGTCAATTTTGGCTGTTATGTAATTGTAGAAAATTTGAAGGATAATTGCTACGATAAGACCGAATACGGTAGTAAGAAGTGCTACTTTGATACCACTGGCCACCAAACCGGCGTTGATGTCGCCTGCTTTTTCGATTGAGTCGAACGCGGCAATCATACCAATAACAGTACCCATAAACCCTAACATAGGAGCAATAGCGATGAACAAGGCAACCCATGTGATACCTTTTTCTAATAGCCCCATTTGGACACTACCATAAGTTAATACTGCTTTCTCTACTACTTCAACGCCTTGATCGTATCTCATTAGACCTTGATAGTAGATACTTGCTATTGGGCCTCTTGTGTTGCGACAAATTTCTTTTGCTGCTTCGATGCCATCATTTTCCAAAGCTACTTCAACTTTTTTGATAAATTTGTTTGTATCAGATGAAGCTAATGTTAGGTAAATAATTCTTTCGAGTGCAATCGCAAGACCAAGAATAAGTGCTATAAGCACAATCCCCATAAAGCCGGCACCACCTTCAATAAACTTTGTTTTCAACACGTCGTGAATACCTACTTCCTCGTCGCCAGCTTTTGCCTCAATGTCATCTTGAGGAGTTGCTGCTACCTCTGGAACTGCTTCTGCTGTTGAATCTAATGCTTCTACGTTTTCTGTACCGTCAGAATCCGGTGGTGTCTGTGCATTACTAATATTTACTCCTACGAGTAAGAGTCCTAAAATTGCAAATAATGCTAAAACCTTTTTCATTTTTGATTTTTTTTATTTGTTATTATTATTTTTCTTTAATTAATTTATTTATTTCTTTTTTTGCGGAGAAAGTGGGATTCGAACCCACGAATCAGTTTTACCCAATTACACGCTTTCCAAGCGTGCTCCTTAAGCCACTCGGACATTTCTCCTCTACAATTATCTGCCGAAAGTATATTATTTTTTTTTATTATCAAAAAAAAAAAAATTACTTACTTACTGTATTTTTTTTTAAAAGCCCTGTATTTTAGCGTTTTATAACACAAAAAAAAATATTTTTTTAGTTGTTTATTTGAAATAATCTTTAAATTTTTCTACAATTTTTTCCTGTTCTTCGATGTATCCTTGATGCCCTGAATTTTCCAAAACGAACAATTCGCAAGTTTTCGGTATTTCAACTTCTTTTATTTTTTCAAAATTTATAAAATTGTCGAGTTTTCCTAAAATCCAAAGTCCTTTTACGTTTGTTTGTTTCATTGTTTCGTATTGACTTTTTCTGGCTCGCATTCCTCGCAACGATGCTATAACGCCCTCGTTGGAGGTATTTACAGAAATTATTTTCAAAAATCCTATTTTTTCTTCGTATTTGGTCAAATTTTTTGTCGCAAAAGTCTTAATCGTATGATTTTTAGCTATTTGGACTTTTTTGCCTTGTTTTATTAGTTCTATTATTCTATCTCTATCTTGCTTTTTTTCTTCGGTATCCTCAAACGGAGTAGAATGAAACAAACAGTATTTTTCTAATTTTTGCGGATATTTTTCCAAATAATGCAACGCAATATAACCGCCCATAGAATGTCCTATCAACGAAAATTTTTCGATATTCAGCTTACTAACTACGGCGTCTATCGTGTCTGCCATCAACTCCATTGAGTGAATTTCCGATATTATATCAGAATTTCCGTAACCCGGCAAATCTATCGTTACAACTCTAAAATCTTTTGCCAAAATGTTTTGAATATCGTCCCAAACATTTAGCGATTCCATATAACCATGCACAAGGACTAATACTTTACCGGTTCCTTGATCCTTATATTCGATAGTTGCATTTTTAAAAATTATCCTGTCTGTCATTGTCAATTCAGCTATTGTTGGTCTAACAAAAATACTTTTTAATTGTCGGACAAAGTTAAATTTATTTTTCTATTAAACAACAAATATCTTGCCCTTACTCCACATTATCCGAAAAATAAGTATTACTCTCGCTGATAATTTCAACAACCGACAACTTTGTTTGACGCAAAGACGTCCGCGTCATCAGCTGACAAAAGACCTGTTTTAGAGCAGTTTAAGAGTTCTGTACAAAATTTGAACAAATAATTTATCGCTACGCCTTTCGTTGAAAAAAAACAACACATTATTATATTAATACACATTTGCATTTTTCGGCAGTATTTTTTTCACAATAAAAAGCAAAAATCCTTAATTCATATTTTTTTCAAAAAATTTAGGCGGTCATTGGTGTTTTTTATTTACATTTGTGAAATGTAAATATTCGCTTCGACATAAACCAATTTTATATTACAGATAAAAAATTTTGATAATAGTCGAACATTTTAAATAAAATAAATATGAAAAAAACACTCTTTTTGATACTTATATGCCTAAATTTTAGCGCATTAGCACAAATACCAATAGGTACTTGGAAAGACCATTTTTCGTTTGAAGAAATAATTGCCAGCTACGAACTCAAAGACGGCACAATAGTTTCGGCTTCGGAGAGTGGTCTGTTTTACAAAAACACAGACGGAAGTATCGAAAAATTGACAAAAGTTAACGGATTATCAGACATTGGGGTCAGTGCAATGAAATATATCGAAGAGGCAGACGCAATAATTTTGGGGTACGAAGACGGTAATATTGATATTATTTTTGATAAAAAAGTAAAAAATATTTCGGATTTGAAACGAAAACAAATAGCCGGCAAAAAAACAATTACGTCTATTTTATTTTATGACAACTTCGTGTATCTGTCTTGCGGGTTGGGTATTTTAAAAATTGATATAAAAACGCCTGAAATAATTGAAACATACTTTATTGAAGGTAACAAAACCGTAAGTGTTTTCAAAACGATGGTAAAAGACGATACTTTGTATGCAGCAACCAATTGGGGACTTTATTATGCAAATATAAATTCAGACCTTTTTACATACGACGGTTGGAACATCGACTCCACCTACAACTACTACACTGATATTGAGACATTTAACAACAAAATATATGCAGTAGTTCGTGCCGGCGAAACCTACAAACTAATTAGTCGCAATTCGTCAATATACAAAACAATTATCCCCGAAATAAATGCCGAAGCAAAATTATTTTTATTAGATAAATTATATTTAATAAACGACATAAAAATACAAATTATCGATACCACCGATATGATAGAAAATTCAATAGAACATTATCCTTTTACGTGGACAATCAGACCGACTTTTATCGGAAAAACAAAAGACGATTTTTACCTAATTGGCGATAAATTGTTCGGAACAGTGGTAAAAAAAGGCAGTTATTGCGAAAATTTTTATCCGTCGGGAGTTTTCAAAAACGAAGTAGCAAAATTATCTGCCATTGGGCAAAGAGTTATCGCTACACGTGGCGGACACGGAGCTACGACAGCCCCTCTGTGGTATATAGGACATTTAAGCATCTACAAATCAGGAGTTTGGGAGAACATCGAAGTTCCAAAAACAAACGATTTTTATTCGATATTACAAGACGATTCGGACGTGGACCATTTTTACGTAGGTTCCTGGGGTACAGGCATGTATGAATTTCAAGGTACAGAATTATTGAAAAGATACAACAACGATAACAGTCCGTTGCTTGGTTATTATGGCGGAAATTCTTATATCCGAATTTCAGGAATGGCTTACGACAAAGATAAAAATATTTGGACCGCAAACTTGGCACACGAAGAGCCTATTCACATATTGAAAAACGACGGCACTTGGGAAACGTACAAAGTAAAAAATATGGCAAACAATATGGATACCTACGATGTGCTTGTGAGTTCGTCGGATATTTTTTGGGTTTCGCTGGGACCGGACGGTTTTTTGGCTGTGGATTACAATAATACCATAGAAAACGAAAACGACGATATAGTTAAAGTTTTTTACCCGCTGGACGAAGCAAACGAAAAAATTGGAAAAACAATACTTTCGATGACCGAAGATAAAAACGGTGATATATGGTTTGGAACAGACGAGGGCGTAGGCGTTTTTTATTCTCAATCTAATTTTAACAATTCAAATTTTAGAGCTAACAGAATAAAAATCACAGCCAAACTCAACGATTCGCTCGTTACCGGCCATTTATTAGCCGAAGAACTGGTTTACTCGATAGCCGTTGATGGAGGAAATCGCAAATGGATTGGCACAGGAAATTCCGGCGTTTATCTGATGAGCAAAAACGGCACAAAAGAATTGTTGCACTTCACAACCGAAAATAGCCCGTTGCCGTCCAACAGAGTAAATACAATAGCAATAGAACCCGAGACAGGCGAAGTTTTTTTCGGAACAAAAAAGGGCGTTGTTTCGTATCGTAGCGACGCAACAACTGCCAATGCTTCTTTTGCCAATGTTTATGCTTATCCGAATCCTGTTCGCCCCGAATATTCGGGAACAATCTCCATTGTTGGATTGATGTACGAAACAAATGTAAAAATAACAGACATAGCCGGCAACATCGTATTTGAAACAAAATCGAACGGCGGACAAGCAAGTTGGGACGGAACTGATTTTGCAGGCAGACGCGTACACACGGGAGTTTATTTGGTGTTTTGCGCAAACAAAGACGGTAGCGAAAGTTGCGTTACAAAAATATTGTTTATAAATTAATGTATGCCAAAATTCGTAAAATTGACTAATTTTTATTTACAAAAAAAGATATGTTTACAAAAAAAATAGGGATTTTTAGTATAATTTTTCTCATAACAACAAGTTTGTTTTCACAAAGTTTGAAAACGAAAAATCACTCGGTAAATCAAGTTTTGAAAGCCCTCAAAAATGATACAGATTTGAAAAATGCCGGAATTTCGTTTTATGCCGTAGATATGAAAACCGGCGAAACAATAGCCGAATTGAATCCGGATTTAGCTCTAAAACCGGCATCGACAATGAAAGTTATTACTTCGGCTACAGCGCTGGAAGTTTTGGGCAGTTCGTATCGTTTTGAAACAAAATTGCAATACGACGGCTACATCGACACAACAACAAAAACTCTGCACGGCAATATCTACATAAAAGGCGGCGGCGACCCAACTTTGGGGTCAAAATTTTTCACATCGACAAAAAAACATCAATTTTTGGACGATTGGACCGCAAAAATAAAAGAACTTAACATCGACACAATTACCGGCCAAGTGATTGCCGATGCAACAATCTATTCGTGGGAAATGATTCCGCCAACGTGGTCGTGGGAAGATTTTGGCAATTATTTTGGTGCAGGTCCCTGTGGACTAACGGTTTACGACAATTTATACACTATTTTTTTTAATACAAGTTCAACAACAAACAAAAAAGCCGAAATATCAAAAGTAGAACCCGAAATAGAAGGCTTAACATTTGATAATCAGGTTGTTTCGGCAGCCATCAATAGCGACCAATCTTACATTTTTGGCACGCCGTACAGCTACCACCGCTACATCAGAGGAAAACTGCCACGCGGACGCACCGACTACAAAGTAAAAGGTGCAATGCCCGACCCTGCGCTATTGACCGCCCAAGAACTAACCGAAAAATTATTGTCGGCGGGAGTTGATGTCCAAAAAGAACCCTCAACTATCCGAATTTTGCAAAATACGGACTTGTCAAATACGTCAAAAACTGATATTACAACAACTTATTCGCCACGTTTGAAGGACATCGTAAATGTGTTAAATAAACGAAGTGTTAATCTTTTTGCAGAGCATCTTTTGGTGGCAACAGGGCTGAAAAGAAACGGAGTAAACGACGTTAAATCAGCCACATACGTAATTGAAAGTTTTTGGAATTACAAAGGAATGAACATTGGCGGATTATCCATAAACGACGGCAGTGGCTTGTCGCACTACAATTACGTATCGTCCAAGCAGTTAGTTTTTGTATTAAAGTATATGCACGATAAGAGCAAAAATTATTCGGCATTTTACGAATCGTTGCCGGTGAGTGGCAAGAGCGGAACACTCAAACGAGTTTGCAAAGGAACAGTGGCACACGGAAAAATTCACGCCAAAAGTGGCTCTATTCGGGGAGTGCGCTGTTATGCCGGTTACACAAAATCCGCATCCGAACGCGAAATTGCTTTTGCAGCGATGATAAATAACTACAATTGTTCGTCTTCGGCGTCTCGCAAAAAACTCGAACGCATTATGATAGCTATGGTACAACTTAATCTTTAAGTCGATATATACTGTCGCTTCCAAAGTCAATAGTTCGATACTTTTTTATAACAACCGCAAAATCAACACCTTACACGGGCGCATTCAGGAAATATTAATACCCAAATAATCAATAACTTACAATTTGTTTTTGACTTAGAAAGCCTTGTTTTTTTGCAAAAAAACATCAAAAAACGAGTTTTATTTTTTTAATCCCCGCATTCCATTTCCATTCCATACGGGGCTACAAATATATCCCCCCTACGCAGGGCTGTTAAGTTCTAAAATAATTAAAAAGTTCGTTAAATTTTGCATTAAATATTATTTGACTTTCAGTAATCGAATGACTACCATTAAACATTACAGGGGCAAGTGTACAAAAAAAAACATACTTTAACCTAATTTAAAACACTTATTATCAAAGATTTATATAGAGTTTGAGTATTTTTTTGT
>PDWI01006282.1_pt1 | contig 15526 bp, 16 predicted proteins | sample 1430891 | NCBI WGS metagenome assembly PDWI01 (sample SAMN01162508, study PRJNA174530) | Oral metagenome, whole genome shotgun sequencing project. | biome: Marine environment; feature: Marine mammal; material: Swab sample of the gingival sulcus; isolation source: swab sample of gingival sulcus... | reverse complement strand
ATCTGTGGTGGGATGATTTGACTTGTAAAGGAAAACTGTCGTATAAAAATAGAAATTTTGAAAAAAACATAAAGGCGTTCTCATTCAGGTTCGTCTGTAATATTTTATTTACATTAAGTATGGGGAGGAAAATATGGTTAAATGTGTTTCATTGAAAAAAACAGGGGGGCTTGCGTTAATTCTGATCACCATCGCTGTCAGTTTTACCCCGTCCTGGGCGGCGTTGAACCAAAGGCAGGTGTCACAGCTGTATGTCTCGATTTTTGGTCGGGCATCAGAGGGCGAAGGCAATGGATACTGGCAAACCGCATATGGAGATATGGTGACAACCGCAAATATGATGCTGGGTTCTCCGGCTGCCATAGACTATTTTGGTGCCAGCCTTAATTCCAATCAAGCCTTTATTGAGCATATTTATCGCAATACGCTGAATAAAACCATCCAAGATGATCCAGAAGGGATATTGTATTGGACTGGCCGATTGAACGCAGGGGAAAGCCGTGGCGCGGTTGCTGTAGCAATGATTGGCGCCATTGAGTCCTTTGCACCGGGTGGCCCAAATTACACTCCAGAGGGTGGAAAAGCAATGGATGCGTATAATCAGTTTGCAAACCGAGTGACAGTGTCCAATCACATGGCTGACACCGTTTTCACAGCCCCGCCGGACTGGGCGACATCCACCGCATTTGAAAAGGGCCTGAAGGTCACCTTTGATGAAACCACGATGACCCGTGCAATAGAACGGGTGGAGACACTGGACAGTCAGGGGCTGGAATCCGAGGTGAGGCGGTATATGGCAATGGCGACCTCAGTGGATGATGTGTCTGCGGTAACCGATGAAGTCCAGGTCATTTTTGGTGAAATAACGAACGCTGAATCTCCAGTGGTGACCATCACGCCACCATTGACGGAGTTGCTGAATATGACGGATATGCCCTCCAATATAACCTGTTCACTTGATTTTGGCAGCGGTTATACCCCCGAGGGCGGCAAAGGGATCTACACGGGGTCTGCCATAGTTAATATTAGTGATGTTCAAATGGGTGAGAGTCGTATTTCTGCCAGAGCCAGCATGACAGCCAATAATGTCCAGCGGGACGGAGAACAGGTCCTTGCCGGGGGGATGAACATGGTGCTTAACGTGATTCCGTCGGGGACAGATATTGTCGTAAATGCCGATGTGAATTTTGCCAATCTGAAATCATTGACTTATGTGGTGAACGGCGGAATTTCATTGAGTACCACAGCTTCATCAGATGCCGAAGACGAAGAGACGGCCATTGAATTGAAGGCACCTTTGGTCATCACCTTTGACAATTTCACCACATCAGAATTTACAGCATCGGGAACTGTTACCATTACTCAGGTATCGGAAAAACGCTTTGAAGTCGATTTGGATTTCACCACTGATGAGGGGATGGTTAAAGGGACTGTGCGCATTGACGGTCAAAGTGACACCCAGTTTGTCATTTCCACACCGTCGGGGCCCCTTTCTGTTGAGGGGAATATCGTGACGATCAATGATGTGCTGCTGGATTCTGAAATTTGCGAAGAATTTCCCGCTGGGGGGAATATCGTTGTAACAGGTGCATCCGAGACCAATACGGTGGTTTTCAGCGAGTGCAGTTATACCGTTAACTAAAAAAACAAAAAACGTAACAGCGGCATCCATCTAAATTGCAATATAGATGGATGCCGCTGTTTATTTTGTGAAGATCGGTGAAAAGGGCAGGGTCAGTGGCGGTATTTCTTTGAGCAACGGACTTTCCATAAGCAATGAGGGAAGGACAATCCCTGTCTCCTGAGTCCCGTCACATGAAAAAATGTGGGGATCGTCGGCAATTACTTTAAACCCTAACGCAGGAAGTTGTTTGAAATACACCTTGAAGGGGAATGGATTCAATTCTTTAGGAATATAGGCCAGCATGCCTTGTACATCTGTGGTAAAATAGGTCTGTATCGTTTCAGTATCCATTCGGACACCTGTGAAACAAATGCCGGCATGGGTTTCGAACAACGCCGTCCAATAATCTGAACAATTGGCGCCATCCACTGCCCCGTCGTCAATTAAATGAATGTGTTGGTCAAATATCGAGCCCGAATGGGAAAATAATAATTGGTATGGCAACTGGTCAATCAGATCTTGCTGAATTTGTTCAAGAAGAACAGGTTCATTTTTTTTTAGTTTTTCATATTCTGGATTGATAAACCGTTTTGCCCATCGATGGGTGATAATTCTTTTGTCTATGACATGGGCCGCATCTGGATGTCGGATTAATCCGAAATCGTACCCTAAGCAAATTAATCGGATGGTGCCGCCTTCGGCGATGGTGTCAGCGCTGACCTCCACAGCGTAGGCCAGTCCATTGTCATCTTTTCCCAGGTAAACCATTGCGTGGTTAAATGGGCCTGGAATCAGATGATCTATATTTTCCGAGTCGTCCTTGCTGCCGTCCAGGTTGACATGGTCCCCGGTGAAGATGATGTCCCATCGCTTGAGTGGCAGAAAAATCGTCCGGCTGTCTGTTGTACGGTTGGCGGGGAAAAAATAAATGCCATCCCGAAGCTGATGGATATCGGTTTGCCCCAGCACGGGTGTTAAGTGGTCAGGGGTGAACGATACTGCATTCAGGGGGGATAAAAGGGTGATAAAAATTGCGGTTATCATGAGTTGTTTCAAAGGCCACCTCCACTCAGGCACAGGACCTTGGCGATGTTTTTTTTGACCCGCCATTTAACATCTACATCAAAAATTCGTATGCCAAAAATACGCTTACCATCATTGTCAGTAGAATAGGCAGGCCGGGGATCATTTTCAAGCATGCCGATGATTATGGCACGAATGTCGGAGAATTGTTTCTCTTTTTCTTTGATTTGGGTGTCCGCTGTGGTTGAAAACTCAACTGCCAGGCGGATGGGGGGTTTTCCTTGGGCAAACCCATCCCGGGCCTGGGGCAGGCTGTCAGAATAGGGGATATAGGGCTTGATGTCCAGCACTGGGGTTTGATCCAGGATGTCTACGCCGGAGAGGTGGAGAATAGGGCCTTTATCTGACATCTCTATCCGGTCCAGAACCACGCAGGACAATCCTAAGGGGGTGGGACGAAAGGGGGAACGGGAGGCAAATACCCCCACTTTTTTATTTCCCCCGAGACGGGGCGGCCGCACCATTGGAGACCAGGTCTTTTGGGTGCCTTTGATGTTCTTATGGAACAGAAAGATCAGCCAGATATGGGAAAAGTGTTCCAGTTCCCGCACCGTGTCTTCCCGGGCAAATTGCGGATAAAATTCAAGGGTGGCTCGGGCATGCGGCACCAGGTTGGGCTGGCGGGGGATGCCAAATTTTTCCTTGAAGCAGGTGTTCAGGATACCGATGGGGTCTAGTTGGACTGCCACAGGGCCTCCAGTTCAGCGACACGGATTTCAAAATGGGCGATGGTGGCGTTGATCGGGTCGGATAAGTGTTTTATATTCCTGGATTCTGGATTCAAGGGCGTTGTATTGCATCTGTCAGTCATGGAAAGATGCAAACATGGGGGTGAGATCCCAGCTGTCCTGGGGGGATACCGCTTTTCTCGAACCATCAGTGTCTCCTTTACTATGAAAGCCGTTTGCACGGCGAAATACTTTTTAAATATCAATCAGTGAATGTTATTTTAGGATGAATCATACTAAGGTGTTGCAATAGCAGTATCAATCAAGGGTGTCAACAAAATTTAGGATCATACACGACCTGTTTCTAATATATTGATGGTTTCGACTTTTTAGGACGGTGTTCATTTTTACGTTGGCACAAAAAATAATTCGTGATAGATAGTATTAAATCAAAACCTGAAGGCACGCCATGGAAGATCGCGTAAAAATAACAGTTCTTGAGACAGCAACGCTGACCTGTCCCCAATGTAAGCGAAATAGAATTCTTCAATTGTCGGGATATCCGCTGACCAAACGATTTACTCGTGTCAAATACACCTGCGGCTGCGGCAAAACATTCATGACAACCATTGAAAATCGTCCAGGACAAAGAAAAGATGTCCGCTTGGCCGGTACATTTGTTATCAAAGGAAAAGACGGTAAAACGTTGGATTCGGGGCAGATGATCATCACCCGGTTGACAGCCGACGGCATGGCAATGCGGTTGGCGAATCCCGCCAAAATTCCGCCCCAAAGTACCATGGATGTTGAATTTGTATTGGACGACGCCATGCAGTCTGTGGTGACCAAAACGGTCCGGCCCATCGCCAAACATGACCGTTTTCTAACGGTGCAATTTACCTCTAAAAAACATATGGACAATCTAGGGCCTTACCTGTATTTCAATAAACTCAACGAATGATTGGGTCACATCAGAAAATAGGGATCCACATCAATACCCACGGTGACCGTTTTTACCCGGGTCACCGCCGGATCGTCGGCCATGGCGGACACCATTGTGTGAATCTGACGAGCTGAAACGCTTTTCACCAGGATCTGCCACCGAAATCGGGACGAAATTTTTGTAATGGCCGCTTCTATGGGCCCTAAAATCTGGGCCTTTGGTGTCACCACATTCAAGCGATTTAATATCCTTGCAATGGTGTGGGCGTGGGCTGCGGTTTTTTGTTCATTTTTTCCGGAAATTTTGAGCTGTATCATTCGTGTAAAGGGCGGATACATCAATGCTTTACGAAATGGGATTTCCTGATTGAAAAATGCCAGGTAATCCTGTTTTTTCGACGATTCAATGGTAAAGTGATCTGGATTATAGGTCTGCATGATCACTTTACCCGGGGCATTCCCCCGGCCGGCCCGGCCCGCCACCTGGGCCAGCAGCTGAAAGGTGCGTTCCGAGGCCCTGAAATCCGGCAGGCTCAAAGACAGATCCGCACAGATCACTCCCACCAGGGTAATAGACGGAAAATCATGTCCTTTGGCCAGCATCTGGGTGCCCACGATGATATCGACATTGCGGTTGCGGATCTGACGCAGCAGCTTGATCGCACTGCCTTTTTTGGCGGTGGAATCCTGATCCATCCGTGCCAGGCGGGCGTCGGGGAACAGTTGTTTCAGCATGGTTTCGACTTTCTCTGTACCAAACCCGTTATGCTTGATTTTCCCGGTGTTACATTCAGGACATCGGATATTCCCGGCAAAGGTATGGCCGCATAGATGACATTTATAAATGTCCGCCCCCTTGTGAAAGGTCATGGTTACATCGCAATGGGGGCAGTGCAGGAGCGTTGCACAGGTGCCACAGGCCGGAACGGTGGCAAAGCCCCGCCGATTTAGAAAAATCAATGCCTGATGCCCCTTTCCCAGACAAGACCGGATTTCTCTGCCCAGCTCCGGGGTGATGACCCGGTCAGTTCCCCACACATCTTGATACTTTTTCATGTCCACCAGGGTGATTTCGGGCAGGGGATTGTTATTGATCCGCTTGGTCAGCTCCAACTGCTGAAATCGTTTGGCAGCTACGTTTTGGTAGGATTGAACCGAAGGGGTGGCCGATCCCAGGATGACCGGACAGTCATGCATTCTCGCACGCACCACAGCCAGATCCCTGGCATTATATCGAAGGCCAGATTCCTGTTTGTAAGAACTGTCATGCTCTTCATCCACAATGATAATACCGATATGTTTTAACGGGGCAAACAATGCGGATCGGGCCCCGATGACAATGTTGACCGTTTCCAGGGCAATCCGCCGCCATTGGTCCAGGCGCTCCCCTTGGGTAAGCATGGAATGAATCACGGCAATGTTGTTGCCAAACCGGGCCCGGAACCGTCTTTCCGTCTGGGAGATCAGGGCGATTTCTGGTACCAGCACAATGGCGCCCCGCCCTTTTTTTACAGCGTCGCCGGCCAGGCGCATGTAGACCTCTGTTTTTCCAGATCCTGTTACCCCTGTGAGTAGATACGGCGTAAACCCCTGGTGCCAGTTTCTTTGGACCGTCTCCACCACCACCACCTGTTCCTCGGTTAACTGGGGCGGGGTATCCGGCTCAACCGGATCACCTAAGGGATCTCTAAACACCGAACGTTCTGTGACCTTCAAATATCCGGCATCTGCCAAGGGCTGGGTTAAGCGGGGAGCTGTGGGCACCTTTAATTTTAATCGGGTCAGGGAAATTTCTCCGGCATCCCGGACAATGGTAAGTATCGCGGTCCGCTTTTTAGACATGACAATGGTCTTGCTGGGTAATTCAGGCGCAATGGAAAAAAATGTTTCCTTTTTGATTCCGGCCTGCTCTTTTTTCAGCACCGCTGTAACCGCAATATACTCTTGTTTTTCCAGGCGCCGAATCATGGCTGCAGAAAAGGCCCCATCCTTTGATAAGGTTTTCAGCGCACAGCCTTTTTTTCGTGCGGCCAGCACCATCAGGTCCATTTCATCCCTTGAAAATTTTTGGGTTTGCATGGCCCTTCGGCCCTTTTCAGTGGCAAACACCCAGGAGACATCTTTTTGTTCCAATCCCTTGGGCAAAGCCGTTTTTATGGTATCGCCCAGGGGATGAATATAATAATCTGAAATCCACTTAAAAAAAGGAATATCAGTTTCAGGAAATAAAGGATGGTCATCTAAAACAGAGATCACCTCCCGGGCGGTGTAGGGGCCGCTGTCTGCCTGCTCACCGAGAATATACCCGGTGACCCGCCGCCGACCAAAAGGGACCAGTACCCGCATGCCAAGGCGGGCCGTTGCCTTTAATTCTTGGGGAATACGGTAAACAAACGTCCCCCGTACCGGCAGGGTGACCCCTACCTCAATGTAATCTGATGCGAGCATTTCACCTCAAATGATCAACCTGAAAGCATGAAAACTAAGTTGTAAAGATAGCCTGACCCGGGCATGGATGGCAAGTATGGATTTTGATTTACAGGTTTCATTTTTCTTGACTAAATACCTCAGTTTAATAATATTAGCGGGATATCAACAACCGTACAGATCAATAATAAGAATAAGCCAAGGAGGCATGCAATGGCCGTATTCATTGAGGAACACCCTCTGATTAAACATAAATTGGGCATTATGAGAGAAAAAAATATCAGCACCAAAGACTTTCGTGAACTGGCATCGGAAGTGGCCCGGCTGCTGACCTATGAAGCCACTAAAACCTTAGAGACAGAAAAACTCACCATTGAAGGGTGGGCCGGTGAGGTGGAAATTGAAAAAATCAAAGGCAAAAAAATTACCATTGTCCCCATCTTAAGGGCGGGGCTTGGGATGATGGACGGTGTCATTGATCTGATTCCCTCCGCCAAGGTCTCCGTTGTGGGGTTCTACCGTGACGAAGACACCCTGAAACCGGTACAATACTACTTTAAAAGCACCAGCGCATTGGAAGAACGAACGGCACTGATCCTGGATCCCATGCTGGCCACCGGCGGTACCCTGATCGCCACCATTGATCTGCTCAAAGACGCCGGTTGTAAAAAAATCATGGGCCTTTTCCTGGTTGCGGCACCTGAAGGCATTGCCAAAGTGGAAGAAAAACATCCCGACGTGGATATCTACACCGCCAGCGTGGACGACTGCCTCAATGACGTCGGCTACATTCTTCCCGGTCTCGGGGATGCCGGTGACAAAATTTTCGGCACCAAATAACGGCCACGGGCCGTCCCTGGTCTATCGAGTCCCAGGTGTTGGCCCACAACCGATGCCTAAAATAAATAACTAAAGCGGGAAACCCGCAACTCATTTGCCCGTCTCATTTTCTTGTTTTTTGTGACAGAAACTGAGGCGTAAGGCACTAAAAAGCGATCCCCATATTGAAAAAGGAAAAATCAATGTCTCAGCATTCCCCTGCATCAACGGATTACAACTTCCAGTTAAAAGACTGTTTTTTGGGCGCCCAGATGCTATTTGTGGCATTTGGAGCGCTTGTCCTGGTCCCCTTGCTGACCGGCCTCAACCCCAATGTGGCTCTGTTTACCGCAGGCCTTGGGACCCTTGTATTTCAAATCGTGACACGGGGGAAGGTGCCGGTATTTCTGGCCTCCTCCTTTGCCTTTATTGCGCCCATCATTTACGGGGTAAAAACCTGGGGAATTCCCGGCACCATGTGCGGCCTGGCAGCCGCTGGTGTGGTTTATATCATCTTGAGCCTGTTGATCAGATGGCAGGGCAGTGACATTATTAAACGCGTACTGCCGCCCGTGGTAACCGGCCCTGTCATCATGGTGATTGGGCTGATTCTAGCCCCGGTTGCCGTGCAAATGACCATGGGGAAAACCGGGGATGGGGCTGTGGTGTTGTTTCCCCAGGCCAAGGCCATGATCGTGGGGCTTTTTGCACTGGCCACCACCATCTTAGCGTCCATTCTGGGTAAAGGGATTATTAAGCTTATCCCCATCCTCTGCGGTATTGCAGGGGGCTATATCCTTTCTTTGATATTTGGATTTGTCGATTTTTCTCCTGTGGGCAAAGCAGCCTGGTTTGCCATACCCGATTTTGTGCTGCCGGAATGGAACCTGGAAGCCATTTTTTATGTTGTCCCCATTGCCATTGCGCCTGCCATTGAGCACTTTGGTGATGTGGTGGCCATCTCCGGGGTCACAGGTAAAGACTATCTCAAAGACCCTGGTATTCAGAATACCATGTTAGGTGACGGTATCGCCACTTCTCTGGCATCCTTTTTGGGCGGGCCGCCCAACACCACCTATTCAGAGGTCACTGGTGCCGTGGCATTGACCAAGATGTTCAACCCGGCCATCATGACCTGGGCTGCCATCTCGGCCATGCTCCTGGCCTTTGTGGGAAAACTGGGCGCATTGCTCCAGACCATTCCCACGCCGGTCATGGGGGGCATTATGCTGCTGCTTTTCGGTGCCATCATGGTGGTGGGCCTCAATACCCTGGTTAAATCTGGAGAAGATCTCATGGAGGCCCGCAACCTTTCCATTGTCGCCCTGATTCTGATCTTCGGCATTGGCGGTATGAGCTTTTCCGCTGGTCAGTTTCAACTCCAGGGGATCGGCCTTGCCGGTATTCTCGGTGTGGTATTGAACCTGGTGCTGCCCCGGTCGAGGGACTAGCTGAAAATACAGCCCTGGTGAAAATATCAGCCTGGTGACAATATCAGGTTGCTCCAGGGCTTGTTTTATTCATATAGTTTGTATAATGCCTGGGTCCCCTTATTTTCATGCCCCTGAATCTCCAGGTTTTTGTACATGTTATAGGTCAGGTCCAGCCCTGGGGTATTCATTTTCAGTGCCTGGGCCGATGCTCTGGCAATGTCCATATCCTTGATGAAATGCTTGATGAAAAATCCGGGCTGGTCGTCCTGTTTGATCATCCTGGGGCCAAGATGATTCAGGGACCAGGAGCCGGCAGCCCCTTGGCCGATACTTTCAAGTACAGTCTCAGGATCCAGGCCTGATTTTTTTGCATAGGCCAGGGATTCGCACACTGCAATCATCCCTGCTGAAATGGCGATTTGATTGGCCACTTTCGTGTGCTGACCTGCGCCGGCCTTGCCCTGGTATATAATCTGTTTACCCATCACCTCAAGTATGTTTACAATATTGTCTTGAGCGCCCCAAGCAATTTTTCTACATTTTCCGGGCGGGCGGTATGGCCCATCAAACCAATCCGCCATATTTTACCGGCCAATGGCCCAAGGCCTGCCCCAATCTCGATCTGAAACTCATTGAGCAGCGCATTTCTGATCCGTGCATCATCTGCACTTTTGGGGATACGCACCGAATTGAGCATGGGCAGACGAAAGGGGGCTTGGACCAGCATGTCAATCCCCAGATCCGACAGGCCCTTGACCAGAAGCAAATGATTGTCCATATGCCGCTGATACACGGCATCCTCTCCCTCTTCAAGAATCAAATACAATGCCTGATAAAGTCCGTAGAGCATATTGATGGGCGCTGTGTGATGATAGGCCCGGGTTGCACCCTCCCAATAATTGATGATCATGGACAGGTCCAGGTACCAGTTGGGCACCTTTGTCTTTCTATTTTTGATGGCTGCCACGGCCCGGTCTGAAAATGACACCGGCGACAGGCCCGGCGGGCAGGAAAGACACTTCTGGGTCCCACTGTAAAGTACATCAATGCCCCAGTCATCCAACTGGATCTCAATACCTCCGAAACTGGTGACAGCATCCACAAGATAAAGGGTGTTACGACCCTTGAGCAGCCGTCCGATGTCTTCAACTGGATTTTTCACACCGGTTGAGGTTTCCGCATGGACCACCGCCACAATCTTGTAGTCTTTTTTCTCAATGGCGGCTTTGACATCAGACACGACCACAGGGGTGCCCCACTCAAATTCCAGGGTATCCACATCCGCACGCAGCCGGGTGGCCACATCCTGCATGCGCATGCCAAATACCCCGTTGATCAGGATTAACACCGGATCACCAGGTTCCACCAAATTGACAAATGCGGTTTCCATGCCCGCTGAACCGGTACCAGACATGGGGATCGTCAATGCGTTGTCCGTGTGAAGCAATGATTGGAGCTGGGTTTTAATACCATCCATAATTTCTATGAACGACGGATCCAGATGCCCCAGGGTGCTTTTTGAAAGGGCCGCCAATACAGATGGGTTTACACATGAGGGGCCGGGACCCATCAGGGTCACGTCTTTAATATGGTTTAACAGGTTTTTCATTGTAGTTTCCGTTTTATGTTGATGTTATGCCAGACGGTCACTCCCAGTGATAGACATTTGGGGTTACCATCCACGGGTTTCCATGATTTTTTTAATCCGATCCGAGGCTTTCTTTTCCACCAGGATCATTTTTGTGGTTTGGGCCTTATGAATTTTGTCTGTGAGGACGGAAATGTCTGCGGGTTTTTCCAACAGGTCCATGGCGCCCAGCTTCATGGCGGAAATGCCCTTTTCAACGGTGGCATGGCCGGTGAGCAGAATGACCTGGATATCGGGGTTGTTCTGTTTAAGGGCTTTCAAAGTTTCCAATCCGTCCATATCAGGCATCTGAAGATCCAGAACCACCACATCAAAATTCTGTTTTTGGGCGGCCTTAATGCCCTCTTGTGCAGAGGTCGTAGACGTGACATTCATGCCCCGGCTCATCATTCTTTCGCCCAGGGTCTCTATAAACTCGGGTTCGTCGTCAATGAGTAATACGTTTTCGTTCATGTTTTCCCCCCTGATACAAAGGCTTAAATATAAAAATGAGTTGTATTATTTGTTGCTAAACGCAAGGGTGACTTGCCCGTTATCCGGTGTGACCCGCAGTTCTGCGCCGGAGCAGGTGCACAGATAAGGCACATCAGCGTCCTCAAGAGCCGGGTCAATGGATGCCAAAAACGGGCCTGGGATACTAAATGACAAGCATGTGGCCTCATTGTCTTTAAAGATCCGGATTGTCAACACCTTCTCTTCCCCGTCCATGACAGACATCACAGCTTCCAGGATCTGCCAGATCAGATTCAGCGTACCAAAAAAAGAGGCGGTCAGTGACAGGGGTGTTTCCAGCGGCTCGATTTGGATGTCCACCTGCTGGTTGGCAGCCAGCCGGGCCCCAAGGCTGACTGCCAGGGTTACTGCTTCATATACATCCACTTGTTCTTCGCCACGGTCTGAACTGTGGGCAAACCGATTCATCTGCTTGAGCAATTGGTCCGCCCGTTGGATCTGATTTGAAATTCGGTCCGCTACCTGATTGAGGCGTTCCGGATCCAAGGGCCGTCCCTTGAGGGCCATGACCGTCAAATCCTGGGTCAGCCCGTTGTTTTCGTTCATGATGGCCAGGCAGTTTTTCAACTCATGGGAAACCGAGGCCGTCATTTTACCAAAATACCCAGGACCCACATTATATGTTTTAGGTCTGTTCTCAGGCATTGTGTTCATCCTTTCTGGAACATCCGCTACCATCCATCACTTGGTTGAGTTTTTCCATGAGGCGGGTGATATCCACGGGCTTCACCAGATAATACGCCTCACCGGTTTCGGAACAGCCCTGCCGGTAATAATGTTCGGAGCCGTGGCCCGTCATAAAAATAAATTTGAGATCGGGATCCTTTTGCGCCAGGCGTTGTTTCAACTCAAATCCGTTGATGCCAGGCATTTTTACATCCAATACGGCCACCTGGTATTGATTTTGCGCCACCAGGTCTTCGGCCATTTTTGGATTCGATGTCCAGTCCGCTGTAATATCTCTGAGCCCTAGACGCAGCGCAAGGGTGGACACCAATTCTTCTTCGTCGTCTACCAATAGTATTTTCATGATTCATCCTTATCCCCGTCCTTTGCTGTCAGGGGAAGTAAAACAGTAAATGTTGTGCCCTGGTTTTCTTTGCTTTTGACCTTTATCTGTCCACCCAGTTCCTGGACCAGACCATAGGTGATGGACAATCCAAGACCGGTGCCGCCACTGGCCGTTTTGGTTGAAAAGAAGGGCTCGAAAATCTCCTCAAGATGGGCGTCCGAGATACCGCAGCCATCATCGGCAATGGCCACAGAAACGAATCCTTCAGGGGTGTTTTCAGCGGTTATCTCTAACTTGCCGCCCTGATCCATGGCAGACAGGGCATTGTTAATGATATTCAGAAAAATCTGTTGAAGTTTGCCATGATCACACACCACTTTAGGAAGCGTGTCAGAGACATCCATCGAAATTCCAATACTCCGGAACTCTGCCTCCTTGGCCAGAAAAATCAGCACCTCCTCCACCACTTGTTTGACTTTCAGGGGAATGAGCTCGTTATGTGTATGTCGCCCGAAGTTCAGCAGCTGTTTGGTGATTCGGCCACACCGCGCCACAGATTCCAGGATGCTGTCAATCAATTTTTCAAACCGGGGATCTGTGGACCCTTCCGGGCTAAGCGCAATAAGGTCCTTCATTAACCCGGCCTTTTCATTGATAATGGCCAGGGGGTTATTTGTTTCATGGGCCACACCCGCTGCCAGGCGACCAATGGAGGCCATTTTATTGGCGTATTCTGCCAGGTGGAAATACTTGGCCCGTTTTCGATCTAGGGTTTCTAACCCCCGTACCAGGGCCGTGGTAAGCCACCAGATCCAGAGCAGGATGATGGTAATACTGACCGCAAGATACTTGATAAGGGTCATCTGACTGTCATGCCATGGGGCCATCAGGGCCTTTTCTGGCTTCATCACCATAATTACAAATGGGGTGTCTGGAATATACCGATAGGCAACGATACTCTTGTCTTTTGTATGGGGGGCATCAATGCGGAATGTCCGTGTTTCTTCACTTTTGGGTGGCAGCGTGATGGGGATGGATGTCAACACATCCCCGTAGATGTCCGACGGGGTTTGAAGCACCCCTCGGGTATTCACCAGGAACACATCACTGCCGCGCAGTTTATCTTCCTGATTAATGATTCGTTTCAACTGATCTTCTATGGTCGCCCGGAGAATAAAGACGGTGCCGTCTTCTGACTGATGGCGGATTGCCAAAGCGATATGGGGCGTATTGCGAAACCCCATGAACACTTCGCTGACAAAGGTGCCCTGTTCCGTTACATTGTCAAACCAGCGCTGGCCTGCATAGTTTTTGCCGGCCAACCCATAGGGTCCGGCATAGGCAATTTGATCACCGGCCGTGTTAATGACCCCGATATCCGTAAACCCGCCGAAACTCTGTCTTAGGTCGGCCAGCACCCCGGACAGGTATACCGGGTCAGAGAGTTGACTAAATTCTGTGTGGCTCACCACATAGGATAAGGCATTTTTTCGGGCCTCCAGAAAAAAGGCAACAGAACGCCAGGAGTTGGAGGCGCGCCGGGAAGTTCGGGCCACGGCATCCTTATCCATGGATGTGTAGGTCAAATTGTAGTCAATGGCCGCAAAAAAGATCAGCGGCACGATGGCGAAGCCGGCGGTGAGAATAAAGGACAGCAGCCAGATTCGCTTGAAGTCCACGGACTCTCCCGTGAGAAATGGGAGCAGTTTACTGGCGGTGTTGCTGCGCATTTTAAAGAATCGTTTCAACATAATCCGTAAACGCCCTTAGGCGTCTCCTTCCCGATGTTTTTTGTTGGCTTCATTCAGAAGGCGGCTAAGTTCCTCAATATCCACCGGTTTGTGCAGATAGGCAAAGGCCCCCAGCTTCATGCAAACCTCCCGGTCCTCCTGGGACCCATGGCCGGTGAGAATGATGACCTCAACATCCGGTGTCTTCTCCTTAACCTGTTTGAGCACTTCGATACCGTCAATACCAGGCATCTTGAGATCCAGGATCATCACATCCGGGGCATCGTCATCCACCAGGTCCAGCGCGGACTCACCGTCATAGGCAATGGCAGACCCCATGTCCCGCATTTGCAGCCGTTCCGACAGGGTCTGAATAAATTCACGCTCATCGTCTACCAACAATACTTTGGAAGGCACCTGAAAATCAAATTTTCGGTAGATATCCGTCTGGTAAAATCCTTTTCCAATACGGGTTTCCACAGTATCTACACCCTCAACTGCACCCGCAATGGACTTCAGTTCCTCTTCCAGGCGGCCCAGCATGAGCACGTTTTTTCGGATGGTCAGGGTAACCAGACCATCCCGGGCACTGACATCCACGGCATGCCCTTCTTTGATCAAGGCCACTTCTACATTGGCGGCCAGGATAAAATCTTTGGCCGCTTTAAGTGAAGACTTTGTGGGCTGGAGCACATCGTTTTTAAGATTGTCAGTCACCAGTGCCACCGCCGCTGCCACGTCCATTTTATCGGTGGGAATCACGATGTCGTACAGGGAAGAATCCCAGGGGTCCTGAATTTTGAACAGGCTGTCGCACCAGGCACCGGCAATTTCATCTTCCCGATGGATCTGGGCCGCCGCCTCTTTTTCGCTGATATTTGTATCCGCAGCCGCCCGAACCAGATTCCGAAAGTGTCTGGGCCAGGGCCAGACGAAGATAGGCGATGGCACGTTCTTTATCGTGGGTGAACTTATTGAACACCGATGTTTTATCCAGAAACGCACGGCTGATTTTTTTTTCAGGGATACTGGACAATTCGGACGCGGCACGGATCAGATCCTGATCCGAGAAGGTGCGTAGCCCATGGGCCTTAGCGACTTCCTGGGTAATCGTTTCTTTGCCGCAGAATGTGCCACTGAAAAATGAAAGTATTGTCATGGTTGCATCTCCTTAAATCAATGGGTCATAGAAGTGTTGCGGGTCGGCAGCAGGGGGCAGTTCTTTTCAGATGTGCCCTGATGGGTATGTTCATGCACCTCGGCAATGGCGATTTCCGTGGTGGCATAAATATTATGTGTACCAATTTCCTCCAGAAGATGGGTCCGTTCAAGCACTTTGAATACAGCATCATTGACCCCGGACAGAGACACGCCGTAACCGGCACTTCTCAATCGCTGCACCACCAGGCCCAGCATTTCCTGTCCGGACGCATCCATGTCATTGATGCCAGCGGCTGCAATGATGAAATGGCGAATCTCAGAATCGGGATTGATCCGCTTGTTGATCTCATCTTCCAGGTAACTTGCATTGGCAAAGAACAGCGGGCCTTCGAATCGAATCAGCTCGATATGGTCGCAGGAGGCCAGATCGTGGAGCCCCGCATCCTTAAGGGATTTATCTTCAGCC
>PDWI01005945.1_pt1 | contig 15526 bp, 12 predicted proteins | sample 1430891 | NCBI WGS metagenome assembly PDWI01 (sample SAMN01162508, study PRJNA174530) | Oral metagenome, whole genome shotgun sequencing project. | biome: Marine environment; feature: Marine mammal; material: Swab sample of the gingival sulcus; isolation source: swab sample of gingival sulcus... | reverse complement strand
AATAATTTATTCAAATTAGAAAGCCTACGCTGCTCTTGTTCAACTTCTTGCAGGTGTTTCTCAAAGTTGATATGTTTTTTGCCAACCTTTCGCTCTGCATTTTTCAAAACATGGCGCGGCAAGCCTATTTTTTGTGCAATTTCAAATGCAAACGAACTGCCCGGTCTCCCAATTTGCAACCTATAAAGAGGTTGCATATTTTCGCTGTCGAACAACATTGCGCCATTCTCCATATTGTCAGCAGAAACCACAAAATGCTTTAAATTAGCATAATGCGTGCTTATCAAACCATACATTTTTATCTTGCCAAACCGTTCGAGCAAAGCTTCGGCAATTGCACCGCCCAAACTCGGCTCTGTGCCCGTTCCAAATTCGTCAATCAACACCAAACTATGCTTATTTGCTCGGCGTAAAATAGTTTTCATATTAGTAAGATGCGAACTATACGTACTCAAATCATCTTCAATGGATTGCTCGTCGCCAATGTCGATGAAAATAGAACGAAACATGCCCATTTCCGAACGTTTATCCACAGGCACAAGCACTCCGCATTGAAGCATATATTGCAGCAATCCCACAGTTTTTAAACACACCGATTTTCCGCCGGCATTGGGTCCCGAAATCAAAATTATACGCTGATTTTCCGACAAAGAAATATCCAGAGGCTCAACTTTTTTGCCCTCTTTTTCAAAACTCAAAAACAACAAAGGGTGTTTTGCATCAATAATTTTGAAGCCACTTTTGCTATTAATTTTCGGATAAACGCCGCCAATTTTTATGGCAAACAATGCTTTTGCTCGTATAAAATCAATATTTGCAAGAAACTCATAAGACTGTATTAAATCGCTGATATTCGGGCGAATATAATCGCTAAATTCAAGTAGAATTTTCATAATTTCGCGCCTTTCGGCAAATTCCAGCTCCTTAATCTCATTGTTTAACTCAATTATTTCGATGGGTTCGATAAACGAGGTTTTTCCCGTTGCCGATTCATCGGCTACATAGCCTTTTATTTTTCGCTTGTGGGCAGCCGCCACCGGTATTAGCATTTTGCCATCGCGCACCGACAGCTGGGCATCGCTTTCCACGATGTTTGCCTGCTTAGCTCGCTGCAAAATTCCGTGCATCACCTTTGATGCTCCCGACATTTTACTGCGCAAACTGCGTCTTATTTCTCGCAATTCGGGCGATGCGCTATCCTTTATATTACCATGATTATCAATTATTTCCGTTATTTTTCTAATAATATGAGGCAACATTGGCACATAAGATGCCATCATTCGCAATTGCGGATATTTCTCATCTTCCACATTGTCGAAAAAGCGAATTATAGCATTAATTTCGTCCAACGAACGCTTTAATTGAAACAATTTTTCGGTTTCTATCGAAGTTCCTTCAATTTGCAAACGCTGTAAATCGTTTCTAATATCAAAAAAATGCTGAATTGGCAAATTGGCTTCATTTTCTATTATTTGCTTAAATTCGTTGCTTAATTCAAGCTCTAATTTAACATCATTATAAAATGTATGAAAACTCATTGCATCAACTTTATCTTTACCTAAGTTGCTTATACAACTACTTTTAATCAGTTTTTTTATTTTATCAAAACCAATTTTTTCTTCAAAACTATGCGGAAAAATCATTATTTGTTTTATTAAAAATTAATAATTTCAGACTACAGCCGTTTATTTTTCATCTGAAACAAAAACCCCACAGATTTTATACACCTGCAAGGTTTTACTTTTATACTTATATTATTGATAAAAAATCATTATATCAATAACTTATAATTAAAGTTCTACTTTAACTGAACCTTTGCTGCGAATAAATAATTTGTGGCATTTGCCCTTACCAAATACGCTTTCGAGAGTTTCAACATATTTATCTAACAAATCGTTGGGCACAAATGCTTGAATAGTGCCTGCAAAACCGCCGCCATGCACTCGCCATGCGCCTTTGTCGTGCAATATCATATCGCTAAGTGCCAAGCCGAGCGAAACGCCTTGCTCTTCAACATTACTACTCGTGAATATATTCTGATTATACATATACGAACTATATCCCGACTCGTTTATCAACTTCAAGAATGCTTTAAACTCATTGTTTTCCAAAGCATTAACCTGCCCTACTACTCTTTCGTTTTCATTCTGAAAATGTATTGCTCTAAGAATTGCACGGTCGTTTGTTTTTTGGCGCAAAGCCGGAATATTTTCAACCACTTCATTCAAGGAAACCTCGCGAAGCACAGTTTTGCCCAATTCTGACGCTACCGATTTCATTTCGGTTGGCAAAGCTGCATAATCGGCATTCAAATCGGCATGATTACCACCCGTGTCGGTTATCACTAAGGTGTAGCCCGTTTTGCCAAAATCAAAATCAATGGCTTTAACAATTGGTTTGGCTGTATCGGCAAAATCAATGGTTATGAAACCGCCCACCGAACATGCCGTTTGATCCATCAATCCGCATGGTTTGCCAAAATAGTTGTTTTCCGACCATTGTCCGATAATTGCATTTTGCACGGGGTCTAATTTGCCATCGTTAAACAAATGGCTGACAATTGCGCCTATCAAAACCTCGAAAGATGCCGACGAACTTAAACCCGAACCTTTGGGAACTCTGCCTTCTATGCAAGCATCAAATCCGCCAATTGTGTACCCTTGTTCTTTCATGCGCGCGCAAATTCCTTTCACCAAAGATGCCGATGAAAAGAAAGCATCTTCCTCTATTTTCATATCTTCGAGGCTTACCTTAAATTCGGGATAACCTACTGATTGAATGTTGATTACATTGCTATTATTTGGCGCAACTACCGCGATATTATCTAAATTTACGGCTCCTGCCAATACTCGTCCGTTGTTGTGGTCGGTATGATTTCCGCCAATTTCTGTGCGCCCGGGCGAGCTGAATAATTCCACACTTTCGTGCCTAAATTTTTCTTTAAATTGATGTATTAATTTTTTGTACCTTTCGGCTTGCTCTTTTAAAACGTTTGTGTCGTTTCCATACAATTCTTTAAATGTTGAATTGTTGCCGTTTGCGATTTTTTCTAAAATTGTATTTATTTTTGTCATAATTAATGATATTTTTATTGAACTAATTTATTTTTCACAATTTCTTTTGTATTTCTATATAAATATGCAAGCAAAATTCCTGCGATGAAACCGAATAAATGTCCCTCGAACGAAACTCGCGGGTCGCTTGGCAAAACGCCCCAAATTACACCTCCATAAACGAAAAATACAATTGTGGCTATTATTATTGATTTAAACTGTTTTCTGAAAATTCCGCTCGCCAAGATAAATCCTAATAATGAAAATATCAATCCGCTTGCTCCGATGTGAACCGCCGAACGGGCAAACAACCACACTAAACTGCCTCCTATGAGAGTAGAAAATATTAATATACGAACCGCTAATTTAGGATAAAACATAAATAGCAAAACACTTAAAACCAACATAGGCAAGGTGTTAGACATAATATGTGCCAAACTGCCATGCAAAAATGGGGAAACTAAAATTCCCACCAGCCCAGATGTGTGTCGCGGATAAATTCCATACTGATTTAGGTTTAAACCAATGGCATCTAATGCGAAAACTACCCACATGATAGCAACCAAAATAAGAGGTGTAAGGTATTTTTTCATTTGTTTTTAAGTTGTAATGTGTAAAAAAATATATAAGGTGTAACTTCCGTGCAAAGATACATTATAATTTTTAATTTTTAATAAAAATTTGAAATTTAATGTTTTTTATACAATTAGCTATTGTATTGTCTTCGCATTTTATTACATCAGACCCGCATTCCGCCGTTGGCTACATGCGGGGCAACCAATAGTTCATCGCTATGCGATTTTGCATAGTACACAAAAAGCCGTTAGGCTTGACCTCTTGATAGCCCCTAAATGTTCATTACTAATTGCACATTGAGCGAAGTGTTGCAGATAGATATTTGTTTTTATGAAAAAGCCCAGTATCTTTGCACTAACAAACTACAATATTTTAGCTGATATTTTGTTTGTAATAAAAGATGACGAATATACCCGAAATATAAATTATACAAATCTATTACACAATAAAATTGCTTTAAAACAAAGCTCTCCGATGAGTTGCAAAACATAGTAATAGCAGGTTGATGCTTTTAATGGTTTGAATTTAATGTTTGCTAAGAAGTTGTAATACATAATTTGGGTTAAATAAAAAATGTAAAATATTATCAATGTATAAATTTTTGAAAATAAAAATTGTAATTATACTGCTATTTTTTAGTAGTATTGTTCAGGCTGCATATATTTTAATTCCGATGGATAATGAGCAAAAAAATCATTTAAAAGCTTATGGTATTGCATATTGGACATTGCAAAATGATATTGAAGTGAGTTGGTTGCTTAATTACAGGGGCGGAAGTTTCATTGTTAAGTATCATAAAGAGATTGAAAGTGAATGTAAAATACGAGGTGTAAGTTATGAGCTTAAAGGTGATTTTCAGGCATCTGAAATTTTTAGAGAAATTGCCCGACCTGATATAAATATGGACAGAATAAAATTATTAAAAGCTCCGAAGATTGCTGTTTATTCGCCTAAAAGTAAATTGCCTTGGGACGATGCTGTAACTTTGGTGCTTACTTATGCCGAAATTCCTTATGATGTAATTTACGACAAGGAAATTGTAAATGGCGTATTATCGAAATATGACTGGCTGCACCTACATCACGAAGATTTTACCGGACAATATGGTAAATTTTATGCCAATTATAAACATGCAAATTGGTATAAAGCTGAAAAATTGAAGCTGGAAAATCTTGCACGTGAATTGGGATTTAATAAAGTTTCGGGGCTGAAAAAATTTATTGTGAAAACAATAAAAGACTATGTTGAAAGAGGTGGTTTTTTATTCGCAATGTGTTCGGCAACAGACACTTACGACATAGCCTTAGCTGCCGGCGATAATGATATTTGCCACACGGTATTTGATGGCGACCCTATAACACCTGATGTTCAATCAAAATTAGATTATTCGCAAACTCTTGCTTTTAAAGATTTTACACTTAGCTTGAATCCTAATGAATATGAATTTTCGAATATTGATGCAACATCTTATAGAAAAATACCCAAAAATAAAGATTATTTCTACCTTTTTGATTTTTCGGCAAAATGGGACCAAGTTCCGTCGATGTTGTGTCAAAACCATGAACAAATTATAAAAGGTTTTATGGGACAAACAACTTCTTTTAACAAAAAATTTATAAAATCGAATGTGCTGATAATGGGCGAGAATAAGGCTTTTAACGAAGCAAGATATATACACGGAGAACTTGGCAAAGGCACATGGACTTTTTATGGCGGACACGACCCCGCTGATTATCAACATTTTGTAGGCGACCCAAAAACAGACCTTAACTTGCATCCTAATTCTCCGGGATACAGATTAATATTAAATAATATTTTGTTTCCGGCAGCAAAAAAGAAGAAGAAAAAGACTTAATAATGAGGATGAAGAATTAAAAATTAAAAGTTAAAAGTTAAAAATGACACTTTGTTATATTTTTTGAGTAAAATAATAAAATTAACAGCAAAAAATACAAGGACATAGGAAATATAGGGCTTTTTTATAAAACCCAAAAAACTTTTAATTTTTCAATGAATTAATTGCAAAGAACGCCAATTCCCCTCTTTTGGAGGGGTGCCCAAAGGGCGGGGTGGTTAATTTAGCATTTTTGTAGTGAAAAAATATTAGAAAAGTGAAGTTATTCAGCATTTTATTTTTTATGAAAAAGTCTTGATAGAAAATAAGACGAGCAAACTTTACATTTGAAAAATAATTAGCTACGGTAAAGATAGCTTATTTTTTAATTTTTAATTCTTAACTTTTAACTTAAAAAAATAGATAGATGGAAGAAAAACTAAAAGCATTTGAGCGATTGCTAACCATAATGGACGAATTGAGAGAGAAATGTCCTTGGGATAGAGTGCAAACCATACATAGTATAAAAACACTTACGATAGAAGAAGTATATGAGTTGGCAGATGCTATTGATAGTAAAAATTTTGAAGAAATAAAAAAGGAATTGGGAGATATTTTGCTCCATATTGTTTTTTATGCCAAAATGGCTGATGAAGAGCAAAAATTTAATATTGCCGATGTATTAAATGGCATTTGTGATAAACTTATATATCGACATCCTCATATTTACGGCGATACAAAAGTTTGCGGTCAAGAGGAAGTGCTGAAAAATTGGGAAGAGTTGAAACTCAAAGAAAAAGGTGGCAACAAAAGCGTTTTGAGTGGTATTCCGTCTGCCTTGCCGGCTATAGTAAAAGCTGCTCGTGTGCAACAAAAAGCAAAAGGTGTGGGTTTTGATTGGAATGAAAAAGAGCAAGTTTGGGATAAAGTAGAAGAGGAATTGGCAGAGCTTAAAGATGAAGTTAAATCAGAAAATATAGACAAAATGGAAGCCGAATTTGGCGATTTTCTATTTTCAATTATTAATGCAGCTCGTTTGTATAAAATAAATCCTGAAAATGCTTTGGAACGAACTAATCGTAAATTTATAAAAAGATTTAATTATTTGGAAGAGCAAACAATTAAAAAAGGTCGTTCGCTCAAAGATATGACTCTTGAAGAGAAAGAAGAAATATGGCAGGAAAGTAAAAAATTTCATCCATAACTTTTTTAAAATTGAGAATTAGACTTGCGCAAATCAATTAACAATGAACAATTAGCAATTAGCAATTGTCGTGTGTACGCTCATTGTTAATTGCCAATTGAATTATGGTTTGCGTACGCCCAAATCTCACAATAGACGGCACAGTTGGCATATTTAGTTTTATATACAGAATCACAGATAAACAAATATTATTGCACTAATTTGATAGCTTTTATTCGAGTTTAAAATACTTAATAACTTTTTTCAATCTTTCGGCTTGTGTGGTCATTTTTTCCGAAGTTGTTGCCAACTCTTCCGAGGTAGAAGCGTTTCGTTGTGCCAAATTATTAAGCTGCTGAACTGAATTATTTACCTGTTCGGCTCCCGAATTTTGTTCTATACTCGCATTCGTAATGTCTTCAACTAGTTTTGCAGTTTCTTCTATCTCTGGAATGATGGCAGACAAACTTTTGCCTGCTTCTTCCGACAATCGTTTTGTATTTTCAGATAAGCTAACTATCTCTTCGGCAGCTTCTTTGCTTCGTTCGGCAAGTTTTCTAACTTCGGCTGCAACTACCGCAAAACCTCTTCCTTGTTCTCCTGCCCTTGCTGCTTCTACTGCTGCATTCAATGCCAAAATATTCGTTTGATTAGCTATTTCTTTGATAATTGAAACTTTTTCATTTATTAAAATATTAGCTTCTACTACCTTGTCCGATTTTTTACCGACTTCTAATACATTACGTTGAACTTTTTGAGATTTGAATGATGTTCGTTTTGAGTTTTCAGTATTTTGTTCTATATTTACCTGCATTTCTTCCATTGTCGATGACACTTCTTCGGTAGAACTTGCTTGCTCTCTGGCTCCTTCCGACAATTCCTTTGAGGTATTGTTGATTTGAGTACTTGCATTACGCAAGTTTTCTGAATTTTGACTTATTTCAGAAACAACAGATAAAAGGCTGTCTTTCAAAATTAATAAAGAATTATTCAATACTCCAAGCTCGTCTTTTTTATCCATTGAAGAAACTGAAATAGTTAAGTCGCCGTCTGATAAATGTTTTACATTTTCAATAGCATCCTTTAATGGTTTTCGCAATATTTTATTGATAAATGAAAAAACTAATACTCCTACCGTGAGATTTACGAATGAAAACACCATAACCATTAGTTTGCTGTCCATAATTGCTTCTTGAAATACTAATATTCCGTAAAACAAAGTGAACATAACAACAATAAAACTAAATTTAAACATTATGGAATTTTTAAAGATAATTTTAGCTATAAAATATACAACAGGTATGAAACCAATAGTTGCTAAAAGAAAAAACTCAAATGTTGTCATAATACTAAATAAATAAAAAATAAGAAGTCTGCACCCCTTCCGTTAATTTTAAATAATATTCTCAAAATTGGCTGCAAAGTTACGCAAAATTTATTTAATTTTGCTATTTTTTTACAAAAATAAATTTTGCGTAAATAACCTAATTTGTTCAAAGTTTATACCAATACCACCATAGCTTATCTATGGAACTACATAATTTTCTTCACATTTACAATGTCGTGTGCTGTTTATTCTACCATTTCGTTTCGTCATATTCCACTAAATATGTCAAAATTTCGATGTTATTGATTTTTTCTCTATTATCTTTTATATTTTCGGTTTTTCTGGCTCGTTTCGCCATATAAACCAAATAAACCGCTTTTTCTAATTGTAACCTTTCGGCATAATAGGCAAGTTGCTGCTTTCCCGTTTCAAAACGTTTTACACCTGAATACACTTTGGTTTCAATCAGATATTCTTGGTTATCAATATTTATAATCATATCGCTTTTTCCTAAGCCCGTGTCTGCTTCTCTGTATATCTTTCCGCTTAATTCTTGAACAATTGCCGTGATAAAAGTTTCAAAACTATAAATTAGTGCGCTTTCTTTTATTGATTTATAATTTCCGTTTTTATCACGCTCCATAAACGGCTTAAAACCGCGCCTTTTAGCATAATTTTTATAATTTTGTATGAGTTTAGAGATATTAAATTTGTCATTTTCATAAAAATCAGACGGAATATGAGTTAAATTTATTTCGTTTTTTTCGCCGTTTGTGTATGGATAAAGGGCATCATACAAACGTTTTTTGTAAAACGGAACCCAAAAAGTTACAAAACCATCTTTGTCTTTTTTTATTAAACCGTTGGTGTGAAGAAGTTTTATGCTTGGTCGGTCTATTTTGAACGGTATTTTATCTCCTGTAAATAATAATCTTTCTACGAAGTTTCTTTGCTCTTGTGCTTTATTTAAAATATTAGAAAAATTTTTATCAATAGCTTCCGTCAAATACCAATCTTCAACTTTTAGATAATCATTGTAATCAATTATTTTTTTATCAGGATTATTTTCAACTAACTGACGAGCAAATCCGTTTATAAGTCCGGGCTGATTGGCAGTTATTTCCGATATTTTTCTTTTCACTTTTTCATCGAAAAGCTGCCCTGTTTCAGATTCGTGTTGCCCGAGTAGCTCAAAAACTTCTTCGTTTGTAAAATATGGAACATTCAAATTATCAGCAATATTAAACGGACTCGCATTATCGCTTACCACACCTACAATATTTGAAACGCCAACGAGAATTACACTTTTTAAACAATGCTCATTTCTTGTATGATAAAGATTTCTTATTGTATGCAAAAATTGTCCAAAAATTTCAGGATTGAAACTTTCAATTTCATCAATTATGATGACCATTTTTTTTTCTTTAACGGCTTTTATTTGTTTCTCAAAATCTTTAAAAGTTTCAATTTTCCAATCAATTCCTTGTTGATTTTTTAAATCTGTGCAAAAAGTATCGAAAGTATCTGCTGCGGTAAAATCATTAAATCCTTCGACCGAAAAATAAACAGGGAGATAATCCTGCTTATTTAATTCTTCTGCTAATTGCCTAAAATACGTACTTTTTCCTGTTTGGCGAGGTGCCCAAATTGTGAAATATCTTGATTTGCTGACAAATTTTATTCCTTGTTCTATTAAATTTGTTCTTTCTATCGTATAATGTTCTGTCGCATTATTCGGACCTGATGTATTAAATTCTCTCATTTTTTTGTAAATTGAATTGCAAAAATAACAATATTAATCACTATAACAAACAGTTTGCGCAGTTTTTTTTTCATGTAGAAATGAGATTATTTTAAACCGTATCCATAAAATTTTGTTCCACTTTGTTGAACAGTAATATTGCGATAGCCAAAACAAAAATGGCACATATAAAACTATACGATAAATGCCAAAAACTTATGCTTCCAGCTCCGAGTAGTGCATATCTGAACGTTTCCACAATAGGACTCAGGGGATTTATCAAGAAATAAATTTTATACTTTTCAGGGATTGATGATAGCGGGTAAATGATAGGCGTTGCATACATCCACAACTGAACACCAAACGATACCAAATTAGCTAAATCTCTGTATTTAGTTGTTAATGAAGAAATTATAATACCAAAACCTAAGCCAAGAGCAGCCATCAGAACTATTAAAACAGGAAGTAAAGCCACGTAAGAGCTTATATGGAAATTAACGCCAATAATTTTGAAATACACCATAAAAGCAACAAGCAACAAAAACTGTATAAAAAATTGCACCAAATTTGAAATTACGCTCGCAATAGGAATAGTCAGACGCGGAAAATAAACTTTCCCAAATATCCCCGCATTGGCAACAAAAGTATTGGAAGTGGCATTTATGCAAGATGCAAAATACGACCACGACACGATTCCCGACAAATAAAACAAGGTGTGAGGAAGACCATCGGTAGAAATTTTGGCAATATTTCCAAATATAAAGGTGTAAACCACAGTGGTGAGAACAGGCTGAACCATAAACCATAAAGGACCAATGACAGTTTGCTTGTATCTTGCCACAAAATTGCGCCTTACAAATAAGACTATCAAATCGCGGTATCGCCAAATATCTTTTAAATTAATATCTAACAAATTGCGCTTAGGCTTGATAACCATGTTCCAATTGCCAAAAATTTCGTCATGTTTAATAGTGTTCACCCGCTTATTTTTTTGTAATTTGATAATTAACAATACTCCGTGATATACGCATAACACTCTGATTATAATATCGTTACAATAAAAACATCCATAACACTTTTATTATCAGCCAAATAATTGTTAATTACTCATTATTAATTGCTAATTGAATCATCGGTAATTGCTCGCCAAATTAAATCTTTAAGTTTATTAATATTTTTTTGCGCTACCGAAGAGAAAAACACGTGTGGAATATCGGGCAAATCTTTTTCTATTTCTTCGATTAATTCTTCGTCTAATAAATCGGATTTTGAAATTGCAAGAACCTTATTTTTATCCAACAATTCAGGATTATATTTTTCAAGTTCGCCCAATAAAATTTCGTATTGTTTTTTCACTTCTAATGTTTCGCCCGGCACAACGAATAATAATACCGAATTTCGTTCAATATGGCGTAAAAACCTAACGCCCAAGCCTTTGCCATCTGCCGCGCCCTCTATAATTCCGGGAATATCTGCCATTACAAACGACTTATTATCGCGATACGACACTATTCCCAAGTTTGGAATAAGCGTAGTGAAAGGATAATCGGCAATCTTGGGTTTGGCTGCCGAAACTACCGACAAAAGCGTAGATTTTCCGGCATTTGGGAAACCAACCAAGCCAACATCTGCCAACAATTTAAGCTCCAAAATCATCCAACCCTCGTCGCCATCTTCGCCGGGCTGCGCATATCGCGGCGTTTGATTTACTGCCGATTTAAAATTGGTGTTTCCAAGTCCGCCTCTGCCGCCGCTCACCAAAATTCCCTCCTGCTCATCTTCTGTTATTTCAAAAAGCATTTCGCCCGTTTCGGCATTTTTTGCAATTGTGCCAATAGGAACCTCCAAAATAATATCTTCGCCATTAGCACCCGTTTTGTTAGCCTCGCGTCCGCAGTCGCCATGTCCGGCAAAAATATGCTTGCGATATTTAAGGTGTAAAAGCGTCCACAATTGGCTATTGCCTCGCAAAATAATATGACCTCCTCTGCCTCCGTTTCCGCCATCGGGTCCACCTTTCGAGGTTATTTTATCGCGGCGCAAATGTGCCGAACCAGCCCCGCCATTGCCCGAACGACAGAAAATTTTAACGTAATCTACAAAATTTGATAATGCCATAAACGTTTGTTTTATAGTAGCTTATAATTTGAATTAAAAATTAAGAGTTAAAAATTAAAAATGATTTTTTATGCGTTTTTTTTTAACAAGTAGTCAAAATTGGTACGTGAGGACAAACCCCAAAAGTTTACAAAACCTTTGGGGTCTCTCGCCATATATTTTTTTAATATTAAAAATCAGATATGCGTTTATACTAATTTACAAATTCTCGATTATATCTTCAATTCTACCAAAAATTTCGTCGATAGAACCGATGCCATTAACTTTTTTGAATTTGTCTTGTTTTTGATAATAATCGGCAATCGGTAGAGTTTGATTATTATAAACTTCAATTCTGTTTTCTATGATTTTTACATCAGCATCATCGGGTCTGCCTGAGGTTTCGGCACGCTTTTGCAATCTTTTGATAAGTTCCTCTTTTTCAACGTCTAACATAATCATAGATGCTATGCAAATACCGTTTTCTTCTAACAGTTTATCCAATGCTTCTGCTTGTGCCGTAGTGCGCGGAAATCCATCAAATACCAAGCCCTTTGCATCTTTGTTTTTACTGATTTTGTTGCGCATCATTGCTATCACAAGGTCATCAGGTACTAATTCGCCCCTGTCCATCACCGCTTTGGCTAATAGTCCAAGCTCGCTTTTTGCTGCAATTTCGCCGCGCAAAATGTCGCCGGTCGAAAAATGTATTAAGTCGTATTTCTCAACTAATTTTGCCGAATGCGTACCTTTTCCCGCTCCGGGAGGACCAAATAAAACTATATTTAACATATCTTTTTATTTAATTAGTAATTTTGTAAATATGATGATAATTTCTTCCAAAACCATTATAATCAAGACCATAGCCAAGAATAAAATCGTTTGGAATTTCCATTCCTACATAATCAAGTTTTATATCAGACCTAATTGATTGAGGTTTGAATAAAAATGTTGCAACTTTCACTTCGGCAGGTTCATAGCCTTTCAATTGCTTGATAATGTTGTCTATCGTGATGCCTGTATCCACAATATCTTCGAGAACGACAACGGTTTTGCCTGCCAAATTTTCGTTTATTCCTATCAATCGCTTCACATTGCCGCTTGTGGAAGTGCCTTGATAAGATGCCAATTTCAAAAACGATATTTGAGACGGAAACGTGATATTTTTGAACAAATCTGATGCAAACATGAAACAGCCATTCAAAATGCCCAAAAAGATAACATCTTTGCCTGCCAATTCTTCGTTCATTTGCTTTGCCATTTTTTCTACGGTCGCCTGAATTTTTTCCGATTCAATAAAAATCTCAAATTGTTTGTCTAATACTGTAATTTTTTCGTTCATAATGATATATTTTTTTATTAAAATGAATAATCATCAACTTATGCTTTCAGTTTTTTCAAAGAAAAGCCATGTACTTTCGATAATTCAATGATTATTGTTAGTTGCAACTTTGCGTGTAATTCAACACGCCGCGAAATTAAACATTTTTGTTTAATATTTTCAATTAATCACTAAAATTTTGCGAAAATTTATCAGGTTAAGCTCATTTTTTGAAATTGAGCAGTGCCTTGATTTCGAGTTTTTCCATTTTTGCAAATAAAAATATGAAAATTGTAAACAATAAAACATTTATGAGGTTGTAATAATTTGTGATATTTCGCAAATAAACATTTATAAAAAATATTATTACGGCAACCACTATGTATATAAAAATTTTTCTTAAATCGTATTTTATAGGGTAATATTTTTGCAAAAGTACGTATGAAACAATCATCATAGAACCATAGGCAAAAAATGCCGCCCAAGCACTGCCAATATATGAGAAATGAGGAATTAACCAAACATTAAGAGCAACGCTTACAAAAGCACCAATGAACGACAGCAAAGCTCCGTATTGCGTTTTATTAGTCAGCTTATACCATATTGATAAATTAAATACTATGCCTGCAAACATTTTGCTAATCAGCAATATAGGCACAACCGATAATCCGGCATGAAATTTAGCATCAATATAATATTTTACAATATCAATAAACAATGTTACGCCAAGAAATACGATTAGAGCAAAAAACACAAAGTATTTCATCACGTTGGCATATAGCTGTCGCGAGTTCGATTGCTTGGAATGATTAAAGAAAAACGGCTCGGCGGCATAGCGAAATGCTTGTATGGCAAGCGTCATTATTACGGCAAGTTTTACATTTGCACCATATATTCCCACTTGGCTCATAACGTAATCATTAGCAGTGAGTTCTGCCCCACCTGACGGGAAACTATTGCGCCAAGCATCGAGGTTTGCCGGCACTTCTACAAGTTGTTTTAGCAAAATTCTGTCGAAGTTTTCGCTCATCATGCCGGCTATTCCTGCAAACAGCAAAGGATACGAATAATTAAGCATTTTTTTTAATAAGCCAAAATCAAAGTTGTAAGGTTTGAATGCCTCTATTATTTGCGGAATTAGCAGAAATATTGTTATCAAACTTGCAAGAAAATTGGCAAGAAAAATATAACCTACATCTAATCCGTTGAAAAATAATTGATAAAAAATATTGTTTTCGCCCAAATATTTTGGCACAAATAGCAAGAAAAACAGGTTTAAACCTATATTTATACCTATATTTATAAATTTGATAATTGCAAAACGCTTGGCTTTGTTTTCTATTCGCAGTTTGGCAAACGGAATGGCTGACAGGGCATCTAAGGTTACGGTGGCTGCCAAAAGCATTAGATACGAAAGATGATTTTGATAATCAATCCACACGGCAACGCGATGGCGAAAAATATAGAACACAAAGAAAAATAGGGAAGAGCTTACAATCAGCGAAGATAAACCCGTTGAATATACCGTAGATGCTTTATAATCAGACTTTTGACAGAACCGAAAAAAGCCGGTTTCCATGCCATAAGTAAGCACAATCAGCAATATGCTAACGTAGGCATACAGTTCGTTTACAACTCCATATTCGTTGGTGTAAAACAAACTTGTGTATAGCGGAACTAACAAATAGTTCAAAAATCTGCCTAAAATACTGCTTAAACCGTATATCGCGGTCTGTTCGAGTAATGATTTTATTGGATTACGCACTTTTTTCTTTTTTTTCGTGTTCTATTTTGTTTTTATCGTAGGTAAAAAATCCTTTAAAACTTAAATCTTCGTTTAAATTTTCCCAATGTATTCCGTAAGGCGACAAAGTGTAATTGTTTAGCTCATCTTCGTTGGCATTATTAAGGCTTGGAAACCAATGCAAAGGCATTGTTTGCTTTTTGCCATCATTAGTTATTAAAAAAATTGTGTCTTTTTCAAAACCTATTTCCTTGATGTTTTCTTTGAACAATTCCATTGAATGTAATCTTATCTCTTACAGGTGTATCAAATCTGTAAAGATTATATAGTATTTATTTACAGACATTTATATCAAAAAAAAGTTGTAGCCAAAAAAAACACAACTACAACTTTTTTACACTAATTTCCAATACTTTTACTCAACAAGAGTAGGTTTTAATGGTGTTGGATTAATTGCATTGTCGGCAATAGGACAGCGAGAAGAAATTTCTTTAATAAAATTCTCTTTTTCCTCTTTGCTCATTTCAGCATCAATTGTGATAAATGGTCTGATTTCGCTAAAACCGGCACGTCCTTCCTTAGTTTTTCCCATCAAGAAATCTTTGTCGATGTCGGCTTCTACTCGCACATCAATCGACTTTAATTTCAAT
>PDWI01015289.1_pt1 | contig 15530 bp, 8 predicted proteins | sample 1430891 | NCBI WGS metagenome assembly PDWI01 (sample SAMN01162508, study PRJNA174530) | Oral metagenome, whole genome shotgun sequencing project. | biome: Marine environment; feature: Marine mammal; material: Swab sample of the gingival sulcus; isolation source: swab sample of gingival sulcus... | reverse complement strand
CGCACAAATTATTTTGTCTTTCTCTTTGTTAAACAGCTGCCACCCAGCGTGGCAAGGACGCGTATTATAACCACTACATTTAACAGGTCAAATGTTTTTTTCATAAAAAATCAGAGACACCAATAACCAACTGTTTCTATAATCGTTTATCTGAAACGCTAATTCCTAGACAAGTCGCCAAAGGCTAGGTGATAGCTATTTTAGATCATCACTCTCTTCGCCGACAGAAATCAATATCAACTTATTGCTTTGCAACTTTTTCACTTGTCCTACTCAATGCCGCGGTGGCAATGCAATTGATATCAAAACCGTTAGATTGCAACTACCAAGTCTCTATTTCGACCCGACGGTTTGGCGCCAGACAATCTACCAATTTCTTATGATCACCTACTTCTTCGCAGGTAACCTTAGGATTACTCTCTCCGGCACCTTTAGTTGTAATATTTTCAGCTGCAACACCCTTATCAACTAAATATTGTCCAACGGAAGACGCACGCTGTTGTGACAATTTCAAGTTGTGCGTACTATCGCCAAGATGATCGGTATAACCCGTCACCGACAACTTTGCCACGTTGCCATTTTCAACAATTTCTTTTGCCAATGCATCCAATTTTCCTCGACCTTCCGCTTTAATATCACTCAAACTACCGCGATTAAAATCAAATAAGGCATCTGCGCTAAAGTTGACTTTATTACCTAAGCAATCTTCAGGTTTCCAAAAAAAACTTTGCGCCTTGTCATTTTTATCATAAATAACCTTGTACTGACACACTTTGACCGAGTCATCAGCCTGGCGAAATTTCATTACATAATCCCACTCTCTAGCGCCGTTCATTTCATGAAAGTGAGGATGACCAATTAGATAGAATAAATCATCGCGACTGCTACCCGGAGCAATTTTTGCCAAGTTTTCTAAGGTTGGAAAAATACCATCGGGTAATGTTGCATCGGCCGGGTCAGGAAAGACCACTTTGCCACTAATTGTGCCATCGTCTTCAACGCCTTCGCTAATCATCGAAGTACAAGCCACAAGTGCAAAAGACACCACCAAGGCGGTGGAAAATTGTAATTTTTTCATATTTACTCACTCCTCTAAAGTAAAAGTCTTGACTAGGGTGATGCTCACCCTAGTCAAATTAAGCATCACTACCACTGATAGCCGACACCGACACCGACGCCTGCGTTGCTCCGTGTATCGACACTGATCGAGCCTTTCATAATCCACTTACCGTTATCGGAAATCGTTGAGGCACCGATAGCAATAGCCCCTTCACCTTCGTAATAACCGAGCGCAGCGCTTACCATACTCTTACCGGGATGGTGTGGTTGCGGCAAGTTGGCCGCAGCAACCGCCGATGCGGTACCCGCGTTTGCATCATCCTCAATATCTCGAAGTTGACCGACATTGACGGCATCCATCTCAGCAACTCCAGGGGCAACATGTGTAATACGGTTACCCCCATTGCTCAAGCCTTCATTTGTCAAACTGACGGGATTATCACCGCTGGCGCCAAGCGTAACACCATTATTGCTTATAACGGTGTCACCGGCACGGAGAACCTCGGCGTTCACCGCACTTGCCGTGACGCTGTTGAGATTAATATCTTCATTTAGAGTCACCTGAATACCATCATTTGTAGCAAGCGTGGTGATGTTGTCGCCACCGGAAATATCAATTGTATCACCCAGTTGATAATTATAAACTTCACCATTGTCGCCCGTCATGTTTAGACCTTGGTTAATTGCCGCCGTATTACCGGCGATATTATCGGCATTGAGTGAAATATTGACACTGTTGTCAAAAATCGCAGCTGCATTATTCGCAATACCTGCAGTATTACTGTTTATCGCCTCGTGAGTGTAATACAGCTGACTACCGTTAATAGCATCCGTTGACTCCGCCGAAACCACCCCAGGAGCTACATTTTGAATTTGGCGTTCGCCACCCACACTACCTACAGAGACAACTTGCGTACCTACACCTGTGCTACCGCCAACCTGGGCATCGGCAATACCACCAAAGGTATAAGTTCCGGTATGTGCCAAATCAATTGTCGATTGATCACCCAGCACCACGGCACCAGTATGACCCGACCCGACATCTACGTTATTGCCGAGTATAAAAACACCATCGGAAGCTGCAGCAACACTATTATTATTACCAATTGCACTAGAGTGGTTACCGGCTAATGTATGACCCGCACCAACAGCAATACTGTTTTGTCCGGTTGCCTCCGAGCCGCTACCAATGGCAAGCGCATTTTCAGCCGTCGCCGAGGCTTGATAACCCACCGCTGTAGCAAATTTACCCGAAGCACTGGAGTCATTGGTATTTGCCACTGCACCACCAGTTGTTTGACCACTGTCATCGTTGGTATGGAAATATTTAATACCCCCTTCATTCATATTTTTAATGGCGGAAATAATGGTATTATCATTTGTAGCAGTCTGCCCTGAAACATCATAGGTTTTCAACGCATCTTTAACCACCGGATCGTTAACATCCGTACCACCAATGATGTTGTTGACGTTAGTGACCGTACCTTGGACTTGTTGCAAATCGCCTATGTTCGCAGCATTAGTCAGTGTATCACCGGTTGCATTGGCAAGAGTTACCGGATTGCCAGCAGCATCAATTAGACCACTGCTAACGCCTTTAATTTGCTTGTCACCCGCGTTGATACCGGCCTTTGTCATACTCGGACCGCCCGTTATCGTCAAACCATTATCATCAATTGTTGTATCACCGGTTGTGACACTGTTAACGTCGATATCATTTGCCAAGGCAACGGTAATTTGATTATCGCTAACTTGGGTGTAGATATTTTTACCGGCATCGGATTGCGTAAAGTCGGTGTTTCCTGCATCACCGACAATGGTAAAGGTCTCTGTCGGTTTAATGGTTCTACCGTCATCATTGCTGGCAATATCGCTGTTGCCGGCAATACCAAAACCTTTGTTGGCAGTTGTTGTCGCATTATTGATAGATTGAATGGCATCATGAATGGTATTTTCACCGGTGCCACCGATATTAGTCATAGTTACAGTACCATCCGAATTGACCGCTGCATTGCCACCGAAAATATCTTTATTGGCTTCTGAAATAGCGTGAATTTGCGAACCGTTGACTGCGTCTTTGGAGCCCGCTGAAATGTCTCCGTTCGCTACGTTGGTAATCTTCTCACCACCTGCATCAATACCGGACTTGGTAACACTCGGACCACCCGTTATCGTTAAGCCGCTGTCGTCAATTGTTGTATCGCCGGCTGTGACACTGTTAATGTCGATATCATTTGCCAAGGCAACGGTGATTTGGTTATCGCTGACTTGAGTATAGATATTTTTACCTCTATCCGATTTATCAAAGTCAGTATTGGCGGCATCACCAACAACGGTAAAGGTCTCTGTTGGTTTAATGGTTCTGCCTTCTTCATCAGTTGCCACATCACTGTTACCGGCAATTTTGAAGCCTTTATTGGCATTGGCGGCCGAGTTATTGATAGACTGAATGGCATCGTGGATGGTATCTTCACCAGTGCCACCGATATCAGTAAATGAAGTCGAACCATCAGGATTAACGCTTGCATTACCACCAAATACGTTGGTCGCATTTTTATCAGCAATATTGTGAAGTTGGCTACCATTAACTGCATCTTTACTAGTTGCAGAAATATCACCATCCGCTACATTGGTAATTTTATCACCACCGACATCTAAGCCCTCTGCAGTCGATGTCAATTTTGTATTATCACCAGCTGGATCACCTATGGTTACAGAATTAAACTCAACTTCGTCTTTAGTGGCATAGGTATATTTCTGACCGTCTTGAACCAGTTTCATATTTTTACCGGCATCAAAGACAACTTTTTCACCGGTTTTGACCAATTCCGAGGTTTTACCCTCTACAACACCACCGTCTACACCGGCACCGGCTTCGGTATTCCAACCGGCACTGTTAATGGCATCGGCAACATCTTGAGCAGTGGTTAGTGCATTAGGTTTTGCCCCTGCATCCACTGTGCCATCGTTATTTTCAATAATATCACCTGTGTTTGCTGTAAGTTTACCATCCGCGTCTTTTGTGATGGTTGTGTCATCAACGTTAACAGATAAGTCAAATATATTGGCTCCATCTGCGTTTTGGGTTGTGACAACTTCTACTGAATCGTCATCAGATTTTACCACTTCTTTGGATGCTGCCACTTGAGTGGTTAGCTGAGAGACGTTAACCGCATCAGTTGGCGCTGTACCAGCTTTTACGTTAGTGATTTTAGTATCACCAGCATTAATACCATCAATTTTATCAATGGTTACAGGCCCCACGGTGACTTTATCAAAGGCAACTTCTTGGGCTGTTGCTACGGTAAATTGGCCACCGGCACGGGTGATTTTGATGTTATCTCCATTGATGAATTCCACTTCGTCACCCGGGTTAATTAATTCACCCGTATCACCATTTGCTTTGACAGTAAAGCCGGCGTTGTTAATGGCATCGGCAACATCTTGGGCAGTGGTTAGTGCATCAGGTTTTGTACCTGCGCCCACCGTACCATCGGTATTTTCAACAATATCACCTGTGTTTGCCGTGAGTTTGCCATCGGCATCTTTGGTGATGGTTGTGCCATCAACGTTGACAGATAGGTCAAATACATTAGCACCATCTGCATTTTTGGTCGTGGCAACTGCTATTGAACCATCATCAGATTTAACATCTTCTTTTGATGCTTTAATGGCATCGTGAATATTATCTTTGCCTGTGCCACCAATATCGGTAAAAGTGATATTACCATCAGGATCGATTGCAGCATCACCACCAAAGTTACTAACAACAGTATCTCCTACGTTACCTAAAACCTCATTGGTTGCATGTAATTGACTGCCGTTAATGGCATCAGTAGATGTTGCAGAAATTTCACCCGGAGCGACATTAACGATTTGTTTTTCAGCTCCCGCTTTGCCTACCGATACAACACCGTTGGCAGTACCGGCAAAGCCACTGTAAGTTAAACTGCCTACTGTTGCAGTAGTCACTTGTGCAAACGGCTTTGTTTCAGCTTGTTCACCCAGGGCAACCGAATTTGCGTGTTCTGCTTTGGCATCAAAACCTAACGCCATTGATTTATTCGCAGTTGCCTGTGAATTTTGCCCGATAGCGACAGCTTTTTGATTGCCATTATCTTGCCCAGCAACCGTACCTTTACCAATCGCAATAGAATCTTGTGTATTGGCAATGCAGAGTTTTTGCTGGCTTCTGCACTAAAGCCCATCGCGATTGCAAGATCATCAGAGGCTTTTGCAAAGTTACCTATAGCAGTAGCATATTTATGTGTGGCTTGAGCATTATTTCCTATGGCAACCGCGGCGGTATTACCTGCTCTAGCTGCTGGTCCTATAGAAACAGCACCATTACCGATAGATTGTGAATTAAGACCCATAGCAATAGTGTTGCTATCAAGTGCCTGACCGCCCGCCAGTGCTAACGCATCCAATCCATCAGCCTTACTTCCCAAACCCATCGCTATTGAGCCGAATTGCAGCGCTGTTGTCTGTTTCCCCATTGCGATAGCATAATCTCCTGTCGCTGTCGATTGTTCCCCTACAGCAAAAGCATACTTACCTGTGGCACTATTGGTTCCTTCACCGCCAATGACAACAGCATGGTCGCCCTCGGTTTTTACCTTATTCCCCAGCGCAATCGAACCCGTACCTGTCGCTTTTGCATCTTTACCGGCCGTAATGGCATAATTCCCTGTCGCACCCGCTTTATCGCGAATAGCACCAAAGTTAGTGGCAGCATCCCCTGCCCCCTGACTTGAATCATTTTCATTTACGTGAAAATAGGTTTTCGTGGCATCTTGAATATCCTTAGTTATAGCAAACAACTGACTGCCATTAACCGCATCTTTACTGGTTGCGTTAATATCACCTGCCTCTAATCCGGTAATTTTGTTAGTACTGATTTCCTGACCATTCTGGGTTACTTTAATATTTTTCCCCGCATCAACGATAACGGTTTCACCGTTTTGCACTTTTTCTTCACTGGTGCCTGACACTTCACCAGCAGAAGCAGATGTGGTTAATTTAAAACCGGCGGCTTTTAGTTGAGCCACATTGACCGCATCAGTATCGTTAGTACCGGCTGCTACACTGGTGATTTGACGCGTTATGGTTGTACCGTCCCCGACTGACACCGCAGCAGTCGTTGCCGTCCAAGTACTGTTAGCTGTGCTGACAGCGACACCAAGCGGATCAGCACCTACGACCCCGGCTGCTATATTGGCAACAGATTGTGAACCCAAAGCAACGCCATCTTCAACAGTTGCCGCTGATTTATTGCCGATAGCCACTGTTCTAGTTCCTGTTGCTTTTGCCCCGGGGTTACTCCCATTGTAACCGCCACCAATGGCAACCGCACCGGAACCATCAGCAGTTGCAGCATTACCCGCGGTACCGCCACCTAATGCCATAGAGCCTGAACCTGTAGCACTTGCTTCACGCCCTATCGCAGTTGTATAGGTTGTATTTGCCTTGGAGTCTGCACCAATAGCAATTGAGTTATCTGACTTAGCCTCTGAGTTTTCACCCATGGCAAAGCTATTAGCACCGGTTGCTGTCGATTGGTAACCTAAGGCAACAGAAGCGCTTCCGTTAGCTTTTGCCAAACGCCCTAATGCAGTTGCACCTTCTGCAGTTGACTTAGCATCGTTACCCAAAGCTAAAGTATAGTCCGCTGTAGCACCTGAACCCGAGCCCATCGTTACAGCACCATTACCTGTGGCTTGAGAATCCAAACCAATGGATACTGAATATTTTCCGGCACCTTGTGCATTTTTACCTACCGCCACGGCACTATCTGCGGTTGCATCGGCACTATAACCAACTGCTACACTATCTTTTTGCGTTGCGGTTGCTTGAGTACCCAAAACGGTGACATCATCAGCGGTTGCTTGTGTCAGATGACCAACAGCCACCGTGTTATTAGCAGAGGAAACCGCCCCATCCCCTATGGCGACGGATTGCAGACCCGAAGCATTAGCACCAAAACCCAGTGCCAACGCTTTTTCATTGCTTGCTTGTGCATTCTTACCAGCCGTCACTGCAAATGCGCCGGTTGCCCCGGCCTTATCACGAATAGCACCCAAGTTAGTGGCAGCATCTCCCGCCCCCTGACTTGGATCATTTTCATTGACGTGAAAGTAAGTTTTTGTTTCACTCTGGAGTTTTTCAGTAACAGCCGTTAACTGAGCCACATTGACCGCATCAGTATCTAATGTGCCAGCGGCAACACCTTGGATCTGCCTTGTTTGATCAAATACACCATCTGAATCACTGTCAGCACCAACCGAAACAGCACCTTTAGTACTCACCCAAGCCGAACCTATTCTGCCTAAATTTTGCGGATCATATCCCTGCACACCCGAACCGGTTGCCGCAATCGAGCCAGACCCCAATGCTAAGGCATCATCCACCAGCGCTTCTGAATTTGAACCTATTGCCGTTGAACGATCACTCACCGCTTTTGAGTTAGCACCGATAGCCGTCGAATCGACTCCGGAGTTGCTGGTAAAAGTTTCAATAGTGCGATGTTTAATCCCGTCACCAGGACCATAAAAAGTTGCCGTTGCATCACCTGCTCTCGCCCCACCACCGATGGCGACAGCACCATCGGCTAAGGCTTGTGAGTGAACACCAATGGCATTAGACGCAGTTCCCGCCGACAGTGTCGGTCGATAATAACTGCCGTTAGGATTGATTCCTCCATTGGTATTGTCATAGGCTGTATTTGCACCACCGCTGTCATCGCCACCAAAAGCAATACTGCCATCGCCGTGCGCATTGGTATCATTGCCAAAGGCGGCTGCCTGATATCCTGTCGCTTTTGCCCGTGAACCAATCGCCAGCGCCTGTGCATTTGTCGTATAGGCATCTTTTCCGGTTGCAACGGAATTATTGACTGCCGACGCCCCGCCACCACACTGAACCTTACCAGTCGCATTTGTCGTACAAAAAGCCCACGCTTGTCCACTGAGCGCCAATAGCACCGCTATTGAAATAAATTTTAGCGATGCATTAGACAACATTGCGACCTTTAAAAGGCTGCCACGCGCACCGCCTTTACTGCGTCCCTTGGCTAACTCAGATACCGCGACCCACACTTGTGTGGCCTTGCAATAAATCACTTTGTATACTTTATTCATGACTACCTCCTCAAATACCCTATAGTCAATTGAGTTAACGCTCAGCATAGGGCAAGCATTAAGCCACTCAACTACATATAATGAAATCAATTAATTATTTTCCTAGCAAGAATTATTCCACTTTTTGAAAAAAATAACAAATTAATTTAATTAAAAACTAGAAATGGTGTAAAAGAATCGTGACGGTGGTTGCCGACAATCAGTTCAGTACAGCCGAGCCTATTGGTGGGACTCGGCTTTTATGGACAAATGCTCACCGCTGCGCAAAACGTCTTGCATTTCACGGATAAACACTTGTCGCTCCACTTTATCGATGGCTGCAGCGATAGCTTTGCGGCTAGAGGTCGTCTTTCCCGTCGTTAAAATATCGGACCAGTACAATCCCGCAGCCGAGATCAGGTTTTCGGGCTTTTGTAGCAACTCCGTTTTTAAAATGGTTTTGACCTCGGAAAAAGCCGCCTCATCAAGATCAGCTAGCGACTGCGCAAAGGCGGCGTTAAAGTCAGTAATGTGTTTTTCCAAGGCATTGGCATCAGCCACTGGCGATTGAATGGTAAAGGCGATACCGGCTTGATCAAAAGTTGGCCGCGGATAGGCAAAGACCACATAACCCAGCTGCTTTTCCGTCCGCAGTTGAGTGAAAAACTGCGGCTCCAACATCTTAGCCAGCAGGCCGATTTTTGCCCGTTGATCATAACCCTTACCTGCTTGAATATAGTAAGTAATGGCATTATCGTCATGATCGACGGCAAAGGAGCGCGTGCTATTTTTCGTCAATGTGACAGGAGCATTGGGCTGCCAAGGCTGGGCAAGCTTCGTGCCTTTTAACTGCTTAGCTAGGATATCGGCCAAGGCTTTGGCCCCCGTCTCGGTTTGGTTGCCGTAGACCATCATGCGAATAGCTAGAGAGACGCGAAATGCCTCGGCAAACTGCTGTAATTTGGCAGCGTCGATAGCTTTTAACGCCTCGAGACGCTGCACCGGCAACGAGGCATCCTCAACCAAGCTATCGTTTAAATAGGCAAAGGTCTGCTGGTAGGGCATTTTAGCCGCAGCATTTTGCAAATCCTGTCGATAATTGTCCTTAACGCGGGCAAAGGTAGGCGCATCAACACTTACCGAGGCCAGCTGTTTGACCATTACAGTCAACAGGTCGGGCATTTTTTGTTGATAACCTTCCAAGGAAAACGACAGTGATTTTTCCCCGGCACTGATTTCGGCGTTAACGCCGGCAATACTGGCGTCGTAAAGGATTGTCGTCAGCTGTTCATCCAGCAACTGAGCTAACAAAGACATCGCCGTTTTATCGGCAATAGACAAGGTCTTAGTGGGCTGCAAGGATATTTGCACACTGCTTTTTGGCACGTTAAATGAGGTATCGTGCTTATAAAATAGCTCAATGTCGTTGGCCAGCAGCGCATGGCTCTCTGTCTGTGTCGTTTTCTGCAAGGCGTAGTCATCGGCGATAAAGGGATTGGCATGCGGCAAGTGCATTTGCTTAACAACCGCTTTATCCGCTTCGGCAACCGTTGTCATCAGCGTTTTATCCAGTTTTTTAATGGCATAGGGTACATTAAAATACTGTGTTTTTTGGCTGGCGGTAATGTCTGGCGAGGTAACTTGTACCACCGCATCGGCTGGTGCCATTTGCGCCAAATAGTGATTGATTTGAGCCCGATCGTAGCCGCTAAAAATGGCATTAATGGCCAGCACATCTTTGACCGGATAGCGATTGAGTTTGGTGGCTAGACTGGAGACCTCGTGCATGGGGTGGCTTTTTTCCTTAAATTGAAAGGCGGTGTCGGCCACCGTGGCAATTTCTTGATAGCGCGACTTACCGCTGTCATCAGCTTTTAGTAAATCGATATAGGCAAAGATCACCGCCAAGACGCGATTTTGGTTAGCATAGCCTTTATCAGTGAGCTGAACGCCAATTTCAAAGCTGGTTTCTGCGCCAATCGGATAACCGGCACCGGCGTACAACTCATTGGCATAACCCAATGCTTTTAGGGCTTCCAATAAACTGCCTTGACCTTCATAGCCTAGAATATAGGACAGATAGCCCAGCGATTTACTGTAATCGGCATCCAGTTGATAGGGAAATTGAAAATACAGGCTTAAATTGTGCTCCTTTTTTATTGACTGGCTTTCAATGACAAGGGGCAGGTTCACGCCGGCAAACAATTGTTCGCTAACGGCGGTATCTGCTACCTTGCGGCGCGGCACCTCGGAAAACACTGCTCTACCCCAATCGAGCAGTGTTTGCGGTGACTCGCGACCGACAATCACCGCCGTCATCCGATCGGCACTGTAGTGTTTTTCGTAAAAACGCAGCAGCGCCGGACGCACCGTCTCTTCGGGTAAAGTCGCCAAATTGCCCACCGTAAAGCGCGAATAGGGGTGTTTTTTATTCATTGCCGCTTTTAAGGTGTCCATGCCGCGCCAACCGTCTTCTCGCAGCTTGGACTGGTATTCCGAGTCGACCGCATTGCGCTCGCGCTGCACGTATTTTTCCGACAGCGTCGGCGCTACAAAGAATCGCGAAAAGCGCGCTAGCCCCTGATGCAGATAACCCGGATCAATATCAAAAAAATAATTGGTGTGATCAAAAGCGGTAAAGGCGTTGTGATTGCCCCCGTGATCGCTGATATAGTTGATGTAATCGTCGGGATCGGGATACTTGTCCGTACCCAAAAACAGCATGTGCTCTAAAAAGTGCGCTAATCCGAGAAAATTATCGGGGTCTGATGAGCTGCCGACCTGCACATCGACGGCGGCGGCGGCGCGCTGGGCATCTTTATCGGAAATCACCAGCAGTTTTAGGCCATTAGCCAATTCGGCATAGTCGTATTGACGTTTGTCATTGGCACTTTGCCTAATATCTACTGTCGCTTTTACATCGCTTGTCGTCATAAAAAATCCCAGAAAAATAAAAAAATAAAAAAGTTTTTGCATAGTAGTCCACCCAATGTGAGTTGCTATTGCTTTAATGCAGTCAATTTTTCGTGCAATACATCAAGTTGTGCATAGAGTTTTTCAAGTGGCACGTTGTTGTCAATGATAAAGTCAGCACGGGCATTGCGCTCATCTCTGGGCATCTGCGTGGCAATAATCTGGCGAATAACCGCCTCATCACCGGGTTTTCTCTTGATCGCCCGACGAATTTGCTCCGCCTCAGGCACATCGACACTGACAGTGACGTGACAGTGCTTATCCAACCCCTTTTCAAACAACAGGGGCACAATCAAAACGGCATAACAGGCATTTACAGGCACCTGTCGCAACGCTGCTAGCGTTGCCTGACGAATCGCCGGCAGTATAATCGCCTCGTATTGCGCCAACATGTTAGCATCATTAAATATGTGCTGTTTGATAAAAGCACGGTCTAAATTGCCATCTGCCAGTACTGCTGCCTGCCCCAATAGCGCTTTGATAGCGAGTGTGGTCGGTGCATTGGGCCGCACCACCTGTCTGGCGATAAGATCAGTATCGATAAGGTGGGCGCCTTGCGTTTCGAGGTAATTGGCAACCGTGGTTTTGCCACAGGCAATACCTCCCGTTAGACCAACAATAAGCGGGGATTCAGGTGATTTTGGCATTACCCCAGTAACCAGCGCGAATAGATGGTCGTCAGTTCGGCACCGTAGAGCATCGCAATCAGCCCGCCCAGCGCCAAATAAGGGCCAAAGGGCAATGGGTTATCGCGCATTTGCTCACCACTGATGAGGCGCTGAACGATAGTGATTGCCAACCCGACAACACAGGCGAGCAGCAAGACAACGGGGAAAAATTGAACAGGCACCCAGGCAAAAATGGCAGCTAACAATTTGGCATCGCCCATCCCCATACCCTCTTTTTTAAACAACAGGCGAAAAATAGCTGCTACCAACCACAGTGATCCATAACCGCAAATAGCACCCATCACCGCGAGTTCAAGCGGAATAAAAACCGACCAAAAACTGAGTACAATCCCTGCCCACATGAGCGGCAACGTAATGATATCGGGCAGAAACTGGGTTTTTAGATCTATGCCGGTTAGTGCAATCAGGGCAAAGACAAAGAAAATCGCACTGACACCTGCTAAACCGCCACCTAGCTGCCAAAAGACAAAGGTCGCGAGCATTGCCGTCAAAAACTCGACCAACGGATAAAACGGTGAGATTTTTTCCCCGCAACCGGGGCATTTCCCCCGCATCGCCAAATAACTGGCGACGGGAATATTTTCCCAGGCGCGAATAGTGCGCTGACAATGACGACAGCGCGAGCGCGGCAATAGCAGCGTAAAGACACCGTCATCAACCGGCTCCAGCTCTAGTATTTCACGCGCCTGTGCTCGCCATTCCCTTTCAAGAATCATTGGCAGGCGATAAATGACGACATTTAAAAAACTGCCAACCAACAGGGAAAAGAGAAAAACCACCGCCAGCTGTGCTGACAGTGGTAACTCCGAGATGGATACGATGAAGTCGTTAAGCATTAGCCAACCACATCACCCAGCATAAAGATTGGCATATACATGGCAATCACTAGCGTACCGACGACAAGCGCTAAAACACCAATGATAATCGGCTCTAACATAGTCGTTAGGTTATCGATACGATAATCCAACTCTTCTTCATAGAAATCCGCGACATTGCCAAGCATATCGCCCAAATTACCCGACTCTTCACCGATGGCGACCATTTGCACAGCAAAGGGTTCAAATCTTTGGCTGTTTAACATGGAGAAATTCAACTGAGCCCCGTTCTCAACGTCTTTGGCAATTTCATTGGTCGCCTCTTCGTAAATCACACTACCGGTTGCCGGCGCAGTGGCATACAACCCTTTGACAAGGGGAACACCGGAATCAAATAACACCGACAGCGTACGTGAAAATCGCGCCATTGAACCCAGCTTTAAAATCCCCCCTAAGATAGGAATTTTAAAGGAGAATTTATTAACCGCCTTTTGAAAATTGCGATTTCGCTTTTTGTACCAAAAGAAAAAGAAAATCAACACAGCCAATACCAGCGGAATCCAGAAACCCCAATCGCGCAGCGCGCGTGAAAAGCCGACGACGGCCTTTGTCAAAGCCGGCAACTCGGCGCCAAAATCGGCAAAGAAGCTTTCAAAAACGGGTATGACTTTAACCAATAGAATGGTCGTCACAATAATGGCGGCGATAATTACCATCGCGGGATAGGTCATCGCCTTTTTGACCTTTTTCTTGATGGTTTCATTTTTTTCCATATTGGTGGCGATTTTATCCATAGTATCATCCAAGACACCGGCCTCTTCCCCGGCACTGACCAGGGAAATATACAGGTCGTTAAACTGTACGGGGTAATTTTGCAAGGCCTCGGAAAAGCTGCTACCGCCTTCGACATCCTCTTTGATATCTTCAATCATCTCGCGCAGGCGAATGGGTTTTTGAATACCATCGGCAATCAACCCAAGTGCTCGCGTCACCGACATACCAGCCCGCAACATGGTCGTCATCTGTCGCGAGAAGCTAACGATATGCTTGGTTTTGATAGTTCCCTTTGATTCCTTTCCACTGATAAATCGTCGTATTTTTCTTTGCTGTTGTTGTTGCCATCTTATGTTAACTCCCTAATAAATCAATCAACGGTAACGCGCAAGACTTCTGCAACGCTGGTCATACCCTGCTTTACTTTATCCAGCCCGGATTGTCTTAAATCCCAAAATCCTTCTTTTTCACACTGTTCGGCAATTTCGTGCGAGCTGGCATCTTGCATAATCAATTCCGACAGCGCGGGGGTGATTTTTACCACTTGGTAAACCCCTGCCCGACCGCGATAGCCTTGGTTACCGCAGCGATCACAGCCTTTTGGCCCGTAGACTTTAACCTCGTCGGCTTCCGATTCAGAATAGCCCAAGCCGACCAATTTTTCCGGCGTCCAACTGCGGTCTCGGGTTTTGCAGTGTGGACACAATCGGCGCACCAAACGCTGTGCCATAATCAGCTCGACCGAGGCGGCAATATTGTAGGCAGGAACCCCCATATTAGACAGGCGCACAATCGTTTGCGGCACGTCGTTGGTGTGCAGGGTTGACAATACCATGTGTCCTGTTTGTGCCGCTTTTACGGCAATTTCGGCCGTCTCCAAATCGCGAATCTCCCCGACCATGATAATGTCGGGATCTTGACGTAAAAACGCCCGCAACGCCGAAGCGAAAGTCATACCCTGCTTGGGCATAATATTGACTTGGTTAACGCCTTGCAGGGTAATTTCCACCGGATCTTCGGCCGTGGAAATATTGACCATCGGGGTGTTTAAAATATTCAAGCCCGTATACAGAGACACCGTTTTACCCGAACCGGTGGGGCCGGTGACCAGCACGAGCCCTTGGGGTTTTTTAATGGCATCCAAATACATGGCTTTTTGTGTTTCGGAAAAGCCTAAGATATCAATATTGAGATTGGCCGCACTAGAGTCCAAAATACGCAGCACAATCTTTTCCCCCCACAAGGTCGGCAGGGTATTAACGCGAAAATCAATCACCTTGGTATCGCTAACGGGCAGCTTAATGCGGCCGTCCTGAGGTATGCGCTTTTCGGCAATATCCATACCCGACATGACTTTAAGCCTAGCCGTGATGCGGTTGGTAATATTGGCCGGTGGAGTAGAAACCTCGCGCAAAATACCATCCCTGCGAAATCGCACCCGGTAGGTGTGCTCATAGGGTTCAAAGTGCAAATCCGAAGAACCCGTACGTATCGCGTCCAGCAACATTTCGGAAACGTATTTGACGACCGGCGCCTCTTCCTCCTGCTCGTTGCCCATCAACAGTTTAGAAAGCTCTTCCAACTCTTTTTCCTTGTTGGCGGTCTCGGCTTCGCTGTCTTTGGCAAATAAATCGTCGATATCACCACGGCCTGCAAAGATATCCTCTATCATTTGCTCGATCTGATCGACGTTGACAATTAGCGGTTCTACCGACGAGTAGTTGCCCGAATACTTAAAGGCCTCTAGTCCGACCTTGTCGAAAGGATCGAAAGTGGCCACGAATAAACGCCCGCCGCGCTCAAAAACCGGTAACATCACGTATTTGCGAACGATTTTCTCATCAACTTGAGCGATAAGCTCCTGAGATAAGAGCGTTTCTCGCAAATTTACCACGGGCGCATTTGTGTGCTTATAGTTGAGTTTTAACAGTTCGTTGGCGCCGATAATACTTTCGGCGACTAGCTGACGGGGGAAGCTACTGCGCTTTTTCAGCGCAGACATTTGTATCTCTTCGATTTTTTCAAGCGGTGCTTTTTTGGCTTTTACTATCTCTGAGACGAGGTGGTCATATTGGGATTGCATACGATTTTTTTATTTCAAC